>MDTE01012277.1_pt1 | contig 20780 bp, 20 predicted proteins | sample 811231 | NCBI WGS metagenome assembly MDTE01 (sample SAMN05326651, study PRJNA326480) | marine metagenome | isolation source: seawater | place: Indian Ocean: Red Sea | collected 2010
AAGAAAACATTATTTAAAATGTAGGCGCTGGGGGGATCGAACCCCCGACACGCGGATTAAAAGTCCACTGCTCTACCAACTGAGCTAAGCGCCCACAAAATATATTATTACAATAGATATGAAAAACAATAGATGAAATCTTTATTATTATTTTTTCTCTAGTTCTTTAGCAACAACTTTAGGAACAAATTTTGATATATCACCTTTTAATTTAGATATTTCCTTTATTAATTTTGAAGAAATTAATTGATATTGATCAGATGACATTAAAAATATTGTTTCAATATTTGAATTAAGCTTATAATTCATTCCAGTCATTTGAAATTCATATTCAAAATCAGATATTGCTCTTAAACCTCTTATTATGACATTTGAATTTTGCTTCTTTGCAAAATTCATTAAAAGCCCTGAGAATGATTGAACGGAAACATTTTTAAGTCCTTCTTCTTTAATAACTTCATTAATCATGAAAACTCTTTTTTTTATATCAAACAATGTTTTTTTTTTTGAACTTTCCGAAACACCAATAATTAATTCATCTGAAAATTTTAGTGATCTTTTTATTATATCTAAATGTCCTTTAGTAATCGGATCAAAAGTTCCAGGGTAAATTGCTATTTTCATAACTATTTAATTTTAGTGTTAGCTTGAAATATTCAAGTCTTTAATTGAGGCTGAAGATAATACTTTTTCACTTGTCTCTAATTTAAATAATCTTACTCCTTGAGTTGTCCTTCCTGCGACTCTAATTTTATTTACAGGGGATCTAATTAATTTTCCAGTACCAGCTATTAACATTACATCATCTTTTTCATTTACAGGAAATGATGCAACAACCTTACCAGTTTTTTTGCTAACTGACATATTAGCTATGCCCTTTCCTCCTCTTCTTGTTATTCTATATTCGTATGCAGAACTTCTTTTTCCATATCCGTTATCAGCAATTGACAATATAAATTCTTCTGAATTTTCCATTTCTAAAAATTTCTCTTCTGATAATTTAACATTTTTTAAAAGTTTGCTAAAAGGTAAGCTTCTTCTTAATTCTTTTCTTCTTATAGAATTTGCAACTTTTAAATATTCATCTCTATCAAATGTTGAGAATTTGGCATGTTTTAATATATACATTGAAATTACTGTATCTTCCTTTGATAGTCTAATTCCTCTTACACCTACAGAATTACGTCCGGTAAATTTTCTTACATCATTTATAGAAAAACGTAAACATTTTCCTTCTTTTGATGATAAAAAAACATCATCTTCCTTTTCTGTGCAAGTATGAACTCCAATTAATTTATCATCATCAGATAATTTCATTGCAATTTTTCCACTAGATTGAATTTTTATAAAATCTGTTAAAGCATTTCTTCTTACTGACCCTTTAGCAGTAGCAAACATTATATTAAATTTTTCCCAAGATTTTGGATCAGAAGGCAATGGTAAAACAGCAGTAATATTTTCATTTTTTAATAATGGAAATATTCCTATCATAGGCTTTCCTCTTGCATTTGGTGCAAATTCAGGAAGCTTGTATACTTTCATCTGATAAACCTTACCCTTTGTTGAAAAGAACAAAACTGAAGATTTAGTATTAGCTACAAAAACTTGATTTACAAAATCTTCTTCTCTTGTAGCCATAGCTTTCCTTCCTTTTCCACCCCTTCTTTGTGCTCTATAAGTTTTTAAAGGAACTCTTTTAATATATCCTCTTTGAGTAACTGTTATTACCATATCTTCAGATTCAACTAAATCTTCTTCTTCTATATCCTCTGCATCACCTTCTATTAAAGTTCTTCTAGGATCTGCAAAATTTTCTTTTACTTCTAAAAGTTCCTCTTTAATTTTTTTTACTAATAATTCTTTTTTCTGTAATAAATTTAAATAAAGATTAATTTTTTCTCCTAACTCTTTTGCTTCATCAACAATTTTTTCTCTTTCTAAACCTGTTAATTTTTGCAATCTTAATTCTAAAATAGCATCTGCTTGATGAGGAGATAAGTTATACTTTCCTGTATTTTTTAATTTATATTTTGGGTCATCAACCATTTTAATAAAATTTTTTAGATCTTTAGCAGGCCAATCTTTTTTTAATAAACTAATTTTCGCTTCATTTGGATTCTTAGAGTTACGTATTAATTTTATTACTGCATCTAAATTATTAACAGCAATCATTAAACCTGTTAGTGCATGAACTCTTTCTCTTGCTCTTTCTAATTGATATATTGTTCTTTTTCTTACTACCTCTTCTCTAAATGATATAAACAAACTTATCATTTTTTTTAAGTCCATAACCTCAGGACTTGTTCCATCTCTTAATGCCAAAGCATTTACACCGAAACTTGTTCTTAATGGGGTATGTTTTCTTAACTTTGCTAATATAATTTCTGGATTAGCATTTTTTCTAATATCTATAACTACTCTTACACCTTTTCTATTAGATTCATCTCTAATGTCCACGACATCCTCAACAATTTTTTCTTTTGATGCTTCAGCAATTTTTTCTACTAATTTTGATTTATTAATAGAAAAAGGAATTTCATTTATTACAATTGATTTTCTTTTATCTTTTTTTTCTTCAATATCAAATTTTGCTTCAATTATCACTGATCCTTTACCAGTTTTAAATGCTGATAAAATTCCAGTTTTTCCTTTTATTATTCCACCGGTTGGAAAATCAGGACCTTTAATATGTTTCGATAATTCATCAATTGTAATATCATTATTTTCTATATATGCAAGGCAACCATCAATGACTTCTCCTAAATTATGGGGTGGTATATTTGTTGCCATACCTACAGCAATTCCACTTGCTCCATTAACAAGTAAATTTGGTATCTTAGAAGGTAATACGGTCGGTTCTAAAGTTGATCCATCATAATTCTCAATGAATGTTACAGTATCTTTATCTAGATCATCTAATAATTTATCCGAAACTTTTTTTAATCGAGCTTCAGTATAACGCATTGCTGCTGGTGGATCTCCATCCATTGATCCAAAATTTCCTTGTCCATCAATTAATGGCAATCTTAAAGAAAAGATTTGTGCCATTCTAACCATAGATTCATAAATAGCGCTATCACCATGTGGATGATATTTACCCATTACATCCCCTACAATTCTAGCTGATTTATGATAAGGTCTATTATAATGATAGCCAGATTGATCCATTGAATAAAGAATTCTTCTATGTACAGGTTTTAAACCATCTCTTACATCTGGTAATGCTCTACTAACAATAACACTCATTGCATAAGACAAATAAGAAGTTTCCATTTCTTTCTTTAAAGAAAGATTTATTTCATTTTTTAAACTTCCATTATTTGAATTGTTACCAGTTGGTAAATTTTTTTTATTTTTACCATTACTACCAGATGTATCGCCTATTGTTGTATCGCTCAAAATTGTCTCCTAATTTAAAATAAAAAAACTAAAATGGAATATCTTCTTCTTCAGTACTTTCTGATTTTGAATCATTATTTTTCTTATCATCTTTTGCCGTTTCTGTTTTATCTATATTTTCACTATCATCACTTAAATCATCAGGAATTTGTTCGTTATTTCCTTTTCCTCCAATCATATCTATTCTGTCACCAAATCCAGAAACTATAACTTCAGTCGTATATTTTTCAGTTCCAGAATCATCAGTCCATTTTCTAGTTCGTAAAGTTCCTTCAATATATAATTTCTGTCCTTTTTTTACATATTGTTCAATGACACCTACAAGTCCTTCATTAAAAACAACAACTCTATGCCATTCTGTTTTATCTTTTTTTTCACCTGTTTCCTTATCCTTCCAGGAATCTGAAGTTGCAACTGATAAATTACAAACTTTTTTACCGTTTTGCATAGCTCTTATATCTGGATCTATGCCTAAATTTCCTAATAAAATAACTTTATTTACTGAACCAGCCATTTTTTAAAAAAAAAAAAAATACAATAAAACAAAAATAAAACTAATCTAATAATAATTAGTAAATATAAAATAGTCTAATACAAATTATGAGTAAAATTACAATAATAGGAGCTAGGGAACATAACTTAAAAGATGTAAATCTTGAAATACCAAAAGATAAATTAATAGTTATAACTGGTGTCTCAGGTTCTGGTAAATCATCATTAGCCTTTGATACAATATATGCAGAAGGTCAAAGAAGATATGTTGAAAGTTTATCTGCTTATGCAAGACAATTTCTTGAAGTTATGCAAAAACCAGATGTTGACTCAATAGAAGGATTATCTCCTGCTATATCAATTGAACAAAAAACTACATCTAAAAATCCAAGATCAACTGTAGGAACTATAACTGAAATATATGATTATATGAGACTATTATTTGCAAGAATTGGCATCCCATATTCTCCAAAAACTGGGAAGCCGATAGAATCACAAAGTGTTTCACAAATTGTTGACAGTATTCTTAATGAAAAAATTGGTAATAAATTTTTATTGTTAGCTCCTCTAATAAAAGGAAGAAAAGGTGAATACAAAAAAGAATTATCAGAATTGATAAAAAAAGGTTTTCATAGATTTAAAATAGATAACAAAATTTATACTTCAGAAGATTTACCAAATCTAGACAAAAATTTTAAACATAATATTGATATTGTAATAGATAGAATAAAAATTGAAAAAAATATAAAAAATCAATTAACTGATAGTGTAGAATCAGCACTAAATATGTCTGGAGGAGTGGTTTACATTGAAAATATTAATAATAAAAAAATTAATATTTATTCAACAAAATTTGCATGTCCTGTTTCTGGTTTTACTATTGAAGAAATAGAACCAAGATTGTTTTCTTTTAATAATCCTTTTGGTGCTTGCCCTGATTGTAATGGACTAGGAAATAAATCATATTTTGATCCTGAAATGATAGTTCCAAATCCAAATCTAAGTTTAGCTGAAGGTGCTATCGAACCATGGAACAAATCCTCAAATGATTTTTATCAACAAACTTTGCAAGCTTTAAGTAAAGCATTTAAATTTAATATGGAAACTCCATTTAAAGATTTAAAAAATGAAACAAAAAAAATTATTCTATATGGAAGTCAAAAAAAAGAAATTAAATTTGAATATAGTTCATTTAGAGGGACATATTTAATTGAAAGAAAGTTTGAAGGAGTTATACCAAATCTACAAAAGAAATGGTTTAAAAATCAAAATGAATATTATAGAGATGAGGTATCAAAATATTTAAAATACGATAAATGTGAAACATGTGATGGATATAGGCTAAAAAAAGAAGCTCTATCAATTAAAATAGATAGCAAACAAATTGGGGAAGTGAGCGACCTCACTATTGAAAAAGCTATTGAATGGTTTAAAAAATTAGAAAAAAAATTAAATAAAACACATTTCGAAATAGCTAGAAGAATCCTAAAAGAAATTAATGATAGGTTGTTATTTTTAAAAAATGTTGGCTTAAATTACTTAACATTGTCTAGAAACTCAAGAACATTATCAGGTGGTGAAGGACAAAGAATAAGATTGGCATCACAAATTGGCTCTGGTTTAACTGGCGTGTTATATGTATTAGACGAACCATCAATTGGACTACATCAAAGAGATAACAAAAGATTGTTAGAAACTTTAAATAGACTAAAAAAACTTGGTAATACTGTAATAGTAGTTGAGCATGATGAAGAAGCGATAAGATCAGCTGATTATATTATCGATGTTGGACCTGGAGCTGGAAATTATGGTGGAAAAATTGTTGCTCAAGGAGAGCTTTCAAAAATCTTAGATTCACCTGAATCTATAACATCACAATATCTAAATAGATATAGATACATACCAACACCTAAGGAAAGAAGGAAAGGTAAAAAAAATCAATTTTTAATAATGAAAGGTATTAATACAAATAATTTAAAAAATGTTTCCATAAAAATTCCTTTAGGAACTTTTACATCTATTACTGGAGTATCAGGAAGTGGAAAATCAAGTTTAATAAATGAATCACTATTAAAAGCAGTTGGTCGAAAATTAAATTATCAAATTCAAAAACCAGAAAAATATCAATCTCTCGAAGGTTATGAATATATAGATAAAATAGTAGAAATTAATCAAGCGCCTATTGGTAGAACGCCAAGATCTAATCCTGCAACTTATACTGGAGCCTTTACGCCAATAAGAGAATGGTTTTCAAATCTACCTCAATCTAGAGAAAGAGGTTATAAACCAGGTAGATTTTCTTTTAATGTTAAAGGTGGAAGATGTGAAACTTGTCAAGGTGATGGTATGATAAAAATTGAAATGCATTTTTTACCAGATGTTTATGTTAAATGTGACTCATGTAAGGGTAAGAGATATAATAGAGATACATTAGAAATAAAATTTAAAGATAAAAATATTGCTGATATTCTTGAAATGACAGTAGAAGATTCTTTAGATTTTTTTAAAGCTATTCCGAATATAAAAAATAAATTACAAACATTAAAAAAGGTTGGATTAAATTATATAAAGATAGGACAGGCTGCGACAACTTTGTCAGGTGGAGAAGCTCAAAGAATTAAACTAGCTAAAGAATTATCAAAAAGATCAACTGGACAGACTTTATATATACTTGATGAGCCAACAACGGGTTTACACTTTGAAGATGTAAAAAAATTATTAGAAGTTTTACATTCATTAGTTGATAAAGGAAATACTATTATAGTTATTGAACACAATTTAGAAGTTATAAAAACTTCTGACTATATAATAGATTTGGGACCTGAAGGTGGTGAAAAAGGTGGAAAGATTATTGCTGAAGGCACACCAGAAATGTTAATTGTTAAATATAAAAATAGTTATACAAGTCAATATTTATATGATGTTTTAAGATTTGAAGATAAAATTAAAAGAAAGACTTTACAAAAATAAATTTTTTCTTCATTATTAATAATTATGAATAATCCTTTAGAATCTTTATCAAAAACTATAATTATAGGAATTATATTAACAATTATAATGGTATATATTTTAAGTTTGATATCTTTTTAATTAAAAAATAAGAATATGGAATTTGGTTCAGATTATATAATGTTTTTTGCTAGATGGTTACACGTATTAAGTGGTGTGATGTGGATTGGTTTACTTTGGTATTTTAACTTTGTACAAATCCCATCAATGCCTAATATACCAGATAATGAAAAACCTGCTATTAGTAAAGTAATTGCACCTAAAGCTTTATTTTGGTTTAGATGGGCTGCGCTTGCAACAATAATAACAGGAATTTTAACTGCACATTTAAATGGATACTTATTAGATGCACTTTCTCTTGGAATAATTGGTGAAACAAAAAAACATACAGCAATAGGTATAGGAATGTGGCTAGGTATAATTATGGCATATAATGTGTGGATGATAATATGGCCAAACCAAAAAATTGCTTTAGGAATAGTGTCCGCTAATGATGAAGAAAAACCATTGGCTGCAAGAAAAGCAATGTTGTTTTCAAGAACTAACACAGCTTTATCCATACCAATGCTTTACGCAATGGTTTCCGCTCAAAATCTTTATTAATTTTTTTTTAATTAATCGGAAAAAGTAATCCGCCAATATTTCTATTATCAGATAATAAAATATTAAGTGTTCTACATGCTGAACTAGTTTTCATTAATTCAATTTTTGACTCTCTATTATAAGATTGAATTTTTTTTGTTATTTTTTCTTCTATTCCTAAAATCAAGAAATCTAATTTATGCTTTGATATAATTTTGTTCAAAAAAATTTTATTTAAAGAATTTAATTTAAGTTTTTTATTCTCTATAACCTTATTTTTAAGAATTAATATTGGATATTTATATAAATTACCTGAAATTTTAAATTTATTAATCCCGTACCCTTCAATAAAGATTTTATTTTTAAATTTTAATGTATCAATTTCCATTTTTATCAACAATTCTTTGATCTGCTTTTAAATAAATTAAAACTGGAGATGCAACATATAAAGATGAATACGTTCCAATAATAACACCCCAGATTAATGCTATTATAAAACTTGAAATTACTGACCCGCCAAAAATAAATAATGCTAAAAGTGCTAACAATGTAGTTAAACTAGTCATTAAAGTTCTTGATAAAGTTCCATTTAAAGAAATGTTTATAACTTCATCAAAAGAAACTTTTTTATATTTTCTCATACTATCTCTAATTCGATCATAAATTACAACAGTGTCATTAATTGAATAACCAGCAATTGTTAAAACTGCAGCAACTGTAGCTAAATTAAATTCAAATTTGAAAACTGAGAAAAACCCTAATGTTAAAATAACATCATGTATTAAAGCTAATATTGCGCCTATTGCAAAATTCCAGTGAAACCGCATCCAAATATAAATTAATATACCAATTAATGAAAAAACAACAGCAATAATTCCTGCTTTTACAAGTTCTTGTCCAACTTTAGGGCCAACAAATTCGGTTCTTCTGTATTCTACAGATTCATTTTCTAAACTATTCTTAATAATATTTATTGTTTCCATTCTTTCATTTTCAGTATTAGATTTATTTTGTGCTCTTATAACAATATCATTTTCATTACCAATTGTTTGTAATTGGACTTCCCCCAAATTTAATTTACCAAATTTTTCTCTTAACTTGTTTAAATCCAAATTTTTTTCAAACCTTACTTCAATTAAACTTCCACCAGTAAAATCAATACCTAGATTTAAACCTTTTGAAAAAATTGAAAATAATGAAAATAAAAATAAAAATAATGAAAAAAATAAAGTAATTCTTTTTATTTTCATAAATTTAAGTTTTAAATCTTGTTTAATAATTCTTAGAACTGGCATTTTATAAATTTATCCTTTCTGGATTTGTTTTTTTTAACCAAATAATTATCAAAATTCTTGTAAACATTATTGCTGTAAACATTGAAGTTAAAATACCAATTGATAATGTAACAGCAAATCCTTTTACTGGACCAGACCCAAGTCCAAATAACATGATTGCCGCAATTAATGTAGTAATATTAGCGTCTAAAATTGTTTTAAAAGCTTCTTTATATCCCGTATCAATCGTTGCTATCGGTGAAAAACCATGTTTCATTTCTTCTTTAATTCTTTCAAAAATTAATACATTTGCGTCAACTGCCATACCTATAGTTAGAACAATACCTGCTATTCCTGGTAATGTTAATGTTGCTTTAATTGATGTTAAAATAGCTAATAGAATCAATAAATTAAATATTAATGCTAAGTTTGCAAATAAACCAAATGTTCCATAACATAAATACATAAGTACAATTATTAATGTAAATCCTAAAATTGATGCAAATTTTCCAGATTCAATAGAATCTGCGCCTAAACTAGGTCCTACTGTTCTTTCCTCTAAAATATTTAATGGAGCTGGTAAAGCTCCAGCTCGTAATAAAGTTGATAAATCAGTAGCTTCTTGGAATGTAAAATTGCCGGTAATAATACCTTTTCCACCAGTAATTGGCTCTCTGATATTAGGAGAGCTTATGACTTTCTTATCCAAGACTATAGCTAATTTCTTTCCTATATTATCAGTTGTAATTCTTGCGAATTTTCTTCCACCTTTAGTATTAAACTCAAATGAGACAACAGGAGAGCCTCTATCTATAGTAGGAAATGCATTGATTAACAAATCTCCTGATATTGCATTTCTTTTTTTTACTGCAATTAAAAAAGGATCACCTGATAAATCCTTTTCATCAGATTCATATATAATTATACCTGGTTTATTTTTACCAGATTTTAAATCGTCTGGAGATAAGTCATCATCAACAATTTGAAGACTTAGTTTTGCTGTTTGACCTAACAACTTTTTTAATCTTTCAGGCTCAGTTACTCCTGGTAATTCTAATAATATTCTGTTTAAACCTTGTCTTTGGATCGTTGGTTCTTTAGTACCAAATTCATCAACCCTTCTTCTAACAACTTCAATTGATTGTTTTACAGCATTATCTTCAATAGATTTAATTTTTTGTGCAGTAAAAGAAACTTTGAGAAATTTATCTTGATCTAATTCATAAAATATATCTTGTGCTTTATTTTCTAAAATTTTTAATAATTCAGTTTTTTTTTCTTTATTTTTTATAGTTAATGAAATATTTTTTTTATCAATATTAAAATTTGAATAAAATATTTTATTCTTTTTTAAAGATTTTCTTAAATCATCTGAATATGACTCTAATCTTTCAGAAACAAGAGATTTTGTATTAACTTCAATAAGAAGATATGATCCACCTTGTAAATCTAATCCAAGTATTACTTTTTCTTTTGGGATTATAGGAATTTTTTCTAAAACATCTTTAGATAAAAAATTTGGTAATGAAAAAAAAATGGCAAAGAAACTAAATATAGTAACTAATAATACCTGCCATTTTTTAAATTGTACCATTAGCTTAAAATAAACATTTATTAATATTATGAATTAGATTTATTATTTACAATATTAGTTATTGTAGGTCTAGAAATAATAACTTTAGTATTATTTGAGATCTCAACTTCTAATTTATTTTCATCAATTACTCGAGAGATTTTACAATATATACCGCCAGATGTAATAACCTCATCGCCTCTTTTTAAATTATCAATCATTAATTTATGTTCTTTCATTTTTTTTTGCTGTGGTCTAATTAATAAAAAATAAAAAATAACAAAAATTAATATTAACGGTAAAAAAGATGCAAGTGCTTCATTCATAATAGAAATATTAAAATAACATATTTTTTTTAAATATATATTTTTTTAAAAAAAATTAAACATTTAATTATACATTAATCAATACCTGAAACTAATGGTACAAATTTAACATTCCACGATTTTTCATAAAAAAATTTATTTTTTTTCCTTATTACTTTCAAAAGATATTGATCATTTTTATCAATAATAGGTAAAACTAGAATACCATTATCTTCAGATAATTGTTTGATAATTTTTTTCGGTATTTCTTTTGAAACAGCTGTAAGAATAATTCTATTAAATATTAATTTCGCAGGCCATCCATTAAGTCCGTCTCCATAATAATAAACAATATTATTAAACCTTAATTCAGCTAATTTTTCTTTTGCATTTTCTAATAATTGTTTAAATCTTTCAATTGTATATATTCTTTTAAATAATTTAGCTAATATAGCTGTTTGGTAGCCAGAACCAGTACCAACTTCAAGCACCCTAGATGAATTATCAGGTTCTAATAATTCTGTCATTTTTGCAACAACTGCTGGCTGACTAATTGTTTGGTTACAATCAATAGGCAATGCTTCATTTTGATAAGATTTAAATGATATTTCTTTATCAATAAAATTTTCTCTTGGTACTGTTTCTATCGCAGATAAAACTTTTGTATCTATAATCCCTAATTTTCTTAATTTTAATATTAAATTAATTTTTTTTAATTTATTTAACAAAAAAAATTATAGCCTTTCATTATTATTCATATATTTCTTTAAAATCTTAGGAATTGTAACTGAACCGTCTTTATTTTGATAATTTTCAAGAATTGCTATTAGTGTTCTCCCAATTGCTAATGAGGAACCATTTAAAGTAAATGGAAATTCTTTATTTTTATTATTATTTACGTATCTAGCATTTATTCTACGGGACTGAAAATCACCACAATTAGATATACTAGAAATTTCCATATATTTTTTTAAACTTGGTATCCAAACTTCTATATCAAAAGTTCTCTTTGCAGCAAAACCAACCTCACTGGAACACAATTCACAAACTCTATATGGTAATTCAAGCTCATTGAGTATTTTTTCTGCAGTTTTTAATAAAAATAAATGTTCATTTTCAGATTTTTCTTCACTAGTTATTGAAACAATTTCAACTTTACCAAATTGATGTTGTCTTTTTAAACCTCTAGTATCTTTTCCAGCTGCTCCCGCTTCAGAACGAAAACATGGAGAATAACATGTATAGCGAATAGGAAATTCTTCTTTCTTAAGAATTTTGTCCCTAACTAAATTTACCAATGTAACTTCGCTTGTTGGGATAAGCCAAAAATTTTCTCTAGTTTTAAAAATATCCGAATCAAATTTAGGCAGTTGTCCAGTTCCTATTAAACTTTCTTTATTTACTAATAGCGGAGTATAAATTTCATTAAAATTTCCAAACTTTATGTTTGATTCAATCATATATGATGCTAAAACTCGTTCCAATTTTGCTAAATTTCTTTTTAAATAAACAAATCTTGATGCTGAAATCTTAGCAGCTGTCTTAAAATCTAATAAATTTAATTTTTCACCTAATTCAACATGATCTTTTATCTTAAAATCAAAATTTTTTATATTTCCGACTTTTTTTATCTCTTTATTATCATTCTCACTATTACCATTAGGTGTTTTTTTATCTAAAAAATTAGGTAATTCTAATAAAATATCGTTAAGATTTGAATTAGAAGAGGACTTATTATTCTGTAAATTCAATATTTCTTTTTTAATACTCTTAACTCTATTTATTATTAAATTCTTTTTATTAATATCTTTTTCTTTTGCTACTTGATCTGAAAGAGTATTTCTTTCCTGTAATAATTTTTCTACTTCAACAAAAGAGGATGATCTAGATTTACTTAATTTTATTAATTTTGAAGATAAAGGTTTTAAACCTCTTCTAATGAATTCTTCATCTGCTTTTTCTGGGTTATTTATTATCCATTTAATATCTAACATAATTACTAGTTATTAATTAATATCTTTATTATATCAAAAATTACTTTTTCTTATTTTCTAAATATTTAGATAATAATAAAGAAAATTCATATAAAACAATTATTGGTAAAGCTAAACCTATTTGTGAAAAAATATCTGGAGGTGTGACAATAGCAGATATTAAAAAAATTATTACAATAACATATCTTCTTTTTTTTTTTAAATCCTCTGGAGATATTAAACCAAGAATTGTTAATAATAAAATTGCTATTGGTAATTGAAAAGCTAATCCAAATATAAAAGCTAATTTTAAGGATAAAGATATATATTCATTAATTTTTGGCTCTAATTCAATTGTATAATTATTATTAGACCCGGAAGTATCAAATGAAATAAAAAAATCCCATGCTAAAGGTATTATAAAATAATAAACAAAAATAAAACCTATTAGAAACATGACAGGTGCTAAAAATAAAAAAGGGAAAATTATTCTTTTTTCTTTCTTTAATAATCCAGGAGCAATAAATGACCAAATTTGATATAAAAAGAAAGGAGACGATAATATAAAGGCAGATATTATTGAAATCTTTAAATAACTTAAAAAAACTTCAGTTAATCCAGTATAAATTAATCTTTTATTATTTTTAAATTCAATGCCATCAATAAAAGGTTCAACAATAAAATTCAAAATTTTATCAATAAAAAAATAAGAAATTAAAAAAGAAAAAAGAAAAAAAATAAAAAAAAATATAAGTCTATTTCTAAGTTCTAATAAATGAGAACTAATAACTTTTTTATGTTTATTGTTAGTTAAATTCAATTTATTTTTTCTTTTTTAATTTTTTTTGAATTTTTAATATTGTTTTATTTGTTTCTTTAAATTCATCAATTTGAATTTCTTCATTTATTTCATCAAAAAAAGATGAGAAATAATTTTTTGCTTTATAAAAAAACTTAAAAATATTTTTTAGAAAAGAAAAATAATCTTCAGGTTTAATGAAAAAAATAGAAATAACAATTAATAGGATTAATTCGGCCCATCCAATATTAAACATTTTTGAAATTTAAATTATTTCTTTTTCTTTTTTGAGCCATTTTTTATAGATGTACGTAAAATATTTAAACTTTTACCAAGTTGTTTTATAACAGTTGGTAGTTTTCCAGCACCAAAAAGAATAAGAATTATAACTAATACTAATAATATTTGCCAAATACTTGGACCCATAATTAACCTTATAATTATTTATTAAAAATAAAAAAATTATTTTTATTAATATTAATATAACAAATTTTATTTTTTGGTGGTAAAAATTTTCCTATAATCTTTATATGAATATGTTTTTTATAAGTAGGATTGATTATATCTAAATGAAGATAAGAATGATCTCCAATATATTTTGTAGCAATAATTTTACATTTAATCTTTTTTGATTTCTTGGATTTATTATTTTTACTTATATTAAATGCTTCTGATCTAAATATAATTTCAACATCGCCCTTTTCAAATTTATTTGGGATTTTTATAGGACCGAAAATAGTATTAATTTTTCCATTAATATTTTTATCTGAAAATGATATAGTTTCGCTAAAAAATTTTGCTACAAATGAATTCTTAGGCTTGTTATAAATGTTTTCTGGAGTATCAAATTGCAATATTTTACCATTATTCATAACTGCAATATAATCACCCATAAATAAAGCATCTTCAGGATCATGGGTAATAATTAAAGCTGTTGTTTTAGTTTTTTGTAATAAATGCAAAGTAATATCACGAATTTTATTTTTTAATCTTTGATCAAGATTGGCAAAAGGTTCATCCATCATTAAAAGTTCAGGCTTTGTTACAAGAGATCTTGCGATAGAAATGAGTTGTTTCTGGCCTGCTGACAATTGGTTTGGAAAGGTATTCGAATAATGAGGTAAGCCAATTTTTTTTAAAATATCAAATGTTTCTATTTGAATATCTTTATATTTCTTTTTTTTTGACCCATATGAAACATTTTTAAATACGTTTAAATGTGGAAATAAATTTGCTTCCTGAAAAACTAAGCCAAAATTTCTTTTTTCTGTTGGTAATAAATATTGTTCATCAGATAAAAGTTTATTATTAAACAATATTTTTCCAGATGTAATAGTATCTAATCCTGAAATTGCTCTTAATAATGTTGTTTTACCACATCCTGATGGTCCTACCAAACAAACAACAGAATTCGAAGGTATTTTTAAATTTATATTATTTAATATTAATTTATTTTGCTTCTTTTGATTTAAATTCTGAATATCTATATTACTTTTTCTGTTCACTTTTTAAAATAAAATCTTTAATTTTTGTTATAAATATTATGCCTAGAACGCATAAAACAACAATTATTAATGATGGTATAGAAGATTCAATAATTCTCTCTTCAGAAGCATATTCATAAACCTGAATAGCTAATGTGTCAAAATTAAATGGTCTTAAAATTAAAGTAGCTGAAAGTTCTTTTATTATTTCAATAAAAATTAATATTATTGTTAAAATTATACTTAATGACATAATCGGAATATGTATATTAAATAAAGTAACAAATGGTTTTTCGCCCAAAATTTTTGAATTATCATCTAAATTTTTTGAAATTCTCATAAAACTACTTTCTAAATTAGTTTGAGAAATAGTAAAAAATCGAACAATATATGCAAAACACAAAATAAATAAACTTCCTGCAAATATATTGCTTAAATTTAACTCGAATAAATTATTAAATAAATAAATAATTTTATTATCTAAGTAAGTAAATGGAATTAGAATTCCTATTGCAACAATTGAGCCAGGTATAGCATAGCCCATTGAAGAAATTTTTCTAAAAAAATTGTTTTCATTTAAATCTAAAATACGATATGAAAAATTTACAATTAAAGTTAGAAAAACTATTATTAATGAAACTACAAGAGATAAAATTACTGTATTAAATGTATTAATTAATGTTTTCTCTAATAAAAAAATTTCTAATGATTGGATTGAATTAATTAATAAAAAATATAATGGAATAATAAAACCTAAAATAACAGGAAGAAGGCAAATTGACATTAATAATAAATTCTTTATTTTTCCAACAGGTTTTAATTGAAAAAAATTTTTATTCTCAATATTTAAATCTAAATCTTTTCTTTTAATAAGTTTTCTTTGCAGAAAAATTATAAAAAAAATAATAAATAAAAATAACATAGAAATTTGAGAAGCTAAATTAATATCACCTAAACCAACCCATGTTTTATAGATACCAGTTGTAAATGTGTCAATTCCAAAATATTGAACTGTTCCAAAGTCATTTAAAGACTCTAATATGGATAATATTATTCCACCAACTATAGGGAAACTTGATAATGGTAAAAATATTTTAAAAAAAATATCAAAAGAATTTGAACCAAGTACTTTTCCAACTTCATTATATGTATGAGAAATTTCTGAAAATGCTGCTCTAGAAGCTATATAAACATACGGATACAATGTTATAGAAAATATAAAAATCACACCAGGTAAAGATCTGATATTTGGTATATCGATATGATTTAAAAAATTATCATTTTCATTTGAAAATAATTCATGATTAAAATAATCATAAATTTCACCATAGGCAATAGCTGCTATATATGGAGGTATACTTAATGGTAATAATAAAAATAAATCAATAATTTTCCTGAATGAAATATTATAAATTGTGACAATCCATGCTGACAATACTCCAAAAAATATTACTAAAATTATCTGAAAAAAAACAATAATTGATGAATTAATTAAATAATCCCATATTTCATTCTTAATAATTTCATTCCATTCAATATTATAATTGAAAATAACATTTATAAGGATTGATAAAATTGGTAAAGATAATAAAAAAGTTATTAAAATTGAAAAAAAAAACCAAGGATTGAATTTCTTTAACAATTTCAATTAAATCCTCTTTTATTTTTTATCTATTCCTAATTGACTTATTTCTTTTATTGATGGTAATTCTTTTAAATCGGTTAAATTAAAATGTTCAAGAAATTTATCTGTTGTTCCCCAAGTTAATGGTTTTCCTGGAGTGTTCCTTCTCCCTTTTAATTCAATCCAACTTCGTTCTAACAAAATATCTAATGTGCCTTGGCTTATATTCCTACCTCTTACTTTTTCAATTTCACCTCTAGTTACAGGTTGATAATAAGCTATAATTGCCAAGGTTTCTATTCCAGCCTTTGATAATTTCCTTTTTAATTTTTTTTCTATTTTTAAAAAAGATGACATTTCAGGAGATGTTCTAAATCCCCATCTGGTTTTAACATTATATACATTAATTCCTCTATTCTTGTAAAATTCTTTTAATTCATTCAATATTTTTTTTATATTAGTAGCATTTGAAATATTTTTTTTTAAATCTTTTTCATCAATAAGATCGGAATTAGCAAATAACATAGCTTCAATTATTTTAAAATAAGAGTTATTTTTTTTACTCATTTTTTCTTATCTGTTTTTTTTATATATATAGGAGCAAATGGAGCGTGTTGTCTAATATTAATTAATCCTTCTTTTGCTAATTCTAATGAAGCAGTAAAATGGGATGCGGTGTATGATTTCTTTAGAAAATTATCTGAAGTATTTAATTTAGCAATATTTTCTAATGGTACCCAATCAATTTCTTTATTATCAAAAAAATTTTTTAAATTTTTTACAGCTTCTTCTATTGAACAAACTTTTGTAAATTTTAATTTAAATTTTTTTAATTTTTTTCTTGTATCAACTGCTACTATATTCTTTAACAAATCATATAAACTACAATCAAATGTATATTTATTCTCAACAAATGTTTCTTTTTTTAAACCATTTTTAAAAAAATCTTTATTTAATTGTGGTCTTGAAAAAATTTTAACTCCAGCTTTTCTCATTTCATCTAACTTTATTAATTGCTCTCTTAAATTTTCTGCCAATGTACTTGCAGGGATCTCATCTGTTTTTTTTTCAGGCAATAATAATCTAGATTTTAAATATGCAAGCCATGCAGCTATAACTAAAAAATCTGCAACTAGAGTTAGGTTGGTTGTTTTTATTTTATTTTTAACAAAATCAGAATATTGATCAGCCAACTCCAAAATAGAAATGTGCTTTAAATCAACCTTTTGCTTTTTTGCTAGGTCTAATAAAAGTTCTATTGGACCTTCATATCCATCTATATTTAAAATTAAATCTTCCATATATTAAGATTTAAATAATACCTTATCTAATTATATGAATTTAAATTGTTTTTTACTATATTATAAAAAAAATTTAAAATAATTTATATTATTTTAAGTAATTGATTCTACTAATCTTTTTTAAAACATTACTTTTCATGAAAGGAATCACTGATTGAATTTTATTCATTTGATCTATATTGCCATTACAGTGTAAAATTACCTCGCACCCTGAAGATAAAATAGATCTTACTTTATTTTTTAAACTTCCTTTTAAAGCTTTCATATTAATATCATCAGAAAATAAGAGTCCTTTAAATCCAATTTTTTTTCTTATTATTTTGTTAACTATTTTTTTTGATTCACATGCTGCTTTACTATCAATTTTTGTATAAATAATATGAGAAATCATTGCTGCTTTTTCTTTATTTAATTTCTTAAAAGGAATGAAATCCTTCTTTTCTAATTCACTTAATGATAAATTAACTTTAGATGTAACTAAATGAGTATCAAACTTTGAAGCTCCATGTCCTGGTATATGCTTTATTATAGGCAAAACATTATTTATTTTTAAACCATTACAATATTCTTTCGATAATTCGCTTACTATATTTGGATCAAATGAAAAAGATCTATCACCAATTATTTTATTTGTAAAATCGTACAAAACATCTAATACCGGAGCACAATTCATATTAATTCCTAATTTTTTTAGATCTTTTGAAATTTTTTTTGCGTTATTAAAAACTAATTTTTTTGCTAAATCTAAATTATGCTCAGCTTTTTTACCAAAATATTGAGAAGAAGGAAATGTTTTCCAATTAGGTTCTTTTAACCTTGAAACCCTACCGCCCTCTTGATCTATCATAATCATTGTATGATTGTGATCAGTTATTTTTTTTAATTCATTAATTAATTTTTTTAATTGATTAATATTTTTACAATTTCTCTCAAATAAAATAAATCCTAATGGGTTTGATTTAATAAATAATTTTTTTTCTTTATCATTTAGCTTTAACCCTTTAATTCCAAATATAATTGGTTTTATTCTTTTTTTAACACTCATTATTTAAAGTACAAGATTCAAATTCTTCTATTCTATCATTTTGATCATTTTCGTCCGGAAGTACTCTAAAAGGTTCAGCATCCGCTTCTATAACTGGAATAGTATTATTATCAAAATTTATATTATAATTTTCAAGATTAGTGAAATGTTTAAGCAAAAAATAAAACAATATGAAAACTATTAATATCAAAAAAAATTTAATTAAATTCATTATTATTAATCCACAAATTATTTCATAATTTCTAAAGGTTTTACACCTAACAAATTCAAACCATTATTTAATACAATTTTAACTGAATAAATTAAACATAATCTTGAAAGTGTTAATGATTTATTCCCCATATTTATAAATCTCATTTCAGAATCTTGCTTACCAATATTCCAAAAACTATGAAATTTTGATGCCAATGATTGTAAATAAAAAGTTATCCTATGAGGTTCGTGATTTATTACTGAATCTTCTAAAATTTTTGGCCATTTAACAATTTGTTTGATTAAAAAAATTTCATTTTTATTATTTAAGTTTTTTAAATTTATATTTTTTAATTTTTTCAAGTTCATTTCACTTGATTTAAAAATCTTTTTTGCCTCTCTTAATACAGAACAGCATCTTGCATGTGCGTATTGAACATAAAAAACAGGATTCTCTTTACTTTCATTTGTAATTTTTTCTAAATCAAAATCTATATCTTCATTATTTTTTCTTAACAACATAATAAATCTGATAACATCTTTACCCATTTTATTAATTACTTCATTCAAAGATATAAATTGGCCTTCTCTTTTTGACATTTTCAAAACTTTTTTTTTATCTACAATTCTTACAAGTTGACAAACTTTTACAATAAATTTTACTTTATCATTAGTAATAGACTTAACCGCGCTAGATAATCTTTTTATATAACCTCCATGATCTGCGCCCCATACATTTATAATTGTATTAAACCCTCTATCATATTTAAATAAATGATAAACAATATCTTTTGCAAAATATGTGTAATCACCATTAGATTTTTGCAATGCTCTATCTACATCATCGCCAAATTGCCTAGATTTATATAACAATTGTTCTCTTGGTTCCCATTCTGAAATGTCCTTACCTTTAGGTTTATCAGGAACTCCTTTATAAATTAACTTTTTCTTCTTTAAAATATTTAAAGTACTATCTATTTTATTATTTGATAAAAGTTTATTTTCTGAAAAATAATTATCAAAATTTATATTTAATAATTTTAAATCATCTTTTATTCTTTTTAGAATCCACTTCAAAGAAAATTCTTTAATATTTTTAATATACGCCTCTTTTTTACCTAAAAATTTTTTTCCATATTTCTTTTTTAAATCTTTCGCTAAATGAATTAAATATTCTCCTGGATATAAATCATTACTTATTTTTCCTTTTTTATTAAATAACTCTTCATATCTAAAAATAACAGAGTTTATTAATTTATCTATTTGCGTGCCAGTATCATTTATATAATATTCTTTATAAACCTTATAACCGACTTTTTTCATTATATTAGCTAAAACATCGCCATACACAGCTCCTCTACAATGTCCAATATGTAATGGGCCTGTTGGATTAGCTGATACAAATTCTAGAATTATCTTTTCTGATTTACCAAAATTACTTTCACCATATTTTTCATTTTTTAAAAGAACTTTTTTAATTTCTTCAAACCAAAAAGATTTATTCATTGATAAATTTATAAATCCTGGGCCTTCAATTTTTCCTTTATTTATGTATTTTAATTTGATTATTTCTGTTAATAAATTTTCAGCAAATGTTTTTGGATTACTCTTGGCAAACTTAGATAAAACTAAAGAAACATTTGTTGATACATCACCAAATTTATCTTCTGGCGGGTCACTTATTTGAAATAAATTAAAAAAATGTTTTTTATATTCATTTTTAAATAT
>MDTE01082139.1_pt1 | contig 20780 bp, 6 predicted proteins | sample 811231 | NCBI WGS metagenome assembly MDTE01 (sample SAMN05326651, study PRJNA326480) | marine metagenome | isolation source: seawater | place: Indian Ocean: Red Sea | collected 2010
AAAAGAAAAAATAATTTACATTGATCGGCCCAGTGCGGGACTTACAAAAGCACAAAAGATGGCTCTGGAAAAACAGGGGGTTATAAATGATCAATTTCCATCTACATTGGGACCATTTGATGCCACGGAACAAGCTTTAATTGAAGAAGGAAAACGTCAAGTGGCCGAGGCTACGGGATCTTTTTATGGACAGCGGAAGTCAAAAGGGAAGGAAAAATCTTTTGTTCCGAATTTCGCCAATGCCCTTCACGATGCTATTTCACGAGAAAAGAGGGCTTTACGAAAACAAGGATCTAAAGCTTCTGTATACGTAGATAGGGATAAGCGCGTTAAGAGTCCTCAAAATCCCATGGGATTATTGGTGGCTAATAGTCGCGATGAACCCAAGGGAGGATTTCAAGGAGTTGAAAGATATACTTCTCGGGGGCTTAATCCAAAATTAGCTGGGAAAGTCGCGGCGCGTGGAATGATTCCGAACTTTGCACAGTCACTAGATGTAGATAGCGAAATAGACAAAATAGACAGTGTCACCGAGGCTATAAGGTCGGGGAAGAGGGGCGTTCTGGTAACGGCGAAATGGGACGCCATAGGCGCGTTGCTGGACGACCAGAAAGCGCTTCTTAAAGAGCAACTTGAGGGATTTGAGGCGGGCGTAAAAGCCCAAAAGGAGTTTCCTGATCGACTCAACGAAATTAATGCCAGGCTTTTAAGTCTTGATACCACTATTAAAGATTTTGACACAGAATATAACGACAAGATGGATGAATGGGCAGGGAAGATGGAGGCTGCGTTGCCTGACATAGATCCCAAAGACCGAGAAAAACTGGATAAAATTTCTGCACAAACCGATCCCAGTCTTAAAGGTTTGCATCGCCAAGCCTTACGTACTGAAACTACCATTAAGGCAAAAGATTCCAGGCTTCCTCAATTAGAACAAGAAAAAGCTAAAAAGCTCTTGGAATACATTGCTGCTGAAGATGAGTTAATTAGAATGGAAGAGGGGTACACACAAGCAGTAGTGGAACGAAAAGCTTTATTAGAAGAACAAGATCAAATTGCTGAACAGCTCATAAAAGCCCAAAGGGGCACTCTGACCAGTGAAGAAGAATACAATGCTGCTAAGCAGAAATTAACTAAGGTCACACGCCAACAGGAGTCGTTGGAGAAGGGCAGGGAATTAATAGAAAAAGGCCCCAAAAAGGGTGGCGCAAGAGAGGCCAAAACCAAACTGGGCGGCACGCTGAAAGGGGCTGGGGCCAAAGTGATGGATCACATAGGGGGATTTGGAGTTCAGAGTTCTTTCTACATTAGCATGATAGGCAACGTCGTTGAAGAAATGATGGGTCAAAATGCGCGACTGGAAGGAATGGGAGACTTCAATATCAGTAAAGCGGTAGACGCAGGAACCAAAGCGGCTTCCATGTCTTCTTTGGTGGGAGAGACTCTCGGTCAATTACCTGGACCGTTGGGGGCAATAGGAAAGGTGGCTGCAGTAGCTATCCCCTTAATTGCTTTTGTTGCATCGGGCATAGCAGGAGCGGCAATGAGTTTTGACGAACTTAGTAAAAAAATAGATGATGCAAATGCCAAGCTTACCGAAACTTCTAATAAAGTCGACAATTACGTAACGGAACAAGAAAAACTCAACAAGGCTATCGAGGCTGGGGATTCTGATGCTGTTACGAAAAGTCTCAATAACATAACTAACTCTTTAAGTCAACTTGGGGATCCTGACATCGCCCTTCAATTAGCTGATGCAGGGACTAGTTTAAAAGAACTGGGCAAAATATCCGACAGCATTAAAGAAGGAATAGATGCAAAAAAGTTAAACAACGATATTACCAAAAAAATAGCCGAAGGAATGAATGTCAAGGAAAATACTGGCGTTCTAGGAATGCTGGGCCTGGAAGATTTGCCAGGAGTAGGGGATAGAGGTGGCCAAAGTAAAGGAGGCAGGAAACTTATTCAGGAAGGGGGCGAAATGAGGGCTTTGGCATTAGACCTGGATACCGTGATAGCGGCAGGAAAAACTGCAACTGAAGGATTGGGCGGCAACATGACCGAAGCTGCAAATGCCATGAGAATGCTTGGCGTTCCTGCACAAGAAATTAGTAGTATGCTAGCCCAAGGGTCGAAGGGATTTTATGCCTATGCGAATGCCTTAAAATCGGTCACTGAACAAAGGAGAGTAACTGCCTTAATTGCAGAACAGATGAAAATCATTCATATGGCCACTGCAAACTTAAATAAAGGATTAAAAGAAGTCTCCTCTTCTATTTTGCATGCCGCTACCAATATTAACGAAGCTCACTCAGCAATTGCTCCCGCTACCGATGAAATATTTAAAGGGATTCTAGACAGGCAGGAAGCTCTGGGACTAGTAGGAAAAACAGAAAGAATAGATGCTGCATCAAGCTTTAAACAAAAACAATTAGAAGTAAAATCCGCTCTATCTATTGAAAAGGCAGCGGCAGAATTTATGGAAGCTACCCGCGCTCGCGAAGCGGAAGAAGGAGGCGCCCAACAATTAGAAGATACGGGTTTTGGAACTTCGGTGATTGCGTTGAGAGAGGAAATGGCAAGAGGGGGAGATTCTACAACCAATGCCTTACGTGCAATTCGAGATCTTAATAGCAAAAAATTTGACACCCTTACCGATGAGGAAAAGAAGCTAAGGGATGAATTGATTAAATCAGCGAATGAATTAGAATCTCAGACAGCTTTAATAAAAATTCAAAACCAATTACAAAAGCAACAAATTCTCAACGCTGCCATAACAGCTCAAAGAACTTCTAAATTTGATTTATCACAAGGGAAACAATTTGCTGACCTAAGAAGAGTATTCGAAGGCATAGGGCCAGGAGCCCAGCCTGAAAATGTTTTTGATGCAAAAATGATGGCGGATACCATGGCGCCAGTCGTTAAGAATTTGCAAACCTTTTTTGGAGATACTCCTGAATTTACTCAAATGGCAAAGGAAACGGGAGACATGAGTCAAATTGCAAATGTGGCAAATATGTTTTCTCAACTGACGGGGGACTTGGGAGTTCTTGACGTTTCTAACTTGCCTGATCTCCAAGCTTATCTTAACAATTTTGTTTCAGGGAATGAACTACAAAGAATTCCTGAACAATTACGTGGGCCCGTAAGCGCCATGGCAGCTCAATTTGACCAAATGTCTAAAGCTGCAGCGGACGCTGGAGTTTCTCTTGAAATGCATTTGGCAGACAAACAAAAGACTCGAGAAGCTCAAACAATAATGCAAACTGCGGACGCGTTTGGATTGGCAGGATTTGAAACTGGAGAAGGGCGCACTCAAGAGGATTTACTTAAACTTACGAAACAATTTGGAGAAAGAACGCCCGAACTTTTAGCTTTACAACATATTGACAAGGGGATCAACCAATTGGTCGCCATACAATTAAAACTTTTTTCGGATAGTACGGATGATCAAATATTAGATGTTACCAAAGTAAGCGCGGAAAACTTGAAAAAAATTGAAAACGCTGAAAGTGCTAGAAAAGATTTGGCACAACAATTAAAAAATGCAGTTAGCGAAGCGTTTCCCAATGATAGCATAGATGTAAATACCGCCTTTATAAAATATGCACAAGGAAAAGGAGGAGGCCCCACAGCAGGAGGGTTTGTCCCTTCTTTTGCCCCTACGGGAGATTCAATTAAAAGAGCCTTAAGAACAGAACGTGCGATGGGGGCTTCTCGCCCTGTGGTCGATCATCATGCCTCTGTGGGAACTTACGTAAGAGACGCTGCAACCCAAAGCAATTTTGCTCAAGTCCGAAAGGATCACCCCGAAGGGCTTGACCAGGCGGCTTCCAATTCCATACAACTTCAAAAGGCTTTAAATGGAACGAAAGCGTCAGGGTTTGTACCCAATTTTGCCCCTCAATCAGATGAAGAGTGGGAGCGCATTCAACGGATCCTTAGTGCAGAAAAACTCCAAAAAGAAGAATGGGAAAAGTTCCACAAAGAAAATAACTTCGGGTTCGCACATGAAGAAGATTTCAAGACTGGAAAAAAAATTGCCAGCGTACTTGAAGGGCAGCAAGGCCTAGCGGGAAGATCCCTAAAATCTAATGAGGTGACATTTGAGGCAAACAATAGAGAACGGATAAATCAGATGCGAGCCATAGGTTGGGTTAAGTTGGAGGACCTTAAATATTCTCCTCCTCCTAAGCGGGATTTTCCCTCTCCTCCCGTTAGTCAAAAAGCGACAAAGCCTCATCATCATGAACGACGATGGATTAAAGGGGGAGTCTTCCAAGAAGAAGCTTATGAAGCGGCTTTAAAAAAATGGAAAGATCAACAATATGGAAAGATAGACGAAGGGATTCTTGATCGAAGGCTAAGGGAAAGAGAAAAGCCTGAACAACTAACATTTGCAAATTTGGCTGGTGGATTTGTTCCCAATTTTGCTCCTCCCTCCCCCTCTTCTAGCTCAATACAACGAGCCCTGATCACGGAAAAAAGAATGGGTGCGAAAAAACCTGTAGTGGACACCCAGCCTGGAGTGGGAATTTACGTAAGAGACGCTGCAACCCAAAGCAATTTTGCTGCCGTTAGGCGTGATCATCCAGAAGGCATCAAGACTGCTGTAAAGAATTCTCAAATCCTCCAAGGGGCTAGCAAAGGATTTGTACCGAGTTTTGCAAAATATGATCCTTTGGCTTATCTTGAGCCACATGAACGGAAGTCCTTGTTCAACATAGTTGGCACGGACTGGACGGGTGGGCCTGAAGCTTTCAATGCTTGGAAGAAAAAGAATCCACAAATATATGAGAACATGATTACCATAGGAGCTTTACAGCGAAGTGATACTACTTTTGGCTCTAAGGGAGTATACCAGGACCCTAAAGAACTTTGGCAGTCCTCGGGAATGGCACGGGCCATCGATGTTGGAGGTATAGGATCGGAAAATTGGGATGATTTAACGGGGGAGGTCGAACGGGAGGTTCAAGGTACGATTAGAAGAGACATTTTGCCAACGTTAGACGGGAGTCGATTTGCTGCTAACATGAGAGCCAGGGGCGCCACGACGGAAAAAAGTGCCTGGGACTTAAGTGAAGACACATTGGGTGGCTTGAGTGACGATAGCTTTGAAGCGGTTAAAAGCTTTCTGACTCAACACGCTGTAGGGGGGGTTTTTCAGGCCCACTATCAAAAACTTAAAAGTGGAGGAGGGGGAATTGAGGGGACGAGTCCCGCAAAAATGATAGAAAAATTAAAAAAAGAATGGGGAGACCCAGGGAGAGGAACTCAAGAAGCTTTAGCGGGATTTGGCGGAGAGGGTGAAGGAACGACTGCTCAGTTGGAAGCTCACCGTGATGTTTTTAAAAACTTTTATGCTGATTATCCTGCATATTTTAACGCTACGAGATTTGCTACTTACGACCAAAAAATGTCAGGCAACATAGAGGTTGTAAGTCCAATTTGGAAAGAGATGCTGGACCAATTAGACAAGAAAGGCAAGGATCATACAAATTTTCTTAAAACAGGCTACTCTCTCACATACGGGCTCGGCACTAGAATTTGGGAGGCGGATATGGCGGGGTCAGTAGCAAAAGGGCTGGCATCAATACAGGCAGAGGCGGGAAAAGAGAACCAGGCAATCAAAACTGTGGACGCTGCAGGTCCTGAAGTCCTTGGTGTGGTTATGGGAGGTTGGAACGATAAAAAAGAACTTCTTTTTAATACTTTAGAATTTTTATTAAATAAAGACGATATTGGCAATATTGAAAAGTATGTGACAAGGGGTGGAGCTGGAAAACCCTATAAGGGGGGATGGGAATCTACTGCGCCTGCCGCAGAAAGCGCTTATATGAAGCACCCCTTTGTTGAAGGTTCTCAGTTGGAGGGTGGGAATATAAAAGCCTCAAGCACCTTAGCCGAAGCGTTGCGACCTCCAAGTTCAATTGGCGCGACTGCTGGGGCCGCTTTGGGGTGGAAATTGGCTCGGGGAGATGTGGCTCTACAAGCACAATTATTTGAAAATTTTCCATGGGGGGATATTCCCTATGAAGCTTTTCAGGCCACTCCCACTCTTTTAAATGAGGCCCGTCAACTATACAGCCTTTTAGAGTGGAGACGAAACCCTTTTTGGAGTGGTGATCCTGCGAGCCCCACAGCGTTAGAGGAATTACTTTTTACTACTGATCCAACTGCTGGAAATTTTGTACTTAAAGATAAAATTTTGCGTTCGGAAATTGGACCAAAACTACAAGCTCTTAAAAACAAAGATTACTCCCTTCGCCTTCCTTCCGCTGCCACTTCTTTATCGGCTGAAGGTGCGGAGACTATACTGAGGGAAGAAAGGGGAGAGGGTATGGACCAAAAGCCCGAAGCTCAATTGGGATATTATCCCGCATGGTATAGTAAGCAAAGTTTGTTTAATCTGAGAAAAGAGATTGAAAGTAAAAATGCGATTCTTGCCACCAAGCTTAACGCAGCGGTTACTGAACGAAACGAAGCTAAAAATGCAGGGGACCCAGACAGGGAGAAACTTCTAAATTATAAAGTAAACTCTTTTCAAAATGCATTAGTAACTACAGGCCAACAATGGGATATATTACAAAGCAATCAAGCCAAGTTTGACAAATTTAATGAGAAACCTATTGAACAGTTCTTGGCAGAACCATGGATTCCTCATCCCACGGAAATAGGCGAGGGAGCATGGATAAAGCCGCAGGGGTGGAAAAGTGGTAATCTCCTTCCCGCTGGCTTAGGGCCTATGGATGCAAAAGAAGGCGAGCATAACAAAGGTTCTGTGGCCCAAATTTCTCTAGCGGGTGAACCTCAACAACGAGAAAAGCAATTTCTTCAGGAATTGGCAAAATGGCAATCTGCTAACAATAAGACTCTCCTGGAAGAAAATACAGAAATCATGAGTAACGTAGCGGGAATGGACGCTACAAATCTTTTGGCCGCTCTTGTTAATAATATCTCAATTGGAGGGGCCATGCCTGCGGAAGGAGAAGACTTTGCTGCGCGAATAGATAGTTATATTGCGGAAATAGAACAAAGTGTAAGTTCATCAATTGCACGAAAAGAAAAAGGTGTAAAATTAGTCTCTGGAAGGCGCGTTGGCAGACAGCAACTAACTGAAAAACAAAAACAAGAGGCGCAAACGAGAGCTCAGGGGGCATTTAAAGACGTCAAAGAGGAGATGGTTGGAGAAAAAGTTAAAATTGACCCAGGTCTTCAGCCTCCTGATGCTGAAAAATTTCCAGATCCTGCAATAAAAGCGGCAGAGGGTACGCTCAAATTAAGAGACGCAATGTATGCCGCGCTGCTTGAAACTCCTGTAGGGGCTGGAGGTGCGGCTGATTTTCTTACCAATTTGACTTCTTACGAAGAAGCTCTCAAAGCAAATACTCGTGAAGAAGTAGGCGTTATAGATCGAAATATTGAACGCTGGACGCGCGATTACAATGTAGCAAAAAATAGAATCGCTAAATATGAAAAGAAAGGGGGTCGCAAAGCTCCTCCCAACTACTATGAAAAGATGGAAACAGCCGATAGGCTAATAGTAAGTAGTGAAGAACTTTTAAAAAGAAAGCAAAAAATACTAAGCGACCCCCGCAGCACCGAAAGAAAAGAAGCTTTGTCAGGCTTAATCTCGGCTCGAGGGGGAAGGGATCCTGATTGGCGCGGATTTATCGGGAAATATGCCAAGCAAGAAGTAATAAAGGATGTCGGCAAGTTTTCCAAACCCGTCATTGGGCGCGTGAGATACGGAAACGTAGATGCTTTTGATGAATTTTTAGCAGGCAAAAAAGTTAAATACCCAGAATCCCTAAGAGGAGGAGAAGGTGGAGATAAATTAGCGGGACCAGATTATTTAAACCTCATAGGTTTTGATCAATTTGCACCTGCAGGACAAGAAAGTTTACTTTATCACGTTATGGCGGCCATGTCTGATTTGGGGGGCATAAACCCGAAAGGAGAACAATTCTTAAATGTTTTTAAAGGTTATGACATAACTCAAATGGATGAAAAATTAGGGCAATTTTTTGAAAAAAGCGTAGAACTCGATCCTAATACTTTTGACAAATTAGCGGCTATATTGATAAGAGGAGGGATTGATAAAGAAGCGCTAGATTTGCATTTTGGAGAGGTGCTGAAAGGAGGGGGAACTCCCGACGAAAAAGCAAAGTTTTCGGAGATGGTTAAGAACACAGGCCTTGTACAATATTCAGTTAGAAATCCCGAGCTGCAAACGGCGTCTCCTCAACTGCCTGAAGAACGGTATACGTTTAAGGCTCTTCGCGAGCAACAAGCAAAATATATAGGAGAACAAGCGACGGAATTAAGATGGATTCCCGCCATACCCTTGATTCGTAAACAATTAGAATTTGCAGACGCTCCCATGCGAGGAGAAAGCGATGAGGAATTTGCGGAGAGAGTGGGAATGGCTCAGCGTCGACGCGCTCTAGCCACGACAGGAAAGGCGCAAAATGTTTCTAAGGGTTTTGTTCCTAATTTTGGGACTACTGAAGAGTTAAGAAACTTAGTTGGAAAACTCCCGCTCAATAAACAAGAACAATTGCTAGGAGATATTAAAACCGACCTAACGGTTCCTGTAGAAAGGTTAGATAAAGATCCGAGTATTAATATAGATGGCGCGACTGGGGGAAGTGGAGGAATTAGGGGGGCAGCAGGATTTGTCCCCAACTTCAATCAAATAATTGGAGAAATAGCTGCCTCTCAAGACGCGGGATACAAGCGGCCTGTGACTGCTTCTCAGGTTAAATCTATTAATATTCCTGGGAGAGGAAAAACCACTTACAACACTCAAGAAAAAGTCGTTAATGTGCCTGGCATGCGACAACCCTTTATTGTTCCTCCTAAAGATTCTCGCGCTTCCAAAAGTTATGGACATCAGGTTCAGAAAAAATTTGGATTTAGCCCTTATACTAAACGAGCTGCCGATGGCTTAGTTCCCAATTTTGCGGAAACGGCTACCATTGATACCGAATCATTCCAAAAGAGCGCTCGAACTTTTGAAGAAGCTGTGACTCAGTTTAGGGATTTACTAGCTACCGCAACTATTGATACACGAGAATTAGATGCGTCCATTAGGGATTTTCAGTCGGTACTCGATGGAGGGTTTAATGCAACCGTGCAGCTCCAAGGGATAACAGAACTTCAAGATACCGTGAAGCAACTCGGAGGAGTATTAGCAGGAGGCATAAATGGTTCAATTGATTTTTCCGATACGCTTTCAGTAGTAGTAGATGGGAATATAGGAGAATTAAAGGCTGCCATGACTACGGCTTTGCAAAATGTAGCACAGCAATACTTTGACAATCAAACGGCTAATGTAGCACAATCAGTTCAGGCGGAAGTAAATAGGATATTCGGCGGATCGACATAATGAAAGGGGTAAAATGGCGTGTAGAGTTGACATAGATAATGCCATTACATTAGGATGGGACGTTTCTTATAACTATTCTTCCAATAATGCTGAGAAGCTTAGTAAGGTAAAAACAATTAATCTGCAGTTATTGGCTGTAGATTTAGATAATGCCGCAGGAATTGGAGATTGCATAGCGCCCCTAGGGGAGATGCGAACGAGCAGGGACTATGCAGACATAATAGTTAATTCTCATAATTTAGGAAGTGGTAAATTAACAAGTTTTAATTTAGAAGAAGGAACTTTTGTTAATGAAGGGATAGCCACGTTAACTTATGAAGTTAAGGAAGATCTAGAAAATGGGGTATGCTGGCTTACGGGAGGAGCAACGGCTTCAGGATATTATAATGGCTTACCTTTAAATGATCCGTTATTTACTCCTAAAAACTTAGAAAACATATCCGAGAGATTTAGTTTTAATAGTGGAGAGAATGGTGGTAGTTTTACCCATTCCATTGATGTTCAATTTAATAAATCTGAGAATGTAGTTACCGATACAAGCCAAGGAGAAGGCGGATCGACTAATACTGCTTTGGTGAATATAGCAAAAGCTCAAAAAATTGCTAAAGATATTTTTGAAAGTAATTCTCAGCCCCCCTTTGGAACTCAGGCACTTCCGCAAATTCTTCAAAATCCAAATTTACAAACATATTACAACGAAAATTTAGATTACATAAATGCAGGCTGTTCATTTGAGAAAAATTACAGCACTCCTTCTGCCGATGGATGCTTATCGGGAGCTTGTGCAACTCATAACCTTTCATACAGTAGGGGGGAATGCTTCGAAACGGTTTCTATTCAAGGAGAAATAAAAGGGACCGAAACTAGTGGAACAATTACTAAATTTCAAAATGCGCAAAATCTTTACGACAATTTTGAATTTCCCGCGATAAGTGGACGAATGCAAGATTTTTTTGATAGATATAGAGACCCAGGGGGGAGCGGTTTAAATGACATACAAAAAAAATGCGTTACTTCAAACACTTTCGCGGGTACTATTAGTTATGATGCTGAAGCTAACAATAACCCCAAACAACAAAACCAATCTCAAGTAAATCAATCTCAAACCATATCATATCGCACGGAATATAGAGACCCTCAACCTGCTAAAAAAGTAGTTACAGTTGCTGAAACTGTCAGCGTACAAGGTCAAGGAACGAAGCAACAAGTAGCAGGAGGGAAAACAACTTATCCTGCTTATAATAACGCCACTGCCTCCTATAATACTCTCATAGGTGGAGCGGGAGGAAGAATCGACGCTTTGTATCCCGATTTTGCAGCTAACAATAAAAAATATTTTAAAGAAGTATCATCTTCCTTTAAGGAAAGTCCGTATCAGGGAAGTAGATCTTATACTATAACATATAGTGATGACCCTGACAAAAAAGATCCCTCTAAAAGCATTGGTGGAGTAGAAACAAACATTAATACCGTTGCAGCAAAAACTCGGTATGCTATTTCTAATCCTCCCAATCACCCTTCTATTTCGGAACCTAAAGGTAAGGAAAAGCCTCGCAAAACAATTAATATTTCTATAAAAGCGGGTACAGGAGCTCCTCCAGGGGGCCAAACCTATTTAGATCAAATGCTTCAAAGTGGAATTGAAATCTTAAATGATAATGCGGCCACTTGTTATATTAATTCAATCAACTATAACTATGGAGAAGATGTCAACAATGGACGAAGCTTTAGCTTGAATGCGGAATTTATTGATTCTTAAAGGCAATGGGGTTAATAACATACAACGGTGTAAATCCATTTTCAGGACAAGTGGACCCTCTTGTCTCGATGAGCACCTCCTATGATGATACTGACGGCCAATGGTCGAGGGCCGATACTTACTCCTTAAATGGAGACTTTACGGGCTGTAGTTTTGAAGCTCTCATTAAACGCCAGGAAGATTTGGTAGAAGCTTTTTCAAGTGACTTTAAAGACTTTGAAATTGATGGATTAGGAATTCAAACCACAGGCTTAAGAACTGAAATAGAAAGCATTTCATTTGGAGATGCAAATTATTTGGGGGCCGTTCCTTATAGCGTTAATATAAAATGTACGGAATTTACGCAAGAAGCCGTTCTTAACCCCCAAGACTCCATGAACTTTAGCGAGGGGGAAGATGGGGTCATTTCGGTAAGTCATAATGTATCTTGCGTGGGTATAGAAAGTGGAAATTGCGATGCATTGCAAGTTGCCATGAATTGGGTAAATGCGAGATTAAATGTTTCAGCTCGTAAGCCAGCTCTAATAGGGGGGGTTAATATGGCAGTGGCTGAATTAAAGTCTATAAGCGAAGACATTGATCGCATAGGATATTCTTATGGTATAAATAGAAATTGGGTTCTCGAACAAAATAGAACAAACACACCCATCTTAAGGTATACAGAACAAGAATGCACGGAAGAAGATGGAACCACTACGCTATCGTTTCGCGGAACTGTCGAAGGGGGAAATGTATATAGCCAAGCGGAAGTGGATAATGAAATAAAGAGCTTCGTCGCTTCTCATCCCTATGAATATGATTCGTATAGTATAGATTATGACCCTCAAGAAAACGAAGGGAGCTTTTCATTTTCATATAAATTAGGCTTACCCTCCAACCCTTCCACTCCTCAAATAATAAACAATTACTCTATAAGTACCCAAAAAGCAGATGGTAAAGAAACTAAAAGTGTAGATGGGTGCTATGAAACGGAAAAGGGGAAATGTGGCCCGACTGCATATCAAAATGTTCAACAATTCGCGGGATCTGATGCTGATATTCTTGCTGCAGCAGAAGGATTATTAGGGGTAGAAGCTGATAATTGGTCAATTACTCATGATGAAAGGGCTGGGAAAATTTGCTATAATGCAGGAACGAACAACGCAAAAAAACCACCCACTCAAGATGGCATTTCGAGTTGGAGCGCAGACTTTGTAGTGCCCGTACAACAAATGAAGGTTATTCCTGTTTTAAACTTTGGATCCTGTGATGACATTATTATAAGTTTGGGGAGAACTAATAGAGCTTCATTCAGTATAAATTCTACTTCTGCTTCCACAGGAGCAAATGCCGTCGATTTAGTTAAAAATCACAATCAAACAAAGTTCAGAGAATTATGTCCAAATACTCCACAAATAGCAGTAACCACAGATACGGCCTCTAAAAAAGCGGGAGGCGGTGCTACCGCTCAATATGCAGCCACCTTTAACGGAAAAGAAGCTAATACCGCCACCGCTCCTACGGTAATTGCTTCTGATTTGAAATTGTAAAATGAATATCGATACATTCAATTACTTGTATTCTGAGACAAGCTTAAATCCTGAAAGCTTAAAAATATTGTATAATTTTAAAGATTATACTGCTTCAACGAACAACATATTAAGCATCAAAGATGGAAACGCTTTTTATTCGGGGACAATATATGGAGATTTCGATACTTTTACGGGAAAAAATTCTGGATCAGGATATTTTGATCAAAATAGCATTCACATAAATGAAAGTACGGGTCTCTTTTCTCCTAATTCATTATTTTTGTTTTCTCAAGAGAAAGTAGATAATTCCGCAGGAACTATCTTTAGCAATTACAGCGGGGGAAGTGGGTTTGAATTTGGAATTAATAATGCAAATAAATTATATTTTAAAAGTAATTATTTAGGTGCGCCTTATATACATACTTTGAATAATATTCCCACGGCTAAAAATATTTATGCGGTAGGGTTAAATAGTGCAAGCGTAGATCTATTAAGATATACTCCATACAACAATGCATTGGATGGAAAAAACTTCGGTATAGACCCCATCTCCCTTACGAATACAAAAAATTGGACGATAGGGAGTGGTGAATATGCATATAAAGGCTATTTAGATACCTTTGTGTATATTTCGCAGACAGTTAATGCAACGGAAATAAAATCTTTAGCCAGTTCAGTTGTTAAAGTGGCTTATTCCAATCCTGCCATAACAGGAGCTTTTTCAGGGCTCATAACGGGAATACATTCAACCTCAACAGGCATATCAGGTGTTATTGGTTATTTAACGGGAATAACGGGATACAGGACGGGATCGGGGGCATTTACATATAAATCGGGAACCCCTCTAACAGGTTGCGTAACCAAATCAGGAAGAATGTATATTCCGCGCCCTGCAGATAATTTAGTTTATTCGGGGGCAGATAGTTATTTAGGAAAAAATATATATCAAGTTATATGTGCAGGACTTTCAGGAGATCCCGATGTATTTTCGGGGGAGGGATTTTATTTTACAGGAAATAGCGGTATATTTAATGGAGAAACAGGATATTGTGCCGCTTCTTCTTCCTTTGGAATTACGGGATTCTCTATAAAAACTCTGCATGGGGCTTTTACTGATGTAACGGAGCTAGTGGGAATAACTGGACAAATCTCAGGAATAGTTTCTGAAGAAGTGACGACTTCAGGTTTACGAGGCCCTATGATTTTTTATACGGGAACTGGAGCTTATACTGGAATAAGTGGCTTTAGTGATGAAAGCTTTTATCCCAATTCTTATTTCTATACAGACAATAGACAACCAAATTACTTTGTAGAATCAATCCTTCTTAATAGTGGAAACAATATAAATAAAAAAGCTTTAACTACGTCTTCTCCGCAAATGAATAAGACTACTTTTGTATTAGATGAGGCTTATGATCCAAATACATTAAATGTAGCTTTTAACGGCATCTCTCTTTTAAGTGGGAAAGCTTCCACAATTCAAAACAAATATAATCAAACAATCGTAAGCGTCGATGAAGATTATTTTATGACAGGAGACATTCAATTATTTGTCGGATTAGATATAGTAAAATCGGATGAGGGAATATATGACATAAATCAATCGGGAAACAATGCGCGCACCACTCTTACGATAACGGAAACCGATCAATACGATGACGCTCCCTTTGCGCAAATAAACCTTACTGGAACTCAAGTATTTTTTAATGGAGTAAAATTATATTCGGGAGTAGATTATTATGGAAGAGATGGAAAGTTTCTTCCTACGGGGTATTTAACGGGAATTACGGGAACTTATTTTACATATCCTCAATACACAGGTCTTACTTCTATTACTACTGGACAAGGCTTAAGCGGTTATTTTGATCTCAATCAACCTATACAATTTGTTCCGAATTCTCGTGTATTTTATATAAACGGAATCCGTCAAGATCCTGATATATTCATAGAATGTAGTTCAGGCGTAGACTTACTTCAAACAGGAAAACAGGTATTTAATAGATATTCTAAAGAAATTTATTTCACTCAAAGCTATAATAGATAATGTCGTGCGTTATATCTAAAAGTCAAGGAATTACAATAAATGGATCAAATAAAGCTTTTGGTCACGTTACTCAAAGTGCGAGTTTTAACTTTTCATTTGGAGATGCTCCTAGTACGGCCAGCATAACATTAGTAAAAAATCCATCTTCTACATCTAGTGGTTCCGTGGACCTCCTTCAAAATTATGAAATTGGGTTTGGTAATCTAACATTCAACATGAAGGCAATGTCAGCAGGAACTAATAATTCGGCTACGAATGCTAACACTTTAACTATTGAGTTCGCAGATACGAGCATAGATTATTTGGATCAATATTACATTGCATTAAATAGAGAGCAACTCCAAGCCCCTTCTCCAAGTCCACATTTGATTGGATTAGGAGAAAAATATGGATTAAAAAAAGATATAGATGGTTTTGGTAATGTAAGTCCCGCAGGTAGTCGGGCATATATTAATTTAGCTCTTAATTGGGCCACTCGCAATATGGCATATAGCAACGCCGCAGGGAGCGCTCCCACTCCCGATGCTGCTAAAAAAATTCAAGGAATGATAATTGGGGATTTTCAAAAATATATTGATAATGCAGATGGAACCTCTCTTTATATGGCGGATGAATTTTTTAGTGCAATGAATAGTGCTATGCCAGGAAAAGTAACACAGCCGCCACAAATTGCCAAGGGCAGTATAAGTGCGGGAGTACAAAATCTTGCTGTCCAAGTAGATGCAGTTGGAGCAACCGAGTCTTGTCCTAATTATATGAGTCAGTTTATGAGTCAGTTCCAGTCTCAAAGTTCCAATACTATTAATGTTGTATCGCCTATGTTAGTATTAGAAGAAAAAGGAGAATTTGTAAATTATACAGGTACGGTGCGAGAAGTGTTAGCAGCATTTGCAAGAGATTATGGGTTGATATTTTATTGGGACCCAACACCAGGACAAGAAAAAGTGGTATGGGTAGATGGCACAGCAGGAGTTTCGGCGACTTTTGCTAAGGCCCAGGGAAAACTTTTGAGTGGGTCGTGCTCCCTATTAAGTTCTTCTTCTAAAGAAGACAAGTCTCAAACATACGCCCGAGGGGCCATGGGGCAATTCGATGCCTCAAAAGATGGAGCGGAAACCGACAATAAGAGACTCGGCTCAACTCGCGCAGAATTAATTTCCTTTAATAATTTTCAATTTACGAATTGCTTAGGTAATCAATCGTCCCTGCAGATAAACCCATCTTCGTGGCCCGCGCCGCCCGCCGCTTCGAGTGCTCCCGCAAATTCTCCTCAAGCTCGGCAACAACAAGCCCTTCAACAGCGGCAGGCTGCAATAGCCCAAGGGCTTGCCGCCAGAGCAGCCGCTAATCGCCCTGGAAGCGCTTCAAACGATGGTTTTATAGAAGCAATGAAAGCAGCTGCTTTAGGTTCTAAATTTTATGGAATGTATGTTTTTTATAAAATGATTGCAGAAGGAGCACAGGATCTCATACAGGGAAGATTTAACGCGGATCATCAGGCAATAATTGAAAAGCATTTGGAGGGCAATGGAGATGAAGTAGGACAAATACAAGCGGCTAAACTTGTTCCCAAATTTATTAAACCACCAGCAATAGTACCCAATGACTTTATAACCCAAGTATATGGAGGGGGTATTTGTCCAGCAGGCAGCCCCAGCCAACGTTGCGAGGAGAATGACTTTGATGACGATGCTATAAATCTCATGGAAGAGGAGATAGTAAAATTTAGAAAAAAGGATCCCTCAAGTGTATTTACGAATTCTAATTCTCAGAATAAAGGTCCCGCAACGGGTCAAGTTACTATTCCAGGTGTTAAATATTCCGCGAACTCACCAAAGGCAGGGCAGCCAGTCAAGCTTAGTTTTTCCGAAGTAATCGATATTTTAAACAGCAGCAATCCCGCCATTGGGTGTATTTGTCTGACGGGTGTGGATAAAAAGTATCAAAGTCAAATTTTTAAAGCTATGTTAAATAATGCAGCACAAGATGGTCACTTTAGAAATCAAATGCATGTAGAGGGGCAAGGGGCTGACAATTTTATTTTTGCACTTCTTGAAAAGAATAGTGCAAAATCGATTTTTAGCAAAAGTGTCGACGCCTCCAATGACCAAATGTATAATCTATTGAAAGCTTTCGGTAAATTGGCTAACAGATATTACATATTAAAAAAGGATTCTAATTCAAAAGTAAGACTGAGAACTACCACCAAAAATGTTAAAAATCAGCAAGGTAGAAATATTAAAAAAGGAAGGTCTTATAATTTTTTATTTCTAAGAGAGTCTGCTCAAAATGAACGAAGTTATGCAATACCTTCTGGCGCAAGCGTAAAAGGTATCAATCCTTATTTAAGAGCAGATCAAGATAATCCCTTTAAAGATTTGTTTATGGCCTTACTTAAGATGACTTATGGAAATAATCCACAGGTGGGAACTACATCAGCGGGGGGGATATCAGAAGAGGATTATCCGTCTGTAGTTGATTTTATTGCTGGATTATTGGAGATGTCCAAAACTTCAACTCAATCAAGTGGTAAATCCCCTTCTTTAGAAGATTTGTTTGTGAAATTCACTCCAACCTATACGGCCAAAGAGCTTGCCGAAAAAAGAGAAATGGCGGAAGCGGCCTGTAACAAGTTGGAGGATGATATAGTAATGTTTTTATATGATACCCAAGCAGCGGCTCCAGATCTAAACTTATCTGAGGCAGTTGGTAAGGCAATCAAAAAAGCAGAAGATGGAATAGAGCCTTTAAATAACTCCAGAACCAGTCTTATTACAAATGCCTTCCAAGCGCTTATTAATTCGGGATGCGGTTTTGATCCCTTTGCATTAAGAAATTCTGATCCTGTCAACGCTATTCCGCCGACCTTAAATCTTCCCGCGCTGAAGTCTACTAGCAATCCATCGTCGATGAAATTGCTTTATGCTTTTGGGCGGAAAGCGCAATACGATCAACAAGATGGATATTTTAAAACTTCAGCAGTACATTTCCCTTCTATACCCTCAGGTGGAGTAGCCAAAGTGGAAATGGATTTAGGGGTGACGATTTCGCCCGAACAATTGGGATATGCTGATTCTACATTTAGTCAATTGACGCAGCAAGAATTATTAGGAAATGGATATAGCGCTTTTTTTCAAGCTGTAATAGCGGGTAGACTTCAAAATGAAGTTGCGAAAAAAGTTCAGGTAAATGGAGAGGCAAGCGTCAGTTATACTTATCGTTTTGCAGCTACTCAGGCAGCAGGAGGTGGGGTTAATTTTCCCAGTATACCTGGCCCTGCCGATGGTTTAGAGAGCCTTTCATTAAGCGTGGGAGATACTATGGAGATAAGTGTCACCATAGGCAGTAAAAGAAAGCAAGAATCAGCAGCGCGTATGAGAAATTCGCGAATCGATTTAATTGGAGGCTCTTCTTCCGTACAAACAATTTCTACAAATCCAAGCGCTGTCGTATTGCCTCCCAGCCTTAGAGCTTTATCATAGTGACTACTTTTACCGATACCACAGGATATCTTAGTTATTCTGCTGAATTACTCCCAAATAGCACTGTGGGAGAATTTTCTTTGGGAATGAATTCCACTGCCACTTATAATCTTGGATTTAGTGCCATAAATCAACAACAAACAGGAATGGTGGAAGATGGTGAAAGTAATTCGGTAAAAATGTTTGGAGATACCGTAGTTTTTGGGAGCCCCCAAAGTAATGCAGCTTTATTATATGTTAATGCAAGTGGTGACGACAACCCAACTTTAGTATTGACAAATTATTTATCTGGAACGGGTAATATTTTAGCTTCTAAGGCTCGCTTTGGGCAATCAATAGGATTAGCGGCAAATTCCGTTGCTATTGGAGCTCCTGATTATTTTGATACACAGACTTCGGGCGGAAAGATTTTTATATTTAATCGCTACAATACTTTTGGAGTTGGGGTGTCGGGCATGAATTCATGGGGGCTAGATTTAACGCTTGCAGGAACCCTTAGTTCAGGAGATAAATTTGGAGAAAGCGTAGATTTAATGACTGCCATTCCAACAGATTTGCTCGCTGTAGGAGCTCCGAACGCAAATAATCAACACGGTAAAGCATATTTGTTTAATGTAATGGGAGAACTCCAAAAAGAACTCTACCCCCCACTCAATCAATCGGGAAATTATGGCAACAATGTAAAGCTTATTAGACAAGAAATTTTATTTGATGAAGTTGCAGTAGCGGAATATAATCAACATAACAGCGGACAAGTCCACATTTATCAATCTACAAAAGGGAGTACAGTGACGCCCAATGCATGGGGGCGCCTTCAAACTATCATTTCTCCCAATTACGCTAGTGGAGATTTTTTTGGTTGTGCTCTAGGGGGAAGTTTAGACTATATAATCATAGGGTCTCCAGGAGAAGACAATGGAAAGGGACGCGCCTATGCCTATAAGTACTATGAAGATTATAATTTATGGAAACATTGGCAAACCCTTCAGCCGAGCAATTTGCAAAATGACAATAAGTTTGGAAAAAGTTTAGATTTTGATGGAATAACCCTTGCAATTGGATCAGATTTTAATTCGGGAGCCGTTCATGTTTATGAATTAGGTGAGAGTACCGCTCAATTCAGTGAGGCTAGCGTTGTAAGCGGTGTCTCTCCTATAGGAAGCGGAGCTTTCGGGGGTAATGAAAGTGGGGCAAGGGGAATTGGAATATATTACGACAAAATAGCCGTAGGGACTGCAGGGGAATCATCTTTTTATTTTTATTATACGGGGAGTGGGGCGAGGTCTTCGGAGTATGATTGTTTTTCTATTAGTGGTATAAGTGGAAAAATTATTGACAATGACGGCAATTATGTTTTTGGATATAATTCAGGAGAAAAAATTAACATAAGCGGCAATGTATTTCAAGGCTATCACAATTACTATATCAACGACACATTGATAAATACCAATTGCAGTAGATATCCAGGATTGGGCAATACAGGTTCAATAAATTCCTTTACCATAAATAATACGGGAAATTTTACTGACTATGTGGTAAGGGTAAATAGTCTTTAGCCCACTTCCTCTCCCAACCAGTCGCTCGCAGCGCCGCCAGCGGTTAGATAGTCTCCAGGCAAATAGCATTCCATGGCAGAGGGAGAGTAATAGGATTGCGATGCATCATGATCATATAATCGCCAATGTTCGTCACTTGGATTCCCCGTATGACCAGGAGGCCACACAGTAACTTGTATCGTGGCCGCCCAAGGCCAGTTCTCTTCGGGGAGAAGTCCCGTAAAAGTACAGTCTTCACAGCGCACTCCTGGATCGCCACACACATACACAGGACCCGTAAAAGTTTTTTGGGGCCAAGTACCGAACCTTGTAAAATAATTAGACATCAATGCCTGGTTATTAAAACACTCGGAACATCCTTCATCTTCACAATAACATTCCGAAAGTTGTAAAATATAAACGTGACCATCGGTCTCGCAAGGTCTCATGCAACAATCACTCACTAGGCGTTATCGCATCCTTTAAATAGTACCCATCCAGAAAGAACCGTTCCGTCTGCGTTGCAGAGTCCAACATATTTTTGTTCATAACCGACTCCCGATAAAACGGCATTTATATCTCCTGATAAATCAAAAAACGTGCATTCTTTTTCGTGTCGGGGGACCACTCTTAATGTAGGTTCATCAACTAAGTTGGGTCCAGAGACATAATCGCAATATGATGTACTTTCAGGTGCGTGGTGGTCAGGAGAATACCATGTCCCTTTAATGGGTTCTCCTGTGGAAAAACAACCCGTGGTGGCGCCCGTATAGCATATGGTAAGCAAATCGTTTTCCATGGTTGTCTTTAGGCCAGAACATCCTGAAATATGTAAGGTACTGCATCCACTAAAATATTCATCTCCATCATCTGAAACTATTCTATTGATTCCACTTGAGCATCCCGTATAGCTTATGTAAATGTTATTTCCTGTAACTTGGGTATGTATGCCTCCAGAACCCAGAACGCCAAACATGTCACAACCCGTGGTAACAACGTATGTTCCCTCGTCCCCACTAAATCCACTAAATGCAGGGCAACCGCTTGAAGTTCCCGTA
>MDTE01058042.1_pt1 | contig 20779 bp, 16 predicted proteins | sample 811231 | NCBI WGS metagenome assembly MDTE01 (sample SAMN05326651, study PRJNA326480) | marine metagenome | isolation source: seawater | place: Indian Ocean: Red Sea | collected 2010
AATTATGAAAAATTTAAACAAACTTTCGATTTTAGCTTTTTCTAGTTTACTAGTATTAAGCTCATGTGAAACTACTGAGTTAGATCTAACTGTTAACCCAAATGCTTTAAACCCTGCACAAGCAAGTACTGACCTGTTTATTAATAATATTCAGGAAGACTTTGCTTCTTTTGTTGATAATATGGGTGATGTTGGTGCAAGACTTACAAGAGTTGCGTACTTAGGTGGTGACAGAATGTATAGAGATAATTATTCTCCAGGATCATTCTCTGGTGCTTGGGCAAGTGCCTACCAAGGTATGTTGGAGGATATTAGATTAATGAATGTTTTAGCTGCTGAAAACGGTCTTACCTATCATATTGCAATGGGTGAAGTTTTCCAAGCTTACATCATGTTAACTTTAGTAGACTACTTCGGTGATGTTCCTTATTCTGAGGCATTATTAGGTTCTGAAAACCTAAATCCTGCTGCTGATTCAGGTCAGTCAGTATATAATGCTGCAATTGGATTACTTGATTCTGCTATTAGTAACTTTGGTCAAAACGGTGTTCCTCCTACATATGATATGTATTATGATGGCGACGCTGATGGATGGATTAAAGCTGCAAATAGTATCAAGAAAAGAGCATACCTTAATTTAGGAGACTATGCAAGTTACAGTGCTATTACAAATTACATCACAGATAGTGCTGACGACTTTGAATTCAAATGGGGTAGTAATGATATCAACCCAGATACTAGACATCCAATTTACAGATACAACTACTCCAATACAGGAGCTGGTGATTATCAGTCTAACTGGATGATGGATCGTTTAATGAAGGGTAGAAACGGTATGAGAGACCCAAGAATTCTATACTTATACTATAGAAATGTGTCTGCAACACCTGGTCGTGATGCTCCTCCAAACGAAGTCCAAATAGAATGTTCAACACCTGGATATTATATCGAGCCTCACAGGGTCGCTTATGGATTGTATTGTGTACTTCCTGAAGGATACTGGGGTAGAGATCATGGAAACGATGAAGGTATTCCACCTGATGGTTTCGAAAGAACTCTAGCAGGTATATTCCCAGCTGGTGGTGCTTATGATGACTCTAGTTTTGGTGGTCTAGGTGCTGGAGATGGACAAGGTGGTGCAGGAATAACTCCAATTGTTGCTAACTCATGGATGCATTTTATGAATGCTGAAGTTGCAGTTATGACTGGGGGTGATCCAACGGCTGAAACCTTGGCTGGTATAAGATCTCACATGAATAAAGTGGATGATATATCAGGAGCTCCTGCAATGGACCAAGCAGCTATTGATGCTTACATAGCTAACTTTACTACTGAATGGACTGCTGCATCTTCATTAGATGCTAAACTTGAGCTTTGGGCTGAAGAATTCTGGATTACTCAAAGAGGTAACGGAATCGACGCATATAACTCTTATAGAAGAAATGGTTATCCAAAAAATCTTCAACCAATGGTTGAGCCAGATCCAGGGCCATTCCCTGTTTCAATGTGGTATCCACAGAACTATGCGGCTAACAACTCTAATGTTACTCAGAAACCTGATTTAACACAAAGAGTATTTTGGAATACTAACGGACCAGCGGTCGATTAAAACAAGAAAACATGAAAAAATTATTTATATATCTTAGTTTAATTACACTAGTAGTCTCTTGTTCAAAAGAATTTTCTTCTGATGAATACGGAGGATATGAGATGATGACAGACTATATGCTTAAAGAGTATACTCAAGGTGCAGCTTTGAGAACTATTTCTCAAACTGGAGAATACCAAGCATCTAATCCATCTGGATCTAATATGAGTTGGGTTCTTGAACCTCACGATGCAGAAATGGGTGGCTTAACAGATAATGTTGAGATGTTTATCTCTTATAACGGATCTTTTTCAGGTCTTAGTTCAACATCAGAAGTATTATATAAGACTATATCACGTGCAGATATGTACGATGGTGATGTAGGTTTACCAAGATTTGATGTTTCATTAACTCTTAGTGAAGCATTAAGTTTTATGGGCTTATCTCAGTTTGGTGGAGGTGATATTGTTAATGTTAGATTTGTTCTAAACCTAACTGACGGAAGATCTATTTCTAGATCTGCTGTTACTGGATCTATGACAGGTTCATATTTCAGATCTCCATTCTTATATCCATTAATAATTGGATGTGAGCTACCTGCAGGTGAAGTTGCAGCTCAAGCTGGAACTTATACTATAAATGCTACTGACTCATACGGTGACGGTTGGTCAACTGGTGAAGCTCTTGTTGTGACTGTAGACGGTAAAGAATACCGTTTTGGATCTCAAAAACTATCATCAGGAACTATTACTAACACTGGTAATACTTTTGCTGATGGCGAATCACACACTTTTACATTTGAATTACCTGAAGGTGCCCAGAAAATGACATGGTCATGGTTTTCAGGTAACTATGATGACGAGGTTGGATTCTCTATTAGTTTTACTAATACTAAAGGTAAAACACAATCTGTCGTTTCAAAGGGTGTTTATCCCAACGGAAGTGACGCAGCCTTTGGTGATGTGAAACCATTATCTGGATTGAGCATCTGCTTCTAATTAAGAACAGTTAGTGTGAAAAACAAAAAGGAGGCATTTTTGCCTCCTTTTTTTATATAGAAATATGGAAATTTACGGTATTAGGAGTATTATTGAAGCAATTGAATCTTCAAAAGAGATTTCAAGAGTGTACCTTATTAAATCTAATCATCACAAGAGTAATTTATTTAAATCATTAGTGAGCTTATTAGAGAATAATAATATTAAATACTCATTTGTACCCAAAGAAAAATTTAAAAAATATAATGATAAGAATCATCAAGGGGCAGTTGCAGTATTATCACCAATTAAGTTATTATCAATAGAAGAGCTTTTATCAATCACATTTGATAAAAAATCCCCAAAAACATATGTATTATTAGATGGGATTACTGACACTAGAAATTTTGGAGCGATTATCAGAACTGCTGTTGCGTCTAATGTTGATGGAATTGTTATACCGCAGAATAATTCAGCCCCAGTAAACTCTGATGTTGTAAAGACATCATCAGGAGGTGTATTTAAAATACCAATAGCTAGAGTTAATAATATTAAAGATGCAATTTTACACCTAAATTCTTTAGAAATTAATATCATTAGTCTATCTGAAAAAGCAGAGAAAACAATATATGATTATAATTTTAAGGAGACTAATGCAATTATTATGGGATCTGAAGAAAAAGGGATATCCAAAAGCGTATTATCACTCTCCAATGAAATATTAAAAATACCAATAAACTCAAAGATTGATTCACTTAATGTTTCTTCAGCATTTTCAATTGTATCATTTGAAATCATTAGACAAAGAAATTTTTAAGCTAAAAGCTGTAATTTAGAAAAAAACTTAAGTTGTCATTAAAAGAAAATCTATACTTATTACTAATCTATATATTTATAAGTAGCTGTAGTTCCAATATCTATGATGGATATGATGAACCTATTCTTACAGAAAACACCTTCATTGTTAATGATACAATTGTCAAAAAAAACCCTGTTAAATTTCTAATTCAGCCCTCAACTCCAACTAATAAATTTCTTGGATACCCCCTTGGCTTATATGTTTACAGCTTATCTAATGATAACCCAGATGAAAGATTTGATTCATGGATAAATAAAAAACCAAATAGGTATGCTAGGCTTTCTAAAATTTTATCTGAAAAACAAGTCAAACAACTAAAAAAGTACAACAACTCATTTAATCAATTCATAAAGAATCTAGGGCAGAAACCATTTAAGTTAAGTGATAGTGATGTTATTAATAATATATACAGATTAAAACAATTTTATAATAATGAAGGTTACTTTGATTCACAGATAAATGTAGACACTATTATAAAGGGTAATGAAGCCAATCTTAAGTATAAGGTGAAGACAAATACCAGATATTCAATTGATTCAATTACACTAAAAGTTATGTCAAATGATATAGATTCTCTTTATAAAGCTACTAATCGTAGAAGTTTTTTAAAAAAAGATGAACACTTCTCTATAAATAAATTACTTCTTGAAAGAGATAGACTTATATCATTATTTAAAAATAATGGTATTCATGATTTTCAACAAAGAAGTATAAATTTTAATGTTTTGATTGATAGTACTGGTAATAAAAAGAAAATTCCACTGATATTATCAATAAACAATAAAAGTGAAGAAGATGTATATAGTATTAAAAAAGTTAATGATATAAATATTTATGTTGAGTCTTTGGATGAGTTATCAAATATTGGTTCATTCACAGATTCTATTTACTATAATGGCATTAAAATATTTTCAAAAGGAAATTTAAATTATTCATTAAGATCTTTAACAGAACCAATATTTTTTAAAAAAAATAAAAAATATTCTGAAAATGATAAGATCTTGACTTCAAGATACTTTTCTAATCTTGGTGCATTTAAATATCCAAGGATATTAGTTGAAGAGAAGAACGATTCTTTAAATACTTCGATATACTTGTTACCAAGAGATAGATTTAGTTTGGGGTTTGATTTAGACTTTACTCATTCAAATATTGAAGATTTTGGAATATCATTTGGAACAAATTTTAATATTAGAAATATATTTAGAGGTACAGAAAATCTATCAATAAATTTAAACAATAGCGTTGGTGCATCAAGAGATTTAGGTAATCCTGAAGATTCATTTTTTAATCTTCTTGAATTAGGTGGAAATCTTAACCTAAGAATTCCTAGAGCTATTCTTCCATTTAAATCTTATAATTTGATAAAAAAAGAGATGAATCCTGAGACAAACATTTTAATTGGTTCAACCGTCCAGAAAAATATTGGTTTAGATAAACAATATTACTCTGGAGTATATGAAGTAAATTGGAACCCATCTAAATATTCAAAAATTAATTTTAAACTTCTTGATTTTGAATATGTAAATAATCAAAATATATCTAATTATTTCAATGTATATAAAAATTCCTATGATAAGCTTAATTATATTTCATCGATCTATAATTTAGATCAAACAACTCTTGATCAAAATGGAAACCTTACTATTCCAGAAGGTTCAGAAAAATTTATTTTCCAAGTTCTCAATAATGATACAACATTAAATTCTAGTTCTGATTTTTATAAAAATGTAAATTCAATTTTGGAGAGAAAAGAGAGATTAACAGAAAATAATTTAATAGTTGGATCTTCAATTATAATTAATAGAAACAATCAGGAAAACTTTCTGGATGAAAATTTTTCAAGTTTGAGGCTTAAATTAGAAATGGTTGGGAATTTATTTAATGAATTACTAAGGCCAGGAAATTTGAATTCTAATAACAAAGTTGAAATATCTAATATTTTACCCTCTCAATACACAAAAGCTGAAGTTAACTATATCAAACATGTTTTATTAAACAATGGTAATGTCTTTGCATTAAGAGCTTTTACTGGAATCGCTATACCTTACGGTAATTCAAATTATATTCCTTTCACAAGATCATACTATGCTGGTGGTTCAAATGACAACAGAGCCTGGAAAGCATACAAGCTTGGACCAGGCAGCAGTAGCAATATAAATGAGTTTAATGAAGCTAATTTTAAGATTTCTCTAAATCTTGAATATAGAAATAAAATATCTGGAAATCTCAATGGAGCATTTTTTGTCGATATTGGAAATATTTGGAATGTTAATGACAATATTGATGATGACTCAATGACTTTTAATAATTTTTCAGATTTGAATGAGTTAGCAATTGGAACTGGGATTGGATTAAGGTATGATTTTAACTTTTTTGTTTTAAGATTAGATACAGCATTTAAAACACACAATCCAGCAAAAGTAAAAAGCGAAAGGTGGTTTAGTGATTTAAGCTTAAAAAAAGCTGTATTTAATATTGGTATTAATTACCCTTTTTAGAAATAAGTTTAATATTTTTGACAAAAGCTAACAATTATTTACCTTGAAAAATAACTTCATTTTTGGAAAAAATAATCAACAGATATTTAAGCTTGCAAAAGAAAAGAAATTTGCTCTACCTGCTGTAAATGTATCTGGAACAAATACAATAAACTCTGTATTAGAAACTGCATCTGAAATCAACAGCCCTGTTATAATTCAGTTTTCTAATGGTGGATCACAATTTATTGCAGGAAAGGGGATGCCTAATAAAGGTTTTAATTCATCAATTTCAGGGTCAATAGCAGGAGCATACCATATTCATAAGACTATTGATGAGTATAATGCTAAGGTAATAATTCATACAGATCATTGTTCAAAAAAACTGCTTCCATGGATAGACGGTCTTATAGATTATGGAAAAGATTACTACAAAAAAAATAAATATCCATTGTTTTCATCACATATGATTGATCTTTCAGAAGAACCTATTGAAGAAAATATTTCTATTTGTAAGGAATATCTAAAAAAATTAACTGATCTAGAAATGACATTAGAAATTGAACTTGGAGTTACAGGAGGTGAAGAAGATGGTGTTGACAATACTGATATTGATTCATCAAAGTTATACACTCAGCCAGAAGAAGTTGCATATGCATATTCTGAGCTTATTTCTGTAAGTGACAGATTTATGATTGCAGCAGCATTTGGTAATGTCCACGGAGTATATAAGCCAGGAAATGTCAAGCTTACACCTAAAATTTTAAAAAATTCTCAAGAATATGTATCTGATAAATTCAATATCCCAAAGAATTCATTGGATTTTGTCTTTCATGGAGGATCAGGGTCATCAGTTGAGGAAATAAGAGAAGCAATTGACTATGGTGTTATTAAGATGAATATTGATACAGATCTTCAATTTGCATTTACTGAGGGAATAAGAGATTATGTTTTAGATAAAAAAGATTTTTTAATGTCTCAAATCGGAAACCCTGATGGTAATGATATTCCAAATAAAAAATTCTACGATCCAAGAGTGTGGCTTAGGGAAGGTGAAGAAACTTTTAAAACTAGATTAATAAAAGCTTTTGAGGACTTAAATAATATCAATACATTAGACTAAATTCATATCATTATGAGTTGGTTCAAAAGAACAAATAAAAATATAAATACAAAGACCGAGGAAAAAAAAGATATTCCTGCAGGACTATGGTATAAGACTCCAACTGGTAAAGTTATTGAAACTAAGGAACTAGCTGAAAACATGTATGTAAGTCCAGAGGATGATTACCACGTACACATTGGAAGTAAAGAATATTTTGAAATCCTGTTTGATGGAAAATTTAAAGAGATTGGTATTCATGTTGCACCAGTTGATTTTCTAAAATTTCAAGATCAAAAGAAATATTCTGATAGACTTAAAGATGCACAGATCAAAACAAAATTAAAAGATGCAATTAGAGTTGGCTATGGAAAATCTTATGGTAAAGAGGTTGTTGTAGCATGTATGGACTTCAAGTTCATTGGTGGTTCTATGGGATCTGTAGTTGGCGAGAAAATTTCCATGTCAATTGATTATGCAATTAAAAAGAAATGTCCTCTTATTGTTATATCTAAATCAGGAGGTGCTAGAATGATGGAATCTGCAACTTCATTAATGCAGATGGCAAAAACATCGGCGAGATTAAATGACTTGTCTGAAGCAGGTCTTCCATACATCTCATTATGCACTGACCCTACCACTGGAGGGACTACAGCATCTTTTGCCATGCTCGGAGACATCAACATTGCAGAACCCAAGGCCTTAATTGCATTTGCAGGGCCAAGAGTTGTTAAAGATACTACAGGTGAGGATCTTCCTGAAGGATTCCAAAAGAGTGAATTTCTTCTTGAAAAAGGATTTCTTGATTTTATTACTCACAGAAAAGATTTAAAGAAAAAAGTTAACCTTTACATTGATTTAATACAGAACAACTCTCTTCGTAAATATGATTAAATAATTTATTTTCTAAATATATTCTAGTATATTTGCGGCACAAAAAAATTAAATGACTGTACTTAAGAAAGAAGAAATTTTCAAAGAGTTTGGCAAAAACAAGGGGGATAGTGGTTCATCTGAAAGTCAGATCGCACTTTTTACTAAAAGAATTGATAGTTTATCAAATCACTTAAAGTCAAATGCTAAAGATTTTAATACTGAGAAATCTCTTGTTAAAATGGTTGGTAAAAGAAGAAATCTGCTTGAGTACCTCAAGAAGACTGATATTGAAAGATATCGTGACATTATAAAAAAATTAGGTATTAGAAAATAGCATTTTAGTTTGGTTGTCTTAATTACACACAACAAATAAATAACCAAAACTAAAATTATGAGTCCAAAACCTTTATCTCAAACAATAAAATTATCAGATGGTAGAGAAATTACTATCGAAACCGGTAAACTTGCTAAACAATCTCATGGATCAGTAGTAATAAAAATGGGAAACTGTATGCTTCTTTCTACTGTTGTTTCAAATTATGGAGCTTCATCCCTAGACTTTTTACCTTTAACAGTTGATTACAGAGAGAAATTTGCTTCGGCAGGAAGATTTCCTGGTGGATTTTTTAAAAGAGAGGCAAGACCAAGTAATGAAGAGATTTTAACAATGAGAATAGTAGATAGAGTGTTACGTCCTCTTTTCCCAAAAGATTATCATTCTGAGACTCAAGTAATGATTCAACTTATGTCCCATGATGAAGACGTTATGCCTGACGCTCTTGTTGGTTTAGCAGCGTCTGCAGCAATTTCATTATCAGATATTCCTTTTGATGGACCGATTTCTGAAGTGAGAGTTGCCAGGATTGATAATAACTTTATTATCAATCCATCAAAGAGCCAATTAGAAGAATCTGATATTGATATCATGGTAGGAGCTAGTGAGGATTCAGTTGTTATGGTTGAAGGTGAATTTGACGAGATTTCTGAAGAAGAAATGACTGATGCAATTAAATTTGCTCATGAAGAAATTAAAAGACAAATTGAGGCTCAAAAGAAGCTAGTTAAACAAGCTGGAATTAGTTCCGAAAAAAGAGAATACGATGGTGCAGAAGAAGATCAAGAATTAGAATCTGAAATTTCAGAAAAAGTATATCAAAAATCATATGACATAGCAAAAAAAGGATTAACAAAAAATGAAAGGGGTGAACTATTTGGCTCACTCAAAGATGAGCTAATTGACTCTTATGATGAAGAAACATTGGAAGAAAAAAAAGATTTAATAATTAAATATTTTAATAAGGCACAAAAGAAAGCTGTTAGAGATCTAGTTTTAAATGAAGGCATTAGGCTTGATGGAAGGAAAACAGAGAGCATCAGAGATATATGGACTGAGGTTGGATATCTTCCCTCTACACATGGATCTGCTGTGTTTACTCGAGGAGAAACCCAATCACTAGCATCTGTAACCTTGGGAACAAGCAGAGAAGTTAATGTCATTGATATGCCAACAGACCAATCAGAAGAAACATTTTATTTACATTATAATTTCCCACCTTTTTCAACTGGAGAAGCTAGACCTCTAAGAGGAACCTCAAGGAGAGAAGTAGGTCATGGAAATCTTGCTCAAAGAGCACTAAAGAAAGTGATGCCAATTGATTGTCCCTATACTGTAAGAATAGTTTCTGAAATATTAGAGTCAAATGGTTCATCATCAATGGCATCTGTATGTGCAGGTTCTCTTGCATTAATGGATGCTGGTATTAAAATTAAAAGTAATGTTTCTGGTATTGCTATGGGTCTTATTTCGGAGGGAGATAAACATGCTGTTTTATCTGACATCTTGGGAGATGAAGATCATCTTGGAGATATGGACTTCAAAGTTACTGGAACTAAAGAAGGAATTACTGCATGTCAAATGGACATTAAGATAAAAGGCCTTAAATATGATATTTTAATAGAGGCTTTAAATCAGGCAAAAAAAGGGAGACTAGAAATTCTTGAAAAACTTGATGATTCAATTAACAAACCTAATGAAACTGTAAAGGATCATGCTCCAAAAATGGTTACTATGGAAATAGCAAAAGACTTTATCGGACTAGTTATTGGCCCTGGAGGTAAAAATATTCTGGAACTTCAAAAAGAGTCAGACACAACAATAGTAATAAATGAAAAAGATGAAGTTGGTGTGATTGAAATACTTGGTGTTGATCAAGAAAAGATTGACTATGCAATAGGAAAAATCAGGAATTTAATATTCGAGCCTGTTATTGATGAAGTTTACAAAGTAAATGTAGTTAAGATACTTGACTTTGGTGCAGTAGTTGAATTTGTTCCAGGTAAAGAAGCTTTACTCCATGTATCTGAAATAGCATGGGAAAGAGTAGACAAAGTAACTGATTACATAAATCTGGGTGATCAGATTGAGGTTAAATATCTAGGAATTGATAAAAGAACAAGGAAACAAAAAATTTCAAGAAAAGTTTTACTAGAGAAAAAATAATTTTTTTTCACTTTGGAACAATTTTTGTAGCATTAATTAGTCTATGAGACAATTAAAAATTACAAAACAGGTAACAAATAGGGAGACAGCATCTCTAGATAAATATCTTCAAGAAATTGGTAAAGTTGATTTAATTAGTGCAGAAGAAGAGGTTGAATTAGCGCAACGAATAAAAAAAGGTGATCAATTTGCTCTTGAAAAGCTTACCAAAGCTAACTTAAGATTTGTTGTTTCAGTTGCTAAACAATACCAAAATCAAGGATTGACTCTGCCAGATCTCATAAATGAAGGAAATCTTGGATTGATAAAGGCAGCTCAAAGGTTTGATGAGACCAGAGGTTTTAAGTTTATTTCATATGCTGTTTGGTGGATAAGACAGTCGATTCTTCAAGCTCTGGCTGAGCAGTCTAGAATTGTTAGATTACCATTAAATAAGATTGGCTCAATAAACAAAATCAACAAGACCTATGCTTTTTTAGAGCAAGCACATGAACGAGCTCCATCAGCAGAAGAAATTGCCAAAGAGCTTGACATGACTGTAAATGATGTTAAAGAGTCCCTTAAAAATTCTGGTAGACATGTGTCGATGGATGCTCCTTTAGTTGAAGGTGAAGATTCGAATTTATATGATGTACTTAATAGTGGTGAATCTCCAAATCCTGATAGACAACTTCTTCATGAGTCTCTGAGAACTGAAATTGAAAGAGCTCTTGACACACTTACTCCACGTGAGGCTGATGTTGTTAGACTTTATTTTGGTCTTGGTAATCAGCATGCAATGACTTTAGAGGAAATAGGTGAAACATTTGATCTAACTAGAGAGAGAGTTAGACAAATTAAGGAAAAAGCAATTAGGAGATTAAAACATACTTCAAGAAGTAAAATTCTTAAAACATATTTAGGATAGGTATTTAAACCTCAATGTTTATATCTTTTTTAACTGGGCTTACCTAAATAATTTTTTAAATTTTATCTTATTAAAAATTTATTATGTCAATTAAAATTGCTCCTTCTATTCTTGCTGCAGACTTTGGCAATCTTTCGAGGGATTGCGAAATAGTTGATAAAAGTGTTGCCGATTGGTTCCATCTTGATGTAATGGATGGAGTATTTGTGCCAAATATTTCATTTGGTATGCCAATTGTTAGTTCAATTAGGAAGATGACAGCAAAACCACTTGATGTTCATTTAATGATTACTGAGCCTGAGAAATATATTGATAAATTTATTGAAATAGGTTCTGACATACTAACTGTTCACATTGAAGCGACCTCTAAAATGGACAATATTTTAGATAAAATTGCAAAATCCAGAATTAAATCAGGAATTGCAATTAATCCAAACACTCCAATCAGTAAATTAAAAAATTACATAGAAAAAATTGACTTAGTTTGTTTAATGGGAGTTCATGCAGGCTTTGGAGGACAACAGTTTATTGTAAATACATTTGATAGGCTTGTAGAACTAAAAAACCTAATTAAAATTAAAAATTCTTCTGCTCTGATTGAAATTGATGGAGGTGTAGATAATACCAACAATAAAAAACTTGAATCTTTAGGAGCAGATATTCTTGTTGCAGGAAGCTATATTTTTAAATCCCCTGATATAAATAAAGCTATAAGCTCTCTTAAATAAGTAATTAAAATATTAATTTCTATATATAGTCATGAAATTTCATCTACTTTTTAAATTATTTTTTTTACTGACTGTTTTAAAAGCCTGTGAATCATCAATAAGTTATAATGATGATAATTTAAATATTTATAGAGGTGAATCTCGTAATGATTTAATTTTAGAGGAAAATATTAATTCTTTAGGTGATAGTCCATACAGTTTTCTTGCTCTTGGTGATAGTTATACTGTTGGAGAGGGAGTAAATGAGAATGATAGATGGCCTAACCAATTTGTTGATCTAGCAAATGAGAATGGTTTTCATTTTGATCAACCTGTAATTATTGCTGAAACTGGATGGAAAACTTATGACTTACTAGATTCAATATATCAGACAAACTTTTCTAGTAAATATGATTATATATCACTTTTAATTGGAGTTAACAATCAGTTTAATTCAAGGCCTATTCATGAATTTGAAGAAGACTTGAATAAATTGATGGATGAAATGAACAGAATCAAGAAAGATGATGGGAGTATCATTATTATTTCTATTCCCGACTGGGGCTACACCCCTTTCGCTGAATCTGTTGAAATGAGTGATATATCAGAAAAAATTGATTTATTTAATAGTAGTTTAATAAAATTTGCAGCTACAAATGATTTGAAGTATGTTGATGTTACTGAAATATCAAGAAGAGCAATTAATGAACCTAATCTAATTACAGACGATAATCTTCACCCTAGTGAAACAATGTATTTAGAATGGGCTAATAAAATTTATAATATTTGGATAGACTAAAGGAAATAGCAAAAAAATTAGATTCTAAAGATAATCTATCAAAGTTCAGAGAAAAATTTATTTTACCCAAGGATAAAATATACCTTGATGGTAATTCACTTGGAGTCTTAGCTAAAGACATAATAGATGAAATTAACCATACTATTAAAGAAGAATGGGGTAACAATTTAATTTCAAGCTGGAATAAAAGTTGGATTAAACTTCCTAGGATGGTTTCTCAAAAGATAGCCTCTATAATTAAATCTGGTGAGGATGAAGTATATGTTGGAGGTTCTACCTCAATAAATCTTTTTAAGCTCATTAAGAGCATCCTTCAGTCAAATAAAAGCATAAAGAATATAACAACTGATAGTCTAAATTTTCCCTCAGATAAATATATATGTGAACTAGTTGCTAAAGATTTTAAAATAGACTTTAATTTTTTGGAATACGGGAGTGATTTAATTGCTGATATTGAAAAATTAAAAGAATTTATTATAAAAAAAAGAGGAATTATAGTTTTATCACATGTAGCTTATAAAAGTTCATATAGATATCCAATAAAAGAAATTAGTAAGTTCTGTAGGGATAATAATACAGTTGTTATATGGGATTTAAGTCATTCAATTGGGGCAGTCAATATAGATATGGGCTTGAATCAAGTTGATTACGCTGTAGGGTGTACTTACAAATATTTAAATGGAGGACCTGGCTCTCCTGCATTCATTTATGTTAGAGAACAAAAACTTGGGAAATTAAAATCACCAATTAGAGGATGGTTTAGTCACGATAGACCATTTGAATATTCTGATGAATATAATGAATCCAATTCCATTGAAAAATTTTCAAATGGAACACCTCATATACTCTCTTTATCAACACTAAAAACATCATTAGATATAACAATTGAAGCAACCACAGAGGAGCTAAATATTAAATCTGCTAAACTGTTTGATTATTTTGAATCTATATATACAAATGAATTAAAAAAATTAAATTTTGAGTTACTAACACCGATGGATAAGTGTAAAAGAGGCTCACATATTGCAATCAGTCACAAAGAAGCATGGAGAATTTCAAAATGTTTGATAAATCCTATTGATAATGGTAAATTGAGTATAATTATAGATTTTAGACCTAAAAATATAATCCGAATAGCATTAACTCCTCTTTACACCTCCTTTGAGGATATTTATTCAATAAGCAGAAGATTAATTAATATAGTTAATGAAGAAGAATATAAACATAAAGATTATTCGATGAAAGGAGTAACCTAAAATCTTATCTATTTTAACTCATTAATTTTCTTTTAACAATTTCAGCAATTACTCTACCCTCGGCTTGACCAGATACCTTTTCGGTTACACCAGAGATTACCTTACCCATATCTTTCATTGAATCTGCACCATAATCTATTATAACTTTATCAATAATTTCTGATAAATCTGATTCGCTCAATTGAGCTGGCAGAAATTCAGAAATTATATCAGCTTGAGAAATTTCAACATTAGCTAACTCATCTCTTTTTTGTTCTAAATATATTTTTGCACTATCATTCCTTTGTTTGACCATTTTTTGCAAAATTTTTAAAATAACTGATTCTTCAATATGATCTTTTGATCCAGATTTAGTTTTTTCAATTAATATGGCTGATTTTATTGCCCTGAGAGAATCTAATCTGAGACTATCTTTTTTTTTCATTGAGTCCTTTATTGACTCATTAAGTTTTTCTTCTATTTTCATAATTTAATCAACGTTGTCATGAAGGTAAGTATTTACGTCAGGAAATTCTAGTTTATTTTCCTCATTTAAAACTGTCTTAGATTGATTTTCCTCACTTATTTGTTTTAAATTATTGATTTCAATTCCCATTCTTTTGTAGGCAGGAATTTTTTCAAGATCCTCTATCGAAGAGTTATTATTTTTAAAAACATAATTGTATTTTTTTAAATTCTTTTTTCTAATCGAATTTTCATCATTATCATCATTATTATCATCATTAATACCCGAAACTATTGGCTGTTCAAATATGTTTTTATTTTGTTCAAATCCTTCTGAATTAATATTATTTATATCATCAATATTGTCATTTTCTAAAATCTCTGTATTTTGCTCAATATCTTGATCAAGATCTAATTTAATGTATTCAATATTGGTTTCTTCAATATTATTATCAATTTTTAAATTTGATTCAATAGGTTCTCGATTTTCATCGTTATCATAAATATTTTCTGAAAACTCTCCACTTCTAGAATCTAAAAAATTATCATTTGAAAAAAGACCAAATGAAATTTCAGATCTAGAATCTTCTATCTCTAACGAGGATTTTTCATCTGGAATTACATATTCGATATCATTTACTTCAATATCATTTAAATAAGTTTCATGATTATCACTCAAATTAAAATCAGGATATAAAACTTCGTAATCGATTTCAATATTTCTTAAAATTTCATTTATTTCACTGTCGATTTTTTTTTGTTTTGAATCTTTGTTTGAGATATCATAATTATCAGATATTTCATCAGTTATATTAAATTCAATTTTTTCTTCATCTAATATCTTTTGTTCAAAAGGATGATCTTGATCTAGAGAATAAATTACTTTTTTTGTTTCTGAGCTAACCAATGTATTTTGTTTTTCATCACCAAAACCGGTTGCTATAACTGTAACTGAAATATTATTACCTAATTCAAGATCTTCACCTACTCCCATTATTATGTTAGCATTATTTCCAGTTTCATTTTGTATATATTCATTAATTTCTCCAATTTCATCTATTGTTATTTCTTCAGCTCCAGAAATAATTAATAATAATACATTTTTACTACCTTCAATTTTATTATCATTTAATAATGGTGAATCTAATGCTTTCATAACAGCTTCATTAGCTCTATTAGACCCACTGGCAATTGAAGATCCCATTATAGCAGTTCCACTATTAGATAATACTGTTTTTGCATCTTTTAAATCTATATTTTGAGTGTAATGATGAGTAATTACTTGTGCAACCCCTTTTGCAGCAGTTGCTAAAACTTCATCTGCTTTTGAGAAACCCTCTTTGAAGCCAAGGTTACCATAAACCTCTCTTAATTTATTATTATTAATGATAATTAAAGAATCTACCGACCTTTTAAGTTTTTCAAGACCCTTAATAGCCTGTGATTCTCTATTCTTTCCTTCAAAACTAAAAGGGATAGTCACAATACCTACAGTTAGAATACCAAATTCTTTAGCCATGTCAGCAATAATTGGAGCAGCACCAGTTCCAGTTCCTCCTCCCATTCCTGCTGTAATAAATAGCATCTTGGTTTGAGTTTCCAATAGGTTTTTTATCTCTTCATAGCTTTCCAATGCTGCTAGTTTCCCAATTTCTGGATTTGCACCAGCCCCTAGCCCCTCTGTTAAATTAATACCAAGTTGAATCTTGTTAGGAACTGGACTTTCTTCCAATGCTTGAGAATCAGTATTACAAATAACAAAATCAACGCCATTTATTCCTTGTTTATACATATAATTTACAGCATTGCTTCCTCCCCCACCGATTCCCATAACTTTCATTACGTTACTTCTATTTTTTGGTAAATCAAAACTAAAGTTTGTGTCTATTTCTGTTTTCATATTTTAAATTTTATTTTAATTATCAATTGTATTATCCACGTTATCTATAAATTTCTTGAATCCTTCTCCCCACTTAGTAAGAATATTTTTTCTTTCATGGTTAACTAGATCTTTTTCAGTCGTTGTCATAATGTTCTTTTGATCCTCTGAATCTTTTTTAATTGCTTTCATTAATAACCCTACTGCTGTTGAAAAAATAGGATTATAATCATTGGGATCTCCAGCTAAATGTTCACCTGGAAAACCAATTCTAGTATCCATTCCAGTAACATATTCTGTTAGTTGTTTTAGATGCCTTAATTGACTTCCACCTCCCGTTAGGACAATACCAGCAATAAGCTTCTTTTTAGAATCCTCATGACCGTAATTTTTAATTTCTAAATATGCTTGCTCTATAATCTCAACAATTCTCGCATTGATTATTTTTGACAGAGTTTTCAAAGAGATTTCTTTGGGTTCTCTACCTCTAAGTCCAGGAATTGAAACTATATCTGAGTCTTTGTTTTCACCTGGCCAAGCTGAACCAAATTTGATTTTTAATTGCTCTGCTTGATTACCTATAATTGAACATCCTTCTTTGATATCCTCAGTAATTACATTTCCTCCAAATGGGATAACAGCAGTATGCTTAATTATACCATCTTTAAAAATTGCTACATCAGTTGTACCACCACCAATATCAATTAAAGCAACTCCAGCATCTTTTTCTTCTTCAGATAAAACAGCATCAGATGAAGCTAGAGGCTCAAGTGTAACATCTCCCATTTGTAATCCAGAACTCTTAATACACCTTCCAATATTTCTTATAGATGAAACTTGACCAACAACAATGTGAAAATTAGCCTCAAGTCTACCTCCATACATACCTATCGGTTCTTTTATTTCAGATTGACCATCTACTTTAAAATCCTGAGGTAAAACATGAATTATTTCTTCACCTGGAAGCATAACCAGCTTATATACTTGGTCTATTAATTTGTCAATATCATCCTCATTTATAACTTCGTCAGGGTTTTCTCTTGTAATATAATCACTATGTTGAAGACTTCTAATATGTTGTCCTGCAATACCAACAGCAACCTCCGAAATTTCAATATTAGATTTATTCTGGGCTTCTTCAATTGCTATTTTAATTGATTGAATTGTTTGTGTTATATTATTGACAACACCGCGATGGACTCCAAGACTTTGAGATTTTCCAACTCCAAGAACATTTATTTTGTTAAACTGATTTCTTTCCCCAACCATTGCAACAATCTTTGTTGTTCCTATATCTAATCCAACTGAAAATGATTTTTTCATAATATTATTTTTTTATTGCTACTAGGCGATTATTATAAACTAAGTCTATCTGTTTATAATTTTTATGATTAATTTTTTTTGATTTATATGCATAAAAAGCTTTTAACATTTTTAATTTATCATTTATTCTATTTTGATTTCCCAGATTTACATCAAAATCCAAATTTTTTATTCTTACATATAGATGACCATTCTTAAACCATATTTCTTTTAATTTATTTTCAAAGAACTTATCTTTTTTAAAGGCTGAGATAACATTTGAAATTTTTAAAATTTGCTGTTGAGATATATTTCCATTAATTGAAGGAAGGGAATCATTTCTAGTTTGTTCTTTTTTAAAAACATTACCATTGATATCAATTAAACTATTTGAATCTTTTAAATACGCAATAGGTGTCCTGTCAGTAAATTTTATCCCAAGCTCATTTTTATCGTTATAATAAATATCAATATTTTCAATTGATTTTATCTCCTTTAATTTTGCCTCAACCTCTAAAAAATCATTATTTTTTATCAAGTTTTGAAACTGTTTTTTACTGATTAAACTTTTAATAATTTCTTTATTATCAATGAATCCCTTAGATGTATACTCCATATTATTAATCTTTAAATCATAACTATTATCAGTATTATTAAATGAACTAAGTAATCCCATGAAAATAAGCAGTGATAGTAACCCTAACATTATAATTAATCTATACATTTTGAAATATTTCTTTATTAAGATTTTCTGATATGTTTCCAGCACCAAGAATAGAAATAACATCTATTTTTGAATTAAGTACTATATCTTCAATTGATTTCCCATCAATGAGTTCCTTCCTTGAACAATTAATTTTTTCTAATAAAATTTGGGAACTAACTCCAATTATGGGCTTTTCTCTAGCAGGATATATATCTAAAAGATATACCTCATCAAATTTTGATAAAACGATTGCAAACTCATCCATTAAGTCCCTTGTTCTAGAAAAAAGATGAGGTTGGAATACAACAGCTTTTGATTTATTCTTATAATTTGTTTGAATCGTGTTGAGCACTGATTCAATTTCAGTTGGGTGATGAGCATAGTCATCAATAACAACTTTGTTTTCTAGTTTATAAATATCCATTCTTCTTTCAATCCCTTTAAAATTTGAAAGAAATGGTAATAAATTTTCAATATCAATTTCTTCTATCTGGTCAATAATTGATAGTGCCGCTAAAACGTTCTTTAGATTATGGAGACCAATAATGTTTGCCGAAATATTTGAGTAAAAATTATTGGGTGTTTTAAGATCAAATTTAATTTCATTTTCTAAAATATTTATATTATTTACATAATAATCTGAATCACTTTTGATGGAAAAAGAAAAATCCTTATCAATATCTATATCAGCATCTGTAATTAATACATCTTTTACATTATTAGTAAATGATTGAAAACTTTCAACTAAGGATTTAAGGTCTCCATAAATATCAAGATGATCACTTTCAATTGAGGTAATGACAGCGTAATTAGGATTAAGATTTAGGAATGATCTATCATATTCATCAGCCTCAACAATTATGTAATCATTTCCTGTATTGATAAAATTTGAATCAAAACATTTCATAATTCCTCCAATAAAAGCTTTAAAGTGAATACCTGACGAATGGAATAAATGACTAATTATTGCAGAAGTAGTTGTTTTACCGTGGGTTCCAGCCACAGCAATACATTTAGATTGTCTTGATATTTCACCAAGCATTTCAGATCTTTTATAAATTTGATTATTCCCATTTTTTCTAAAATATTTCAAAAATATATTATCATCTGGGATAGCTGGAGTGTATACTACAATTACATCATCTTTTTTCATATAATCTGGAATACTCTTAAGGCTCAACTTATTAATAACATCAATACCTTTTTTTAAAAGAATTTTAATTGATTTATTTTCTGATGCATCATAACCAAGAATAGTGTTTTCTTTTTCATGTAAGTATTGAGCAATTGAAGACATTCCAATACCGCCAATTCCTATAAAAAAATACTTTTTGTTAGTCATTTTTTAGATGTTTTTTTATTAAGTCTACTATGTCAAATGATGCATTTGGCATAGCTATCTTAGACATATTATATGATAGATCATCCCTCAGATTTTTGTCATTTAAAAGAAGATCAAGTTTACTTTTAAATATCAAGTCAAGATCTTTTTCCTCTATACATATACATGCATCTTTTTCTTCAATACTCTTCGCATTTTTTAGTTGATGATCTTCAGCAACATTTGGAGAAGGAATTAGTATGGAAGGTTTTGAAACTATTGCTAATTCTGAGAGTGTTAAAGCTCCACTTCGTGCAATTATTATATCTGATGTAAAGTAAATTGAGTCGATATCTTCTATAAAGTCTGTAACAAATACCTTGTCAGAATTAAAACTTTTATAGTCATTATAATAACTTTTTCCACATTGCCATATTATGAAAATATTTCTAGAAATTAAGAAATCTATATTTTCTTTAATTGTTTTATTTATTTTATCTGAACCTAAACTTCCACCTAACACTGTTATCACTATCATACTTTCTTTAATATTTAGTTTTTTTCTTTGATTAACTAAATTTTTATTTGATTTAATGGATTCTCTGATTGGGTTACCTGTTTTGTATATTTTTTTTGAAGGAAAATATTTTTCCATCTTATCATATGCAACTGATATATAATTAGTGTATTTAGATAATAGCCTATTAGATATTCCTGGAAATGAATTCTGCTCTTGAATTAATGTTGGAATTTTAAATATTGAAGATATAAAGACAATAGGAAAACTTGCAAAGCCGCCTGTCCCAACAACAAAGTTGGGTCTAAAGCTTAAGATTATGATGATAGACTGTATAAAACTAATTATAAGTTTAAATGGAAGTAAGATATTCTTTAAAGTGAATGACCTTTGCAATCCACTAATTAAAAGTCCATGAATTTTATAACCATATTTTGGAATAATATTCATTTCCATTTTTCCCCTAGCTCCAATAAACTTTATTTCAGGATTATCAAAAGATTTGTTTATTTCATTAGCAATAGATAATGCAGGGTATATATGACCGCCTGTTCCTCCT
>MDTE01149659.1_pt1 | contig 20778 bp, 20 predicted proteins | sample 811231 | NCBI WGS metagenome assembly MDTE01 (sample SAMN05326651, study PRJNA326480) | marine metagenome | isolation source: seawater | place: Indian Ocean: Red Sea | collected 2010
ATAAAAACCACCAGCCAAGGCAGCCGATACACAAAATTAGTTAACCAACAAAAAACTTTTTTATAAGTTTCAGAAAAATGTTCCATACTATTCAGTCTTATACTTTTCTATTTAAAAATACCATAATTGCCTTGACAAGAGTGCGTTATCTTCCAAATTTTTACTATGAAAAATAATACGACACCCTGGGACCAACGTATTGCACGCATCATTGTAAAGCCACTTGCAAAAACCCCTATCACGCCCAACCAATTATCCTTTATTTCACTCGTAATTGCTCTTATTGGTGCTGGACTGATTTCAACCGGAGACACAACATCGGCAAATCTTGGTGCTGGGCTTTTTGCTTTTTCTAGGTTTCTCGACCATTTTGATGGAGAATTGGCACGCTTCAAAAGCATGACATCAAAGCTAGGTTATTTAATTGACTACTACGCTGGGGCATGTAGTTATAGCGTGCTATTTCTTTGTATGGGAATTGGATTTCGAAATCATCAATTTGGAAATTTGGCAATTCTTCTTGGATGTATCGGATGTATTGCATCAATAATCTCCTTGTTTGCAAACCTCCGCGTGGATAATGAAATGCATGGCGAGGAGACGGTAGATGCAGTTGGTTACCCCGGGTTTGCTGGCTTTGAGTTAGAAGATGGAATATACTTGATTGCTCCAGTTACTTGGCTTGGTTATCTCTTCCCTTTTTTTGTTGCTGCGGCGCTAGGTTCAATTGTTTACACCGCCTGGACAGTTAGCCTGACCATACGCAGACGCCAAAGTTAGGCCCTAGACTCACAAAAAACTCACATGATTTCTGCCCCACCCCACGTAAACGTAATCAAAATAAAAAGCTACCTAACCAATTCGGAATAGTCTTGCTGCAAGATCGGTGCTACCATTATCTTATTCTGTAACTCGCTATATAAGCAAAAATAACCGCAAAAAATGGCGCGCCCACACTAGCTGAAACTAATAGATAATCTGACCAACCACCCCATATTAGTACTGGAACCATAATCATAGCATCATCAGGATCAAAGCCGGCAAAACCTTTGATTTCTCCAGCATGGTCACCTTTTTTCTTCTCAACCCAAACCACTAAAATTAGTACGACTGCAACCGAAACTCCGGCAATAACCCCCATAACTAAAGACCAAGGCCCAAAAACGCCATTCCGAAGACCAACTCCTAAACTAACAAAAATTAGTGAATTACAAATCGCGTCAGAAACTAGATCAAACTTGTGGCCTAATGCGCTAGTCTGCTCCGTGAGCCGTGCATAATCTCCGTCTGCGCGATCTAACAACATTGAAAAAATAAAAAGTCCTGCTCCAAGATTAAGCCAGAACGTTTCCCCAATCAAAATACATCCTGCCGCACCTAATCCAGTAATTAAACGAAGCCCAGTGATTTTGTTTGGCGCAACCGCTGTCTTGATCAACGGTCGAACAATAAGTGTCCGTGAAATTTTGTGTAACCACGTATTATAACTCATGGAAAACTATATTCCATAAAATAGATAAAATTAAGGTAAAGATACATCAGGTACTATTTAGATCAAATTCCCAAATTAGAAGATATATGCTGCTTTAAAGTTGGGTTTGAATAATTCACGCATTTAAAACTTCATCCTTAAAAAAACATATCGCTAATTTTTTAAAACTCGCATGCTAAAAAAACTTTTGTTATAATTATTTATCAACCTAAATATTGTGAACTAGAACTTTTATCGTAAGGAAAATTATAATTAAAAAATCTTGTAAATTTCTAAATCTTTGGCTTACAAACAATGTTTGGATCGCATGAAAATATCTTTGCTAAACAGCGCTAATTGATATTAAAGCTAATTGCCTACAGCCAAGAGTTGACACGGCTCTCAGATCCAGTATAGGGGGAGATTAATAATAGATAAGCGTATATAACTTCTTGATTTTTATTTCACGTTCACAATAAAAGAATAAACGTAATGATTGTATTCCCAGATATTTCTGATGCCGATTTAACAACATTCTCTGAGTCTGGCTTTTTACTGATTCCCAAAGCTTTCGACGGAGATGCCATTAGTAAAATTAGCGAATGGACACAAGAAGTTGTTAAAATGCCGGAAATTTCAGGACGCCAGTGGGTCTATCATGAAAAAAGTTTAGTGGATGGAACGGATATTGTAAGCCGAATAGAAAATATTTCACCGTTCCATGCTGGGTATAGAGAACTAACGAAGGTGCTTCAAAAGCCAGCGAGCCAACTCCTCGGAGAGAAAGCCGTATTATTTAAAGAAAAAATAAATTTCAAAATGCCTGGTGGAGATGGCTTTAAACCCCATCAGGATTCCCAAGCGGGATGGGACAAGTATGCCGATTTTTTCGTAAGTGCCCTTATAAGCATTGATACTGCAACCATTGAAAATGGCTGTCTTAAAATTGTTGACGGATATCATAAGAAAGGATTGTTTCGCTCCTGGAAACCTCTAAATGATCAAGAAATGGTCGGTATGAAATTTACGCCCGTTCCAACTAACCCTGGTGATGTAATTTTCTTTGACTGCTATGCACCGCATGCATCCGATGCTAATAGAACTAAATCTGTTAGGCGTATATATTATGCCACATATAATAAACTATCAGCGGGTAATCACTTAGAGAAATACTATGCTGATAAGCATAAAACGTATCCTCCTGACATCGACCGACAGATTGGAAAAGAATACATATTCCGCGTTTAATGTTTAAACATCCCCTCCTGAGCCATTTTAAACATTACGCCTCCAAATAATAACTTTATATTCCATAAAATTATTTAATTTCCTGTATCCTCAAAAGATAAAATTTTAGGCAAAATAACATCATTTGCCTGAATCAAGTCTTCAGGAAAGTCAATTTCAATCCAGGGAATTCCGGTTACATCAACAAAGCCAAAGGATCCTGCCGGTTCGGCTTTTAAGATGTCTCTAAAGGCTTCTTCATACGTCGCTGTTACTGACTCCATACCGATATATTGCTCAGCTCGAGTCGCAATTTTTGAAGAAATTGCATTCGACATACGCATAAATCCTGGCCACTCACCAATAATATCGCAAGAACTAGAAATTGTCTTTCCAAAGTCCACAGGACACCCCCCACGAATACATATTTTAACGGGATCGTCGCCATCTTCAAAATTACGGTCAAATGTAAAACAATTAGTGTGATTTGAGTTTAGGAGTTTCTCAAGCAATGTTGCCTGATATAAAACGTCCGCATCCATGAATAAAATATCGCCCCCCTCCCTCAAAATATCCCGCGCCATCCATAATGAATACATTGGGGACTTTGCAAAAAGAGGGTTAAAGACCCATCTAATAAAGCCATCTGGGGCGAATTTAAGAGCTTCTTCTATCAACTCCTCCTTACGGTGGCCAACAACTAGAACTAGCTCGTTAATTCCGAGAGAATTCAAGATTTCAATATTCCGCTGCAAAAGTGTCTTCCCACCAAACTGAAGAAGCGCTTTTGGAAGCTCATTGTTATCCTCTCCAAAAAGTCTTCGGCCAACTCCAGCAGCTAGCATCAAGCTCTTCATATACCTAAAATCCTCATTTATTGGAGGGCTACAAAGACATACACTTAATTAAATATTTTCATCTATCTTCAAAATAACCATTGTCACGAAACCATATAATTGCATCTGAAATAGCCTCATGTCCTGGTCGGTGAGCATAACCTAGTTCACGTTTAGCCTTAGTGCACGAAAAAAACATCTTCTTTTTCGCCATTTTTACTCCATCAATTGTAACAAATGGTTCACGACCGCTGAAATAGCGCGCATAAGCCTCAGCCAAATAAGCAACTGGAATGATCATGCCATGGGGCAAACGTAATTTTGGCTTTGTGCGACCCACGTTCAAACATATTAAATCAAGTATTTCCTTCAGTGTCATGTCATCACCACCCAAAATGTATCGTTCGCCAATTTTTCCTTTCTTATACGCAAGGTAATGGCCCATTGCTATATCATCAACGTGGGCAATATTGAGGCCAGTATCAACATAGCCCGGCATAGCGCCAGTTGCTGCTTTAATAATAATCTGCCCGGTTGGCGTTGGTTTTATGTCAAAGGGGCCAATAGGCGTTGATGGATTAACAATAACGGCTGGAAGTCCTTCCAAAGCTATAAGTTCTCTTACCACTTCTTCTGCAAGATATTTGGATTTTTTGTATGGACCAATCATATCGTCGAACTTTACCGGTGTCGTCTCATCTGCAGCGTTTCCATCCATGCTAGTCCCCAATACAGCAACGCTAGATGTATAAACTACCCTATTAATTCCTGCTTTAATCGAAAGTTCCATTAACCTTCTAGTGCCTTCGATATTAGTCTTGTACATTTTCTCTGAATCTGGAACCCATAAGCGATAATCTGCAGCAACATGGAATAAGCCCTGACAACCTTCCAACGCCGCAACTAAAGAATCGTCATCGCAAACATCCCCCACACATACGCTAACATCCATTCCTTCTAAATTTAGTCGACTACTTTCTTGGCGAACTAATACCCGAACTTGTTCACCAAAAGCAATCAACCGACGCACCACGGCTGACCCCACAAATCCTGTTGCTCCAGTAACTAAAATCATACCCTCTTGGTTATAGTGAGATGACCAACAATGCAATATTTTACAACAATTACTAATATTTCTGGATTGGCTGGCAAAAAAGAGGTAAATAGCTCGTTAACAGCCTTAGGAATTTTGCGATAAACTATGCAGAATTGTTTTCTGGATAAATCTAATTAGGTTTTTTAAAGTTCCTGGCCTATAATAACATACCTGATGAAAGCAAAAGATGAATAAAAAACTTGATATTATTCTTGCCAACCCACGGGGGTTCTGCGCCGGAGTAGAACGCGCAATTGAAATTGTAGAAAAAGCTCTCAAACGCTACGGCCCTCCCGTTTTTGTGCGTCATGAAATTGTTCATAATAAACATGTTGTAAAAAATTTGCGTAATAAAGGGGCAATTTTTGTGGGGGAATTGGACGAGATACCCGATGGAGGGGTGGCTATTTTTAGTGCACATGGGGTTGCCCAGTCTGTTGAAGAGGAGGCAAACCGCCGTAATCTTCCAGTTATTGACGCCACCTGTCCATTAGTGTCAAAGGTGCATAAAGAAGGCCAGAACCATGCCGCAAAGAATCGTCAGGTCATCCTTATAGGGCATGATGGCCACCCAGAGGTTGAGGGAACTCGCGGGCGCATTCCAGGAGGAGTCCTTTTGGTAAATACCCCAAAAGATGTAGAAAAACTAGAGGTAAAAGATCCAGATTCCTTATCTTATATCACGCAAACAACTCTTAGTGTGGATGAAACCCGAGAGACAATCAATGCATTGCGAAACCGATTTCCAAACATCGTGGGACCTGATGTAAAAGATATTTGTTATGCAACCCAAAACCGCCAACAGGCTGTCCGTAAACTTTCAAAAGAAGTCGACTTATTACTGGTGGTTGGGGCCAAAAATAGTTCCAATTCTAACCGACTTCGTGAAATTGGCGAAGAAATGGGGGTGCCTAGCTATCTTATCGACGATGCATCAATGCTAAATTTATCATGGTTAAAAGAAGTGTCATCAGTAGGAATTACTGCAGGTGCATCGGCCCCAGAAGAATTGGTTAATGGTGTGATAAGTCGTTTAAGTGAACTTGCGGATACTTCCGTATGCAATTTAGAGGGTGTAACGGAAAATATAGTCTTTAAACTACCTCAAGAGCTTAGAGAAGATAAGGCAATGGGTAGTGCTTTGTAGAGTTTTAGGAGATGAACTTTGGCTGTACCCCTGATTCAGCAAATAAAAGTTGCAGGATATATAATTAAGAAGAAACTGTTGGGCGACAAACGCTATCCTTTAGTTCTAATGCTTGAGCCCTTGTTCCGCTGTAATCTTGCCTGCCCAGGTTGCGGAAAAATTGATTATGAAAATAAAATTCTGAATAAACGACTCAGTCTCGAAGAATGCATAGCTGCCGTTGAGGAATGTGGTGCGCCTATCGTTTCAATCCCTGGAGGTGAACCCCTTATCCATAAAGATATCGTTAGAATCGTAGAAGCGATTATTTCTCGCAAGAAATTTGTTTACCTTTGCACCAACGCGCTTCTTCTGAAAAAGAAATTACCTGAATTTTCGCCTAGTCCATATTTAACTTTTTCAGTCCACCTTGATGGTCTTGAAAAACATCATGATGAAGCAGTCGCCCAAAAGGGTGTTTTCAAACGCGCTGTTGCAGCTATTAAGGAAGCACGAAAGCTTGGATTCCGGGTTAACGTAAACTGCACTTTATTCAATCAGATGTCTGCCCAGGAAGCGGCTAATTTTTTTGATTTTTGCATGAAAGAATTAGATGTCGAAGGCATAACGATATCGCCTGGATATGCCTATGAAAGGGCCCCAAATCAAGAACATTTTCTTAAACGCAAACGCACAAAGCTTTTGTTTCGTCAAATTTTCCGCCTCCAACAAGGTAGAAAATGGAAATTTAGCCAATCGTCCTTGTTTATGGATTTTTTGTCTGGCAATCAACAATACCATTGCACCCCTTGGGGAAATCCAACTCGAAATATTTTTGGTTGGCAACGCCCATGCTATTTGCTTGGCGAGGGATACGCCAAATCATTTGACGAACTTATTAAAGAAACCAACTGGGAATCATATGGTACAGGGAACTACGAAAAATGTGCAGACTGCATGGTTCATTGTGGCTATGAGCCAACTGCCGTCGCGGATACAATTGCACACCCTATTAAAGCCTTAAAAGTCGCGCTCTTTGGAATCGATACTGAAAAGCCTCTTGCGCCTGAAGTCCCTTTAAATAATCAGCGTCCAGCAGAGTTTGTTTTTGAAAACCTAGTGAAAACGCTTAGTGAGCAGAAAGACAGCGTTGATGAAAACCTCAAAAGCGACGCAGCATAATAATACCCCTAGAAAATAAAAGTATTATATAACCGTTCTCCCTAGATTAGGTCCTAGGTGAATCACCGCATTTTTGAGAACTGATCTGGCTTGAGCGCTGCCAGATTTTAAGGCATATAGATTTGGCCAATCTTTTAAATTCATAAATGCCTGTAAAATTAATAAGCTGTATTTTATTACTCCGTTCGCAGAAATAGAACTAAGAACCCAGGGCGGTATCCTCATTTCACTAGTATCACAAATAACACGCAGCACTGCAAATGGAAGCCCGGTCTCATGAGCTGCCCTAGCAACAAGATGACTTTCCATATCTACAAAAGCTCCTGCCATATCATCAAAAAGTGCTTTCTTCTCACGCGGTTCCCCAATCATGGTTTCTGCTCCAATACATGTCCACTCTCCTACAGAAAAGGAAGTTCCAAGTTTCCCTAAAAGGGCCTTCCGCCAATTTGGATCCGTTTCAAAGCTGCGTTTATCAGTTCTGCATATTACCCTATTGGCAATCATCAAATCACCAATTTCTGCCCCCGGTCTTAATCCACCTGCTATGCCGAAGCTAAGCAAACTATCGCAACCTAATGAAATTAGTTCTTTGATTGCTTTTGTTGAATCGGGGCCACGTGGCCCAAGACAACGAATAATTGGTGGGTCTTTGGCACCACAAAATATATCAAACAAATGCGCTTCAAATTCAAGACCGGTCAATACACCAACTGGCATGGTCAGTTATATACCATATCGAGGGCGCTTATTATTAGACCTTTTTAAATTAACGTATCGTGCTAACGTCCATAAAGGGAAATATGCGCTATAGCCATGGTATGCGAGATAAAAAACTTTTGGGAACCCAACAGCGTTATAATATTTCTCATCCCACTTTCCCCCTTCACGAGAGGCCCCCATTAAATAGTCTATTCCTTTTTTTACTTCGATACTATCAATGCTTCCTGCAGCCATAAGGCCTAAAACTGCCCATGAAGTATGTGATGGGGTGGACATTTTAACTTCTTCCTTGCGATCTTCCCAGTAACTCGCACAATCCTCTCCCCAACCTCCATCAGGACGTTGGCGTTTCTTCAACCAATCCACCGCCCGCTGAATATAAGGTTGATTAACGTCCTCTCCTATCGCATTAAGTGCACATAAGACTGACCAAGTCCCATAAATATAATTTGTTCCCCAACGACCAAACCATGAACCATCAATCTCCTGCTCACGTTTAATGAACTTGATAGCTCTATCTACAGCTTCATGTGTAGGGGAATAATTTAGCTGTGCTAACATGCCCAAACAACGAGCACTAACATCCACTGTTGGGGGGTCTAATAACGCTCCATGGTCTGCAAAAGGTATATGCAATAAGTGATAATGTTCATTATTTACATCGAATGCCCCCCAACCACCATTCACACTTTGCATTCCAAGAATCCATTCAACAGCTCGTTCAATAGAGTTTTTATATTTTTCTGGGTTTGCCCGATGGAGGGCCATCACTACAACGGCCGTATCATCAACATCAGGGTAGTGATCATTTTTGTACTGGAATGCCCACCCTCCTGGTCTAAGATCTGGAAGATTGACCGCCCAATCTCCCTTTACATCAAGAATTTGCCGATTCACCAACCAGTCACCGGTTTTTTCAAGCTCTTTACTGTCCCCACCTAACCCGGTCTCCAGAAGTGCATGAAAACCAAGGCCAGTATCCCAGACCGGGGAAAGGCATGGTTGACAATAACTTTTTTCACCCTTTTCAACTATCAATTGATCAATAGACCGGCGCACCATTTTTCTTTCAATATTATCAGGACTATAACCTAAAGAATCTAAAACCATTAAAGAGTTGCTCATGGCTGGAAATATAGCCCCCAATCCATGCTCTCCATTAAGCCTTTCTTTTATAAATGCAATGCCCTTTTCAATACCTTTCTGCTCAGCGCTCTTAGGAAAAACCGGCTCAAATTTTCGTACAACTTTATCCATAGCAAGAAATAATTGGCCAAATCGGTGTCCAGTAGGATTTGAAATATAATTTTTTTCCTGGTGTGGTGGGACGGTAAATAACTCAAGGATGTTTATTCTATTTGGATTTCGTGCTACTGGCTTAAGTGCATATAAAATCAGAAGCGGAACCATAACCGTACGCGACCAATAAGAAACCTTATCAATGTGAAAAGGTGCCCATTTTGGAAGCAAGAGCGCCTCTGGGCGCATCACAGGAACCGCCCTCCAAGGTAGCTGATCAAATAATGCTAGCGCAATCCTAGTAAAGACATTAGTCCGAGCCGCACCACCTCTATCAAGAATTGCCTTACAAGCCCTTTGCATATGTGGTGCTTCTTGGTCATCACCAGCGAGCTTAAGGGCGAAGTATGCTTTCACTGACGCTGAAATATTAAAATCACCGCCATAGTAAAGAGGCCACCCATGGTGGCTTTTGTCCTGAATACTGCGCAAGTAAGAGGCTAGATTCCTTTCTAAATTAGAATTAATTTCACCTAGAAAATGATTTAGAAAAATATATTCAGATGGAATTGTTGCGTCAGCTTCAAGTTCAAACGCCCAGTGTCCATCTTCTTTCTGATTTGTTAAAAACCATCCGCAGCATTCATCAATTGTCTGCTCGATTTCATCAAGGTTTTCAGCTTGCAAAGTTTCCATCACCAATAGTCTTAGTTATATTTTCCTAATCACCCCAGAGCAAAAGTGATTACAGCTCGGTTTTGTCAGAAAATTTTTAATATTTCAAGGGGGTTAACTATACATGGATCAACTCTGCGGCCAATCTGCCTGAGCGCAACGCTCCCTCGATAGTCGCTGGCAAGCCCGTTGATGTCCAATCGCCTGCTAAAATTACATTTTCCCACTGGGTTTTAGCCTTTGGACGTAACAAGATCTGTTCCGGTGTCTGAGAAAAAGTAGCATATTTCTCTTTAATAACTCGGTGAGCCGGCATAGAAACATTAAAAAGCTCTAAAACTTGAGTGACATCCTTCCAAAGCATTTCTGCCAAACTGTTGGAGCTTTTTAACGCCAGGTCATCAGCACCACTAACTGTGACCGAAACTATCTGATTTCTAGTAAACAACCAGTGTGCTGTCCCGCCAACTACTCCAAATAATCCCTTTTTTTTGGGCATCTCGCCTAGTTTAAAATGCGCATTGACTATGCTGTGAAAACGACTGGGTGTCTTTAAATCTGGAACCAAACCTGAAGCTATTTTAGGTGGGACAGACAGTATCACATTATCCCCAGATTTTAATTCGATCTGTTGACTGCCAAATAATAATTTTGCTGCCCTATCCTCCAAAAAATTTATCTCCCGGAGTCTGGCATTGTAAAAAACCTTAACATCATTTTTTTCTAGATAAGAAAGAGCAGGGTCAACAAAAGTTTCACTTAAGCTATCGCGTGCAACTAAAGGTCTACAATATTCAGCTCCTTTGCATAGCGTTTGAGAAATAACGTCCCACAGCAATGAAGCAGCAGCTTCATTCGCAGGGGTGTTTAGTATTGATACAGTTAATGGCTCCCAGAATGATCTAAAAAATGCGCTTCCATCATCAAGAACATCCCCCACACTATCTGTTGCCTTGGCATTACGTAATTTATACGTCTTCAAATAATCAATAGGGCTACTTTTCGGCACTCTTCTTTGTGGTGAAAAAATCCACCAGGGAAAAAAACCTTTACTGATGTCGACAACCCATCGACGGCGATCTTCCAGGTCAACAAATGGGAAAACAGCTGCACCTGGCCCGGTCAACGATCTTTGGCTGCCAACACGATTGAGATATGTTAACACATCGGTATTTCCACTTAGCATCAAGTGGTTTCCGTTATCAATTCGGCACCCTACACTTCGTTCAAAAAACGACCGGCAACGGCCCCCGGCGTGACGGGATGATTCATAAACTATTACTTTGTGTCCTTTAGCAGCTAGTGCTGTAGCAGCTGATAATCCCGCAATCCCAGCACCAATAATATGTGAAACACCAGCCATCCTAAAATATTCCATGCCGGCATGCGAGCCAGCATTTATCAATAGGCGATAACTTAACCGGTTTTGGTAAACCACCCCAACCCCTTGACCTTATCTTTTCAAATAGCGCAGCGTAAACCTCCATCATCATTTTGGCAGGACGCGCCTTAACAGGGTCACATATCTTAATTATGGCACGAGCATTTAAAAATCGGCGTGCAACAATCCCAGAAAGCACTTCACAAACCTCTGGTAAATTCTCATGGTTGATGATCACAGATAGATCTTTACTTTCTATACCGTATGCTAACAATAAATCCTGAGGAATATATAAACGGTTGCGGTCAGCGTCTTCTTTTATGTCACGCAAAATATTTGTAAGCTGGAGGGCTTGGCCTTGTTCAGAAGCCAGACGGTCACCCACTTCTGTATCCAGTCCAAAAACACGTATCGATAGACGCCCCACTGCTGAAGCTACTAAATCACAGTAACGGGTTAATTCATCAATATTTTTGATACGCAACCTATCAACAGAATCTACCTCCATACCTTCAATAATCGAATAAAAATCCTGCTTTCTTAAGTTAAACTGGTCTATGGGGACGTATAATGCCTGTGAAATTGGATGTCTTGGTCGACCTGCATATAGACGTACTAATTCTCCACGCCAAATTGCCAAACGAGCCTGACGTTCTCCAGGGTCTTCATCAGCATCAGCAATATCGTCGACTTCTCTACAAAAAGCATAAACAGCAAACATTGCTTCGCGCTTAGGTTTTGGCAAACGGCGCATGCTCCAATAAAATGATGTGCTTGCTTGCTTTACTACTCTTTGTACATAAACAGTCGGGTTATCCCAGTTATTTCTACCCGAAGCTTGAGGTTCAATTTCACTGCTCATTATTTCAACCTAGATCACAAGTGAAGAAGAGGAGTGCATACTTTCTTTTACAAAAACTTTCCTTGCCAAAAAAAATACAACAAATTTTTCCTCTTCTAATTACCTTAATAACTCCGCCCCTTCCAAGAATTTCCTTGGCCCAGCCAATACCTAAAAGCTGAGTCTACTGTCATTGCTGTAAACATCAATCCAGAAAGCACTATAGAAGGAGCCCAGAAAATAGAGGCATTATAATATCTGAGCGTTGGAAAATACAGGATACACATAAGACACCACGTTACCCCACCCAGACATGACAACTTCCAATCAAACAACCAGCCAAACATCAACGCAATAGGTGGCACCATATACAGCAATAGCATGCCAAGAACCGTTCCAATGAGATTAACTACTGAAAAATTTAACTGGACAAAAGCTGATCGCGCAACCATCGACCAAAAATCAGAAAGCTGATCATAACGTCGCAAGCTTCGCGTATCATCCATTGCGAGGCCCAACCAAATAGCCCCACTTTCTTTTACTTGCCTCGCAAGTGCACAGTCGTCAATCAAAGAGGTGCGTATGCTCATAGGAATATCAGCAGAAGCAATCGTATCGCGATGGACTAAGATACAACCGCCAGCCGCTGCTGCTTCTTTACGCCCTGATCTATTTACGAGCGAAAATGGATACAATTTCTGAAAGTAAAATATAAATGCCGGAACAAGTAATTTTTCCCAAGAAGACTTATAACGAAGACGCACCATAAGTGAGACTAAACGGATGTTTTCGGTTTCCGCTTTGGAAACCAGCCTGGATAGATTATCACAATCATGCGCTATATCAGCGTCCGTTAGTAACACATAGACTGCATCAGGTGCGTATTTTGAAAGTTCATCAATCCCTTGTTTAATCGCCCACATTTTTCCAGTCCATTTTGGAGGCAGAGGTTTACCGTTAACCACAACAACCTTTTCCGAATGGCCATTTAGTTCTGCTGCAGCGTTTGCAACCTGAACCGTGTCATCTGAGCTTTGATCATCGACAACTATTATTGAAAACTTCCCGGAATATCTCTGATTAACGAGAGATTCAAGTGCTTTACCAATATATTTTTCCTCATTCCTCGCAGGGATAATAGCAACAATTGACGGTGCACTTTTTGTTTGAACATAGTCATCTGGTAAGCAAATATTTGCTCGCCAAAACTGACCCCTGGCGACTAAAAAAACAAACCATACCAATAAACTCGTCAAAACGACTAAAAACATTTAATAAGAGCCAATTAGCTAACCCTAGTTATTGGAAAAAACCAGATATTGCACCAATACTAACACAAGAAAAATACTCTGATGTATTCAATTCAACGCGTCTAACAAGTGGATCATCTTTACGGAGCTTTTGAATTAACCGATCAGCAATCCTTATAATCGCACCTGATTCCATTGACAGCCTGAGGTTATAAAGACCTGAAGGTAGTTTTCGCGCCTCTTGCATCAAGTCTTCAGTTGCATCGAGGAGACGAAAAACAACACGCCTCAGCCCCGGAATGCTGTAATTCTTAGATAATACATCAAACGAAATTCTTTCTTCAGCCATCCAGTCCAAAGGCAGATAGACCCGGTTCAATTTATTAAAATCGTCCTGGCAGTCCTGAATATGGTTAATTACCTGTAAAGCTTTACACAATGCATCTGATGGACCATACCCGTCTTTAGAGCCGCCATGTAAATCAAGAAGATAACGACCAACTGGCGCTGCTGATAAACTGCAATAGGACATTAGGTCGTCCCAGTTTTTGTAACGCAGTTTTATTGCATCCTGCTTAAAAGCAGAGATCAAATCGACACAATATTTTGGACGCATCCGGCATTCTTTAAGACTTTCACGCATCAGATGCCCAGTTTCAAATAATGGATTATTTTTTTCAGTTCCAATTATTGCTTTTTCAAATCCATCAAGGCGGTGGACTTTCTCATTTGGGTCTAAGTTTGGATTATCGGCTATATCATCAATAGTCCGAGCAAATTTATAAAAGATTGCAACGTGTGGGCGAAGAGTTGCTGGCAGCAGAAAGGAGCCAACAGGAAAATTTTCATATCCAGGATTTTTCCCAGACGGGGTCTCGATAGAACGCGAAATAGGGCCTTTCACTCCCGGTCAGCTGAGGCTAATCGTTGACGCAATTCTATGAGGAGAGCATCAATATCACCATCATTTTTCCGCATAACAGAGGCAAACTCAGCACGTTGGGTTTTAGCCATACTAACCCCCTCCACCAAAATATCCACTATCTTATATTTACCCTCGCTAGCACGAATTCGCCAATCGACACTTAAGGGTTTTGCTGCATCAGTGCGGCTAAGTTTGGAAAAGACAAGAGCATCTGCCTTGTTTACGACTTCAGTCTTAACAATATTAAGTGTTTCTCCAGAATGCCCTTCAAATCTATGTGCATAAGTAGCAATCATAAGTTCCTCAAACAATTCAAGGTACTTCTCTTGTTGCTCTTTAGTCGCTTTTCGCCAGGTGCGACCGAGGACCCATTTAGCAACCCCCCGAAAAGCAATATAGCGATGCATTATTTCCCTAAAACGTTTCTCTCGTTCAGCCTTCTTCATCTTTCCTGATAGCGACGTAAAAGCTTCTTCGGCCATAGTCTGAACAAACAATTGCGCCCCGGAAGCAAAATCACTGCCCCCCCAAGCGGTACTAGCAAAAAGACTAATTGCTAAAAATTTGAACAAAACACTGCGTCTGAAAACCATAAAGCCTCCATAATTAAGATTTTTACATGGATTGATCTCTGGTAGAAAAGCTCCTAACAAAACGAGCACTAGGTTTTATTATATATACCGATCCCCTAATCAATATTTTTTTTCAATGACCCCTTATCCAATACTTTTCCTAAAGATGAATAGTACAAGAAATGTATTAGACATTGGCAAAGCCTGCTTTCCCAGGTGCCGCTAGACATGGGTTGCAATCTGATCGATCGATATTCTCGACTTCTGCTCAAAACGTCAACCCTTTAGATCTTTCTTAACCGCAAAACTACCCCCCCTAAAACGCCTTTATTTTTTTACCCTTGATTTTCCTATTATGACATAAATCGGCTAACGTCAAACTTGGAAATATCTATATTTGGTTCTCGCCCTATTATAAGGGCGGCTATTAATTCCCCTGTTTTAGGGGCACAGGTTAAACCAATATGCTGATGTCCAAAAGCGAAAAAGACATTTTCGTATTTGGGAGAGCGGCCGATAACTGGCAGGCTATCAGGCAAAGTGGGCCTATGCCCCATCCATCGACTGGTATTATCTAACCTCAAACCTGGCAGTGCTTCTTGCCCTAATTTTTCTATCATTTTGGCACGTGACCAATTAGGCATAGCGTCAATAGACGCAAATTCCGAAGTGCCGGCTAAGCGCATTCCATCCATCATGGACGTCATAACAAACTTCCCGCTTTCTAACAGAATAGTATTTGTCAACCGCACCCCAGGCTCCTTTACCATGACATGGTAGCCACGTTCACCTATTAACGGAACTGAAGACCCGAGTAATTTTACGAAATAGTTCGAAAAAGCTCCAGTGGCAACAACTAGACAGGATACATCAATAACAATATCATCACTTATCAGTCGACGAGGCCCAGCTGGCCCAATTTCGATATCCCTAACGTGGCAGAGCTTAAACTGTCCCCCCTCAGCCAAAAACACTTCATATAATGCCCGAACATAAGCTTCTGGATCACGACAAACTCCAGCACCAGTAATACCACGCATATGAGTAAACCGTGGCGAGAGCGCTGGTTCTATTTCGAAGACTTCAGGGCCTTTATATTCAACAACATTAGCGCCATATAAACGTTTTAATTCCCAAACATAATTGTCGCTCATAAATGCTGCCTCACCATCATAAACGGATAGAAACATCCGGCGTTCCAGAAAGCGTTCTGCATCTGTGCCGCGAGCAAGTTTAAAGTGCTCTTCCTCAGAATTTAAGGTCAAAAAAGATAGCGCTTGGGTATTGCTGTCTACGATTTTCAATTTGCCGTTCAAAAAAAACTTGAACAACCAGGGCATCAAGCTCGGCAAATCACGCCAACGGACAGATAATGGTCCCAATGAGTTAAACAGCATTTTTGGAATTGACTTATATAATCCTGGTATGGAATGTGGTACGAAAGAACCACTTGCAAGGACACCGGCATTTCCACTTGAACAACCTGACCCCGGGAAACCCTTATCCACTAACAAAACTTTGTGGCCGTCACGCAAGAGCTTGAGGGCGCAACATACGCCAACTACCCCAGCTCCCAAGATAGTTACGTGTTTTTGTTCAGTACTGACCATTCGCGTTCGCAAAAAGTAATTAGTATATTTTATTCAAGATCTAATTAAGCATTGATAGACAACTGTAAAGTCAATAATTTAGAGAGCAGCCAAATATTTAAACTCATGCTGTCCTAACCTGCACAACGGCTTAACATAATTGAAAAGGCTGGAAATGATACTAGACAATTACTATACGGCAAGCCAAGGTAATGATACAGTTTTCCACCTAAACCCTCCAAAAATAAAATTTGGCAGAGGGGCGCTTCGTGAACTCGGATTTGAAGCCAAAGCTTTAGGAATGAGCAAAATAGCTCTTTTTACAGATCCCCAAATAGTAAATCTACAACCAGTAACAATCGCTAAGAATTCATTGGAAGCACAAGAAATTAATGTAACAGTGTACTCAGATGTGGAAGTTGAGCCTACCGACCGGTCTCTTGAAGCCGCCATAAATTTTGCCCAAGCCAAAAAATTTGATGGGTATATCTCGGTGGGCGGAGGGTCCGTAATAGATACAACAAAGGCCACCAACCTTTATGTAACATATCCGGCAGATCTCCTTGACTATGTTAATGCACCAGTCGGGAGGGCTTTGCCTGTTCCAGGCCCATTAAAGCCTCATATAGCGTGCCCAACTACTTTTGGTACTGCAAGCGAATGCACAGGCATGGCAATTTTTGATCTTCTAAAACAGCAGTTGAAAACAGGAATTGCCAGTATGCATCTGCGCCCAAACCTAGGGATTGTTGACCCAAATTCGTTAAAAACACTTCCCTCCGAGGTTGTTGCCGCAAACGGGTTTGATGTTTTCAGTCATGCTGTGGAATCTCTTACATGCAAGCCATTTACAGGACGTGTATCTCCATTAGATCCGTCCCAACGCCCAATCTATCAAGGCGCTAATCCATACAGCGATATATCCTGCATCGAGGCTATTAAATTGATAGGTGCAAATTTAGTTAGGGCAGTAAATGACCGTGAAGATGACAGTTTAAACGACGCGCTTTCTTTTTCAGGAGTTTTAGCGGGTATTGGGTTTGGAAATGCGGGCTGCCATATACCCCATGCTATGTCTTATGCAGTGGCAGGTCTAGTTAACGACTACAAACCAACTGGTTGGAAAACCAACCACCCATTAGTCCCGCATGGTTCATCTGTAATTGTTAATGCGCCTGCTGTTTTTCGTTTTACTGGCCCTGCTTGCCCTGAAAGGCACCTAGAAGCTGCAAAAGCAATGGGGGCAGATGTTTCTGAAACGGAATCAAGCAACGCAGGACAAATCTTGGCGAACCAAGTCATCAACATGATGAAGGAGACCAATATGCCCTCTGGTATCAGTTCAATCGGATATAGCACTATGGATATTGAAGCTCTTACCGAACGAACTTGGGCCCAACAACGATTGCTTGTAAATTCTCCTAGGCCAATAGAAAAGTCTGACATCCGGGAACTTTTTAAGATGGCAATGAATTATTTCTGACAGACTCAGCTAAAAAGTCTGATTATTGTTCTAATCTCGGCACCCAGAATTGTATTTCTTCTGCACCTTGCTTGCCGATGGATATTATTGCAAAAACATATTACTGTTCTTTACTATCTTAAACGAAGTGCAAAGCTATGGAAGCCGTTTCTTTAATGACTCCACTAGATGTTTCGGGATGTCAATGCTTTCCAATTTATTTTTCTTTCGTGTTTCAAAACGTCTTTCCCCAGGCAACCGAGCTCCCGATTGGCTAGAGATTGCCTCACATAAAATTTCAGTCCGTATAAAAAATGTGTCTCCTGAAAACGGTTTTGGATCAAACACCAAAAAAAACTGACCTATGTGTGGCGGATCACCCTCAGCTGAAAAAAATGAACTCGCTTGAAATCCAAAATTAGAGCCTGTTATACCAGCGGTCATTATTTCAACCATTAGTGCTAATGCGGCCCCTTTAGCCTCCCCAATTGGCAAAAGTGTCCCTAAGAGGGCTGCTCTGGGATCTTGAACACCTTGCCCGTCAGAATTTACTGCCCAGCCTAAAGGAATCTGTTCCCCCTTCTCCGCTGCTAGCGTGATACGGCTTCGTGGAACTTTACTTAAAGACAAATCAATTACAATAGGAGGAGCTCCTTTTCGGGGGCATGCAAATGCAATTGGGTTAGTCCCGAACAACGCACGATTTCCCCCCCAAGGGGCAATAGCGGCCGGTGAATTTGTAAAACCCATCGCTATAAACCCAAGCTTAGCAAATCGCTCCACGTGGTACCCCAAAACTCCGGCATGATGTGAGTTTGAAATCGCAATGCCAATAATACTGCTCTCCTTCGAGATATTTTCACATACTCCTAACGCAGCATCTATTGCTGGATACGCAAATCCAGACTTTGCATCAACTCTAATTACTCCGGTCACCGGAAATTCTTCAACCGGGGTCGCAAAACCGTCCACTTTACCCGACAACGCCTGATCGCAATAGCCCAGCAAACGTGATAGCCCATGGGACGATATTCCGTCAGCTTCTGCCGCAATCAATGCATTTGCAACCGATATAGAGTTCTTTCTTGAAACACGGGAATTTTCAAGAACTTGCACTGCGAGCTGCCGTAAAGTCTCAAGGTTAAATTTAGGCATGGCTCAGATAGCTTCTTATTTCTTTTTAGCCGGGCTTGATAAAGTCAATTAACAAGACAGGCCAATAACAACTAAGCACTTCTATACAATTTTGTCAGCACAAACTCACGATGACCAAGTGCTTCTGCTGCTGTCAAACGTCCATTGCACGTTCGAATGCAGATATCAATCAGGGCGTTTCCTGCCTGATTAAAATTCATTTCGCGTCGGAGAATTCCCGAAACATCAAGGTCTAGATGTTCAGGCATTGTTCTTACAGTACGAGGATTTGCGCTAAGCTTAATTACCGGTTCGATAGGGTTTCCGATTATATTTCCTTGGCCAGTTGGAAATAAGTGCACCACAAAGCCTGCCGCCGCTTGCAAGGTAACACATTCTGCTGCTGCTGAGGATGTATCCATAAAATATAAACCTGGGCCCTTTTTGGGCTTCTCTGCTGGCTCTAAAACGTCGATATACTTGGCCTTTTTTCCAATCTTTTCTAAATTACCAAAAGCTTTTTCCTCAATAGTAGTAAGCCCCCCCTCTATATTACCTTTTGTTGGTTGGCTTTCGGAAAGGTCAGAAGTTTTGAAAGGCTCAATTACTTCATCCATATACGCCTGCCATGTCTTAAGGAATTTTTTGCCAACTGCAGGGTTTTTTCCACGCGTGGCACATACCATTTCGGCTCCTGTAATTTCAGATGTTTCTCCAAAACATGTGGTTGACCCCCAAAAATCCATTTTATCAATAAAATTGCCTACTGTAGGGTTTGAAGCTAACCCTGACGTAGTATCAGATTCACCGCACTTAACCGAAACCCATAGCTCATCAACTGAGCATTCTTCTCTTTGAAGCTCTGATGACCAATGTAAAAATTCTTTCGCCTGTCTGCTAGCTGCTGCTATAACTTTGTGGTCACCATTACGCTCAATTGCAAAACCAGCAACTGGCTTACCAGTCTTAGCAATCCCATCCACAACCTTCTGGGTCCAGCCTGGTTCAATTCCAATTACGACAACCGCGGAAACATTTGGATTTGCTCCAGTACCAATCAGAGTGCGAAAATGCAAATCTAGATCCTCACCAAACTGAAGCCGCCCGTACGGGTGGGGCAATGCCATGGTACCCTTAATATTGTTTTCGACCGCTTCACATGCTGCATTTGAAAGATCATCGAGCGGAAGGATTATCACATGATTACGAACCCCTACACGGCCATTTTGCCGACGGTACCCGAAGAATGTTGGTTTTCCCGCTTGCCTTTTTTTGTGCTTTGGAGGAAGAACCTGTAATGGAGCCTGGTCTACATAAACGGGCACCTTGGCTGCAGGTTTCTGGAATTTTTTTTCTTGCCACCTTACCTGCAAGCCAGAGCTTTTTTCCTTTGCGGAAACAACGCTGGTTTTGTTATTTTTCGCTGCTTTAGGAGCTAGGTGTCTTTTTGATTTTTTATTGGCCATAGCTACCACCTTTTTGTTTTGACATTTTGAACATGAACATGGCCACCCTTGAAAATCCTTGATACGGCCTTTCCAATATCATGACCATATTTTAAAATAGTAGCCCCCTTACTTATATTTTTAAGAGCAATCTTATGACCCAGTGGAATAGCGTTTATTGATTTTATTTTAATAGTTCTATCCCCATCCATAACCCACCCAGTGAGCGTTTGCCCCTTCTTTATTCCCTCAACAACCACAACTCCAACTGTATCAGTTTTTCCATGAACTAAAAAATCTGGTGCAGACAATAACTTATCCCCTCTTTTTATATTTATTACTAATATTGAACTCAGAAATACCTTTGCCTACATTCTATTTCTTCTCCCTATCTAGCCCAAGTCAAGAAATTACTGTATTTTTTTTTCAAACAACAGGTAATATGTCGTATTATCTCTATTTTATTAGAATGGATAATATTTAAATCTTACAATACCCAAAACCGTTGCTCGCTTGCGATTTTTTTGTAAATTTGCTGATTTTAAGACTAGATTCAGTTTGAGTATTTTTCAATTTGGTACCCAACTTTGAAAATACAAATAAA
>MDTE01043904.1_pt1 | contig 20762 bp, 15 predicted proteins | sample 811231 | NCBI WGS metagenome assembly MDTE01 (sample SAMN05326651, study PRJNA326480) | marine metagenome | isolation source: seawater | place: Indian Ocean: Red Sea | collected 2010
AAAATGTATAGAAAAAGTACCAGGAGATTCATTAAAATTCCACTCTTCAAACAATCATTTTTCAAATTGGCTTGCAAATAGAGGTGAGCTAGAATTATCAACTAAGTTTAGAAAATTAAAAGAAACTGATTTCAATAGCATTGAGAAAAGACGAGAATATCATTTAAAATTATTAGATAATTCATCAAAACAAATTAGTACATCTAAAATTGTTGAATTCTCAGATACTATCGATGATTTATCCCATAATTTCATACAGATAGGTCATGGCTCACTAGGTGGTAAAGCTAGGGGTTTAGCATATGCTAATATGCTATTATCTAATAAAAAAATAAAAAATAAGTTTAAAACAAAAATCAAAATTCCACAAACCATAGCAATTTCAACAAATGAGTTTGATCATTTTATGGATAAAAATAAATTGTGGAACATAGCATTACATAAAAGTTCTAATGAAGACATTTTAAAGAAATTTTTAAAATCTAAACTTCAAAAGGATTTAAAGAAAAAATTAAATATAATTTTAGATAATTTTAAAACACCTTTAGCAGTCAGGTCATCTAGTTTATTAGAAGATTCTCAATACAAACCTTTTGCCGGGATGTATAGCACATTCATGTTACCAAATTCACATTCAAATAAAAAAGAACGTATGGAACAGTTATGTGAAGCGATAAAAAGAATTTATGCTTCTACTTTCTTTCAGGGACCAAAATCATTAATGGATACATTCTCACATAGACATGAAGAAGAAAAAATGGGCATAATAATTATGGAATTAATTGGGAAAAGACATAAGAATTTATTTTATCCGACATTTAGCGGTGTAGCTCAAAGCTATAATTATTATCCAATATCTTACATGAAAAGAAATGAAGGTATAATTTTTGCAGCTCTTGGCCTAGGGAAAACAATAGTAGATGGAGAAAAATCTCTTAGATTTTCACCAAAACACCCAAATATTTTTCCTCAATATTATTCTATAAAATCAACAATAAATAATTCACAGAATAAATTTTATGCATTGAAAATGAATCAGGGAATAAGTCCTTTGAAATATGGTGAAACAAAAAACTTAGGCCTACATAATTTAGAAATTGCAGAAAATGATGGGGAATTAAAACACCTAGGTAGTGTTGTATCAAATGATGACAATATTGTTCGAGATTCTTTAAATAAAACTGGTGTGAGAGTAATTACTTTTGCTAACATTTTAAAATATGAGAGATATCCCTTAACTGATATAATAAACTATTTATTAGAACTAGGAGAAAAATCTCTTGGATGTCCAGTTGAGATGGAATTTGCTGTTAATCTTAATGAAAATGGAATTGATGAGTTTTGTTTACTGCAAATTAAACCAATGGTTATTGGTAATAGAGAACAAAACATTAAAATATCTTTTTATAAAAATAATCCTCTCACATTTTGCTATAGTGACAAAGTTTTAGGAGATGGAGAATTTGAAAATATAAATCATATTGTGTATGTTGACCCTAAAACATTTAAAAGAGAAGCAACAGAAGAAATAGCTAAAGAAATAGGAAAAGTAAATAATAAACTAACTAACAAAAATTCTTATTTGCTTGTTGGCCCAGGGAGGTGGGGAACTGCTGATCATTGGCTAGGAATTCCTGTTAATTGGGAAGATATTACAAATGCTAAAGTAATTATAGAAGTTGGACTTGATGAACTTAATCCTGACCCCTCATTTGGGAGTCATTTTTTTCAAAACCTCACTAGCCTAAGAATTGGTTATTTTACAATCTTAAAAAAATTCCACAAAAAATATATCGATTGGGATTGGTTAAAAGCACAAAAATCAATTAAAAAACTGAAATATGTTAAAGTTGTAAAACTTAAAAAACCTCTTTATATAAAGCTAGATGGTATTAATGGTGATGGAGTAATTCTTAAAAAAGAAATAAAACAAAAAAACGCCATGAATGAGGAAGACTCTTCTGGCATATAATCATTAATCTTCTTCTAAAATAGTATTAACTAATTTTATAACATCAGCAACATTTATAGAATTACTATTATTAGTATCTAATAAATCTGCTTGATATTGAGAAACACTCATTATCTCATTAATATATTCAATTAAAATCTGATTGTCTAGTTCACTTCTTGTTCCATCTAAATTGACATCTCCAGGCAAGAACGAGAAGGATTCATCATATTCAACTTGCATATCTAGATCAATATCATTTGAAACATATGCTGTATAGAGCATATGAAATCTATCATCTTCATCTAAAATTATATAAAATGAATTAAATTCATTCATATGATAAATTCGATGATTTAAAGGATTGGAAGATACTATAGCATAATAAACTGAAAAATCATCATAGTCATAAGTATCTTCTATTGTAATAGTTACTATAGACTGGTCATCAATAGCTGATGATCTAATTTTAACACCGTCATTTGATATATTATTTAAATTTAATGGATTAACCCATGTTGAATATTCTATTTGGCTGTAAACATCTGTATCAATAGGATCAAAATATTTCTGATCTTCATAATAATAAATATGATTAAACTCATTAGAAAATTCACCATTAAAAAGATTTCTTGCATTAAAATCTGACCATGCATCTGCAAAACTAATGTTATGGGCAGTACTTAAAACATCAGAAATACAATCTCTTATATATCCTTTGTATCCTGGGTCATCTGCATTAGCTATCCCCTGCCAAATCCTTTTCATCATAATCTCATCGATATTTGTTAAATAATGACCAAACAATGCAAGTGCATATCCAGCATCAGTTATGCTTCCTGGCGCAGGATCATAGTTTGATATTTTTTCTTCTGGATTATCTATATAATAATCTGCCCAATTAACATAATCATTAACTTCAGGATATGCTATATCTTCAAACCAAGTGGAAGATAGCTCCATAAAATATCTATCATAATCATATTGGTCTCCATTAGGTTGAAAATCAATATACGATCTTTGCACTGCATGAAAAAATTCATGAGCAACAGTTACTTTCATTGCCCCTAAACCAGATATATCACCATAATCAGCTGATTCATATTCATTATCTATAACAACAAAGGAAGCATTCTGGATAAACTCATCAGGCCAATTAACACCATAATAGCCTGCATCCATATCTAAAATATAAATATCATACACTCCATTACCATCATCGATAGGAGATAAATATCCCATATCTAATAAAAGATTTTTTGAATGAACAGCAGCTTCCGCAACTTCTTCTACATAATTTGGCAAACCATCATCATCAGAATCAGATGAACTAACTGCATCAACACCTGCACGATCAAAATGTATCATAAAATAACCATCATGAGTTTCATAAGAATCAGTTAATGAAGGTCTGTAATCATCCCAATCACGATTTTGATTTTCTACAAACATACCACATTTTTTCATATTATGATCAGCAGACACAAATGATATGAAATATAATATGATATATAAAATCCTCATTAAACTATACAACTCCTTGATCTAGCATTGCATCTGCTACTTTTATAAATCCACCTATATTAGCTCCCTTTACGTAGTTAACTGTATTTTTATCTTTTCCATATTGAATACATGTTTTATGTATGTTTTTCATAATATTATATAGCTTTTGATCCACCTCTTCCCTCGACCACGAACCAAACATGCTGTTTTGGCTCATTTCAAGTGCTGATACCGCAACTCCACCAGCATTAGCTGCTTTACCAGGACCAAACAATATATTTTCTTTTATAAATATATCTATTGCTTCAGGATCTGATGGCATATTTGCACCTTCAACAACACAATTACAACCATTATTGATAAGTAACTGTGCATCCTTTGCATTAATCTCGTTTTGCGTTGCACAAGGGATTGCAACATCACATTTAATTGACCAAGGATTTTTATGCTCTAAATATTTGACATTATATTTATCTGCATATTCCTTAATACGGCCTCTTTTATTATTTTTTAAATCCATAATAAAATTGTACTTATCATCTTTTATACCATCTGGGTCATATATAGTTCCAGATGAATCAGATAATGATACAACTTTACCACCTAAATCATTAACTTTTTCCATAGCATATTGCGCAACATTACCAGAACCAGAGATTGCTACAACTTTTCCTTTTACTGAGTCCCCTTTTGTTTGGAGCATTTCATCAGCAAAATATACAGCCCCATAACCAGTTGCTTCTGGTCTAATCAAACTCCCTCCCCAATTTAAACCTTTACCAGTTAGGACTCCTGTGAATTCATTTTTTAATCTTTTATATTGACCAAACATATATCCTATTTCCCTACCACCAACACCTATATCACCCGCTGGGACATCAGTATATGGTCCTATATGTCTTTGAAGTTCAGTCATAAATGATTGACAAAAACTCATAACTTCTCTATCAGATTTACCTTTTGGGTCAAAATCTGAACCCCCTTTACCACCTCCAATAGGTAATGATGTTAAACTATTTTTAAAAATTTGTTCAAAACCTAAAAATTTTAATATTCCAAGATTAACTGAAGAATGAAATCTAAGTCCACCTTTGTAAGGACCAATTGCTGAGTTAAATTCAACTCTGTAACCTTTATTAACATTAATGTTGTTTTGGTCATCTACCCATGGGACTCTGAACATTATTATTCTTTCTGGCTCAACTATTCTATCTAATATATTTGCATGTAAATATTGAGGATTATCTTGCACATACTCCCAAATTGATCCTACCACTTCATTAACAGCCTGATGAAACTCAACTTGTCCTGAATTTTTATTTTTTAATATATCCATGAATTCATTAATGCTTTTATACATAGTTTATAACCTTTCAAAAAATTATATTTTTTACATTAAAATTTACAAACAACAATGATTATTTTTTATATACTTTGTTAATAAATAAAATCATCAATAAAATTCAATACAGTTTTATATAAAAGTTTTAACAATTTAAATATCTAAGCAATGGAAAATTTAAAAAAAAATATTATTAAAAGATGTATTGAATACCCTAAAATCGTTATTGCTATAACATTTTTGATTTCAGCATTTTTTATTTTGGGCATTCCTCGAATTGTTCAAGATGATGATATGGTAAGACTGCTTCCTGATGATCTTCAATCAATAAAAACTTTTTCAGATATAACAGATGAATTTGGCAACTATGAATTCATGTATGTAGCTATTGGTAATAAAGGTAGGGATGTTTTTACTCAAAACTTTTTAAAAATATCATGGGATATATCTAAGGAATTAGAAGCACTTGATGAATGCGAAGAAGTTATTTCTATTTCTACATTGAGCAAAATGTATCTTGATTTATCTGATAGCTCAATTGTTGTTGATGATCTAATAGTTGATTCTAACTTAAATTCAAATGATATAGAAGAAATTAAAAATTATCTTAATAATAATAAAACAATTCGTTCTAGAATAATAAGTAAAAACGATGATTACTTAAATATAATTATTAGACCTAAAGATAATCATGATTATGCATTTTTAGCTGATAAAATACATGAGATAACATCAAAATACAGATACGATAAAGATGGTACAGAGTTAGAATTTCATTTTGGTGGGCAAGCATATATCACAGGAGCAGTACCTGGTATAGTTGCAAGTGAGGTTAAAGTTTTAGCATTATACGGATTTTTATTAATGACATTAATTCTGCTTATAAATCTAAAGAATTTTCAATCTGTTTTTTTAATTTTAACTATAATTTCACTTTCATTATTATCAATGCTTGGTTTTATGGGATGGGTATACTTCTTCACCATGTCACCTGATTTTTTCTTTACTTTAAATAACACATCTATGCCCATAATACTTCTTACAATTGCAAATTCTGATGGAGTGCATATCATAAGTAAATTTTTTAAAGAATTACGAATATTAAAACATACAAACAATGCCATTGTTGCAACAATGGATAGTCTTTTCAAACCAATATCTCTTACATCCATAACAACTATGTGTGCTTTTTTAACATTGATTTTCTCTCCACTTGAAGGAATGAATGGATATGGCATTACACTAGCTTTTGGAATTGGATGGGCATGGATATTATCACTAACTATGATGCCTGCACTTTTATCTATGTTAAAATGGGACCCAAATTCAAAAGCAATAACAAAACCTGGCTTGATTGAATCTACAATGAATAAATTTGGTAATTTTTCTACAAATTATCCAAAAAAAATTCTAATGTTAGGACTATTTTCTATACTAATTACAGTTTCAGGATTATATTTTTTAAAAGTTGAAGTTAATATGTCAAAAATGTTCAGCCCTGGAAGTATCATTAGAGACTCAGCCAATTTTTTAGATGAGAATATGACAGGAAATTTAAATGTTCTATTAAAAGTTTCTTCTAAAGAAGGTGAAGGAGGAATGAAAAATCCTAAAAACTTAAAAGACTTAGAAAAAATTCAAACATTTTTAAATAAAATGGAAGCAGTTACATCAACAATTTCAATAGTTGATGTTGTTAAACAATTACATAAAACAATAATGGATGAAAATCCAGAATATGAGACCATCCCAAATACTAGAGCTGAAATTAACAATCTGTTTTTTTTGTATCAAATGAATGAAGACTCAGATATAAGTTCATTAATAAATTATGATAATGAGGCTATTGTTTTAACTGCATTAATGAAAACTTTTTCAACATCAGACATGGCAATATTTAAACAAGATATTCAAAACTTTATAGATACTGAAATTTCTCCATACAATGAAGACCTTAAAATAGAAATTTCTGGAGTAATGGCATTTTTATCTGATTTTATTTGGCTTGTGATAAAAACTGCAGCAACTAGTATTATATTATCAATTATTATTATAGCTTTAATTGCTTCATTGTTTTATAAATCTTTTAAATTTGGGATCCTTTCAGTTATCCCATTATTAACAGCAATTATTATTAATTTTGGTTTAATGGGTTTGTTTGGAATAGATGTTACACATATGACAGCAATTCTTAGCTCTATTATAATAGGAGTTGGAGTTGATTTTTCAATCCATTATACATCAGAATATAAAAAATTACTTAAGGAAAAAGAATCTAACAAAACAAAAACAGCAATTGAGAATGTGGGACATCCAATTATTTTAGATGCTTTATCAAATATGGGTTTTGCATCATTAATGCTTTCAACAATTATACCAATGACACAAATAGGTGGATTGATGGTATTCGCTATGGTAGCATGTTCTATTGGAACTCTTACTTTATTAGCATCTACAATTGAAATTTTTAAACATAAATTAAGTTGAGGTATAAATGAAATATTTTTTAATAATGATTAATTTTACATATTTATTTTCAATAACAGGTTTAGAGCTTGCAACTAAAATGGAAAATAGACCAAAACCAATAGATATAAAATCTCAAAGTTCAATGGTTCTTAACAACATTGATAAAAAACGTACAAGAACATTAAAACTTATTAATAAATCAATGGATAATAGCAAAAAACAAATGATATGGTTCCTTGAACCTAAAGATGATTATGGCATTGCTTTTCTAAAAATAGAAAAAGATAACGAAGATGATTTTATGAATATGTGGTTACCAGGTTTTAATAAAACAAGGAGAATATCATCATCAAAAAAAACTGATTCATTCATGGGCTCTGATTTAAGTTTTGAAGATATGACTAATCGTGATTTAGATGAATATACATTTGAAATTTTAGATGATAATGCAAAATATAGCAACGATAATGATGTAATGTGTTATATTTTATCTAGTATTCCTAAAGACCCTTATAGTGAATATAGCATGCATAAAACATGGGTTGATAAATCCAATTTCCTTGCATTAAAAGAAGAATCCTATGACAAAGATAATAAAATATTAAAAACAAAAAAAATAGGTTATCAAAAAATTGAAAATTTCCATATCATGAACTTTTTAGAAGTTAAAAATGTACAAAAAAATCATTCTACTATTCTTAGTATAGAAAATATCCAAATTAATAATGGTTATTCTGAAAATATGTTTCATTCAAAAAATTTAAAAAGAATGCCATTAGATTAAATGAGCAAATCTAGTAGATTAAATCAGTTTATAAATAATCCCCAAAAAGCATTATTAACCTTATCATTACCTATGATGGCTGGTATGTCTGTACAAGCAATTTATATGCTTATAGATACAGCCTTTATTGGAAAATGGGTTGGTGGAAGTGCATTAGCTGGACTTGGTATTATTTTTCCTCCACTTTTTATAATTATGGGTATCACTTTTGGACTTGGCTCAGGAGCAACAACTGTTATTGCACAATACATAGGTGAAGAAGATAAAGAGAAAGCAGACAACGCTGCTGAACACATATTAATTTTGGGGTGCTTCTTATCTTTATTATTTGTAACAATTGGTTATTTGTTTGGGAATCATATCATTAACTATCAGACTGAAAACTACACTGCTGCAATACATGCATCAGATTATTTTTATATTATGATTTATGGTTCGCCATTTATGGTATTAAGCATATTCTTTAGATCTATATTATCTGGAGAGGGAGACACATTAATGCCTATGAAAATATTAGGACTTGGAACAATTATTAATATAGTTTTAGATCCCATATTTATTTATTTCTATGCTATAAAAGGCGCAGCAATTGCAACAGTAATTAGTCAAACCATTGTATTTACAATTTTTATTTATTTAATGTTATTTAAAGAACATACATATATCACGCTAGATTTGAAAAATTTTAAATTTAATTCAAATATTTTTTTAAGAATTTTAAAATTAGGATTACCTGCATCTCTATCTATGTTAATAATGTCTATAGGATTATTTTTTTATAATACTATTTTAAGTCATACTGATTTTCCTGTAAAGGGTATTGCTGCATATTCTACTGCCCATCGTATTGAGCATCTTTTTTTCATACCAATAATTTCTATTGCAACTAGCATGGTAACAATTATAGGTATGTTTTACGGTGCAAAACGATATGACTTAATAGATAAAATAATTAAATATTCTCTTAAAATATCAATAATAATCTCTTTTCTATTTGGCCTTTTATTCTATACTTCATCAAAATATATTTTACCTATTTTTACTAATGATTTAGAAATTATTCAAATAGGGAGTGGTTATTTTACTATTTTTGCCTTTGCTGTACCATTTATATCAATCGCAATGAATTGCAGTAGAGCAATGCAAGGCCTTGGCAAGGCATATCCTATGTTTATTATTACCTGCTTAAGAGTAATTGTTATAAGCTGTTTCCTGGCAAATTATTTTATAGTACAAAAAGGAGAGCCTATAGAATATGCTTGGTATTCAATTCTAATATCATGTGTTCTATCAGCATTTATTAGCTATGCGTGGTTGTTAAATGTTAAAAATAATTTAAAAAAGCAAAATTGATAGATACATACTTTTACAAAAAATACTTTTACTTATATTCTTAAATATTTTTATAATTACATGTAATTAATTTTACTCCTCCTATTAAAATTGGCCTCAATTGAGGCCTTTTTTATTTAAAATTGTTACAGTATATTCAAATTATATGAAAAAAATAATTTTATATATTCTATTTCTTAATTTCGCAGTTATGCAAGATCCTATTACTGAATATTTAGTAATAGATACAGATACTCTTGATGTTTTCTCATATCTAATCCCCGAAAACTATAATGAAAATGAGTCACATCCTCTTCTTGTTGCATTTCATCAATGGGGTGGAAATGAAAATTCTAATTACTTTACACAATTTGATGAGGAATGCAACGAAAGAAATTGGATAATGTTATCCCCATATGGTGGTTCAGCTAATAATTACAACCATCAAGGAGCTCAATATTTAGTAGAAAATGAAATACTATGGATGATGCAGCACTTTAATATTAATATAAATAAAATTTATATGGTTGGGGGCTCAATGGGTGGGGCAGCTGGCGCAATTTACGCGAATAATCATTTAAATCCAAATCTTCCAATGGTAGCAGCAACTGCCTCAGCATCTGGAATCCTTGATTGCGAAAGAAGAGCTATAGAAATGGATGGGAATAACTCAATGATAGAATGGTTTGGAGGAGATTATGATGAAGTTCCTTTTGAATATCATAGAAATAGTGCAATTTATTTTGCAGATTCTACTCAAAGCATGCATTACAATTTAAAGCATACTCCTTTATATTTAGATTTTGGAATTTCAGAACCTCATAGGATTCATGCAGAAGAATTATATGAAATACTAATTGGATATAATGAAAATTTATGGATAGATGAAGATCCCACGGGAAGTCATGGATATTCTGTGCTTGATGAGAATCATGTTTGTGATTGGCTTAGTCAATTTGAATTAATTAATAATCCAGATATTATTAATGTAAATTTAGATGAACCCAGTAGGGCATATTGGGTAGAAGCGAAAAATCAAATTAATGCTAATGAATTTATTAGAATTGAAACTGTTCGAGATGGAAATAATAATTTTGATATACATAAATTTTCTAATTCTGATTCAATAATTTTTCACAATACTTTAGATTTCAATAACACTGAATTATCATTTAAACATGAGTTTGCAAATAATGAATATTATATCGGCTTATCAGGAAATGATATAAACTTTATTGATGAAATTAGTGCCATAGGGATAATAGATGAATATTTTGAGCCATTAAATGTTGATATTGTAAATGAGATTGTTTGGATTTCTATACCAGATTTTGAATTTGAGAATATAGAAATTGTTGTTTCATATTTATCAAATGATGTTAATCAGGATGGGATTTGGAATGTAATTGATATAATTTTAATTATGAACCATATCCTGAACATAAATTTATTAGATGATATACAATTACTTTATGCAGATATTAACAATGATGAAATAGTTGATATTTTAGATATTGTATATCTTGTTAATTTCATACTATCAGAATAATTTATTTTTTAAAAAGACCTAACATTTTAGCTGTTAATCTATCAACGATTCTATCTGGCAAATAACCTGGAATTAAATAATCTTTAAAAATATTAGGTGTAATCACATGTCTTGTTTTTGGTTTATTTGTATTCATTATTTTAACAACTCTTTCACCAATAACATGTGGGCTAAGACCTTTTAATCCTATTTTAATATATCCCTTGGTGAATCTTCTTAATGCACTTTCATATTCAGTATTTATAAAAGGGTTATCTTCTATATCAGGAGCTTTCTCCCATATAGGAGTTCTGATAGGTCCCGGTTGAATCAATATAACATCTAAATCATGAATCATTAGTTCTCTTCTTAAAGAATCAGTAAATCCCTCAAGTGCATGTTTAGAAGCAGTATACGGAGCTACAAAAGGATAGGAACGTTTACCGCTGATTGAACCAATATTAATAATTTTATTTTTCATGCTATATTTATTAGAATCTATCAACATATTTAGAAATATTTTTGTTACTTCAATTAATCCAAAAAAATTAACTTCAAATTGTTTTCTGAAATGATCCACATCAAGATATCTTACAGGTCCTCCTAAACCAATCCCAGCATTGTTTATTAAACAACTCAAATAACTTTTTTTGTTTTCAAGTATAACCTTGATTTCATTTTTTGCATTTAAAATTTCTTCCTTTTTAGTAACATCAAATACTACTTCGAAAAAATTATCTTGATATTTTGTTTTTAAATAATCAGCATCATTTTTTTTTCTAACACTGCCAATAACTAAAAAATCTTTATCGAGTAATTCCTCAGCTATTGATCTTCCTATTCCAGTACTAACTCCTGTTACTAAAATTGCTCTCATCTATACTCCTTTTTACCTTAAATTAACAAATTATTTTGGAACAACATTTGTTCTACAGCATTTGAAATATAAACAACTATAGAGGTTATAAATGAGAAAAATTTTTGCTATAATAATTTTTGCTATAATTTATTCATACCCAAACACAAATAATTTCAATGAATATTTTATTGAAGTTGCAGATAAGGGTAGTCCATGTGTTGTATCTATAGTATCTGAGAAAATTGAAAAACAATCAAACATGTTCTTTTTCGGACCTTTTGATTTTGAAGAACCATATCAACAAGAAAGAAAATCTCAGTCATTGGGATCAGGTGTGATTTTTGATAGGACTAATGGTTATTTAGTAACGAATAATCATGTTATTGAAAATGCTGAAGAAATAAAAGTAATCTTATATGATAAAAGAGAATTTGAAGCAGAAGTAATTGGAGTTGATCCTCTATCTGATTTAGCCGTAATAAAAATAAATGCAGATAATTTAAGTGAAGCTTTGAAAGGCAATTCAGATAATCTTAAAATTGGTGAATGGGTCATTGCGATTGGAAGTCCTTTTGGGCTACATTTAAATCATACCGTAACAGCAGGGATAGTTAGTGCTGTTGGAAGAAGTGATGTTATTTCTAGAGCTAATTTTGAAAATTTTATTCAGCATGATGCTGCTATTAATCCTGGAAATTCTGGTGGAGCATTATTTGATCTCAATGGAAATCTTGTTGGAATTAACACAGCAATAGCAACAGATGGCTTTTCAAGATCTAATGCAGGGGTAGGATTTGCAATCCCAATAAATCAGGTAAATAGGGTAATAGAAGATTTGATATCAGGAGGGAAAGTATTAAGAGGATATTTAGGTGTTTATATACAAGACTTAGATGTTAATAAAGCTAAGGCATTAGGGATCCAAAATCAAAAAGGTGCATTTATATCTATGATTGTTGAAGATAGCCCCGCTTATAAATCAGGGTTAAGAGAAAAGGATGTTATCATATCTTTAAATTCTAAACCAATTGAAGGTTCTAATCAATTAAGAAATGATGTATCTGCAATGAGACCTGGGGATACTGTTATTTTTGATGTCATCAGAGATGAATTACATCAATCAATACCAGTCATTCTAGGTGAAAGACCAGATGAAAATAATTTAGCAAGTGCTTTTAATAAAGATAAAAAATATGATTTAATTGGTTTGATGGTTTCAGAAAATATTAAAGGAACTGGAATCATTATTGATAAGGTTAATCCTGAATCTGAAGCATATAAAAATAATTTAAGGAAAAAAGATGTTATTACTGAAATCGGTAAAACTACAATAAATAACATCGATGATTATTATGTTGAAATAGAAAAATATTCAATAGGAGATGCTATTATGATTAGATTAATTAGAGATGGAAATCCTAGATATGAAGCATTTGAAATTAAATAGTTATTTGAAGGCAGAAATAATTAATGTCCCATTCCAATCATTTTTTTTGCCCCAGACTAAGTATTCAACATCCCTAAATCCAAAAGATTTAATTTTATTGACCCACTGATCAATAGACATTGTATTAGTTTTGATTCCGATATCACTCTCCCATGATAACGATGGAATGTTTTCAGAATAATGATCAATTCCAAAGATAAAAAAAGAATTTACTTTTAGTAAATTATTATAGATATTTTTTAAGACTGAATCAATATCATTAAAATAATAAAAAGTTTCCATACTAAAAATGATATCAAACTTATCATTACAAGCCCAAGCTTCTATATTACTTTTATAATAAATCCCTTTTGTATCACGTACTTTTGCTTTTTTTATCATATTATTTGCACCATCAACTCCAACAGCTAAAGTACATAAATTATTTTGAGAAAATTTTTCAACTACCCATCCATTTCCACAACCAAGATCAAGAAAACTAAATTGACTTTTTAAAATTGTTGTCCTTTTATCAATAATATTTATCATCTTATCAACAGCAGGTGCATGCCCTTTTTCCATACCAACATCCTTATCCTTAAGAGCCCAATTATCAAAAATTTCAATATTTATGTTTTTATTTATCATAACTATAATTTTTTTGAATAATCAAGACTAAATGGGACAGGTTTGAATCCAAGCGCTACATTAATTTTATACATAGGGTTATTTTCTTCATTATCTGTTCTTACTTCAGTTACTCCCTTTTTAATTAAAACCTCAAGAGCTTTAATTTTCAAAGCTGTTGCAATACCTTTTCTTCTAAATTCTCTAAGTACACCAAGACCTCCTGTCCATCCTTTATATGGCTCAGATTTATGATAAACATGAATATCAGTTGAACCTATATACTCTCCATTTAAGACTGCAATAATTTCAACACCATAATTATTCTCTTCAAAATTATGACTATATTTCATGAATTGTTCAAATGATGGCCTTTGGTGTTTTATCCCCTTAGGAATTGGCATATCTTGATCATATATCCATATTAATTCTTCTAATTTTTTATAATGATTAGGGAATTTATCAGGATTGTCTCTCATTTCTTTTTTAGAGTCATAAAATTTTATTCCATCTAATTCTAATCTCTTTATTAAAGGATAGTATTTTTTTATATCAATTTCATTTGTATTACAAGAATACTCCCTATTGGTTTGAACTAACTTAAAACCATTCTTAATTAAAAGTTTTTTATGTTCACTGTAATTTGGATGGTCGTAAATACTTGTATGCACTTGATTGCAATTAAACACTTTTACTTCTTCAAGCATTTTATTATATAATAATTTTCTATAGCCCTTATTATTATAGGTTGGATCCAAATTAAGTGTATAAAAGGCTGTTCTATCATTTTCATCTTTGCCTTGTGAATAATAGATTGCACCTATTAATATATTATTTTTATAAAGTAATAATCTATTCCGAATTTGGCTTCTATCTCTTATCGCCCAATGATCTTTATCATCATCTGGGTGATCGATTGAATCATGATTAACAAGGTTATCAATTCTTGCTATTTCTTTAAATTCTTTATCAGTTTCTGTGAATTTTTTTATTTCAATCATAGAGATTAATTATCTAAAACAATATTAACAAGAAGGATAACATCTATTACTGAAAGAAAGCCATCTTCATTTAAATCAGCATCAGAGTTAAAATCATTTTCAGAAAATAGTATTAGATTTACCAATGATACAATATCAACAACATCAACTGAAAAATCATTATTAATATCTCCAGTAAGATCAAGTAAATTAATTTGTTCTATATGGGGAGGACTATCTTGACCATATTCATCTGTGATAATTAAACTTACATCATATAAACCAAAATCTACAAAATTATAGGTAGGAGATATCTGATTTGATACTTCTCCATTTCCAAAATCCCACAAATAAGATACTATCTGGTTTTCATTGATTTCAATTGAAAGATTATTAAAGGTTACAACAAATTCATCAACTTCGTAATCAAAGAGGGCTATAGGCTCTGCAATTCCTTGCGGGAAAATATTGATTAATGCAGCTTGACTTTCAACAAAATTATAGCCTCCACCATTTAAATTATTAAAATAAAAATATCCATTTGAAGATCCACCCCATCCCCAATTACAATGCAAGTAACCACCTTCCTGGTACCCATCTACATTCCATGCATGACCAGGACCATCATTTTCACCATATGCTCTATAAATAACTGGCCATCCATTATCTAACTGCTCTACAAGCAACCCAAACCACCCATTATCATCATAGTTTATTTTAGTATCACACGCAGTATTATCTATATAATTAAAATGATTTTTTAAAGCATCTTGAGATGAAGGCCCTTCCCAACATACAGAAGCACCTGACCCCCAAGGGCTATAATCCATATGAACAGCCACACCTGAATGGTAGAGTAACAATTGTGATGATTCTGTAGCATAATTATCTTCCATATTATCAAAATCATAATTGTATTCTTCAAAATTAATAGATATGGGGCCATATTCAGCATGGTAATAGGCAGTATATCCATTTCCCTGAATTGGATTCCCCCAATAATACATCACCTGAGCCATTGCAACAGCTACGCATCCAACAACAGCATTCCCAGGACACATATCATTCCATTGACCTCCTTGGTTCCAATTCGCAGTTATAAGTGGTGATACTTCTCTAATCTCTCTATTGGAGATATCATCATATAAATATTTTGTCCATAATTCTTGTATATTTTCAGAACTTTCATAATTATTAATAATGACATCATAAATATTTTCTCTAAAACTATTGAGAATAGATTCAAGCTGAAGAGGAAGATTTTCTTGTTCAAAGTTATTATAAAAACTAAAAGCAATGATTGGGATAGTATGAGAATTAGCAGAAATTAATAAAAAACCAACAGGTGATAACTCAACTACGTAAAAAAAATTAATGTTTTCTATTCCATCTAAATATATATTATCAATAATTCGATCTACATCATTATATCTTTCAGTTATAAAATTATTTGAAACTATAATTGCTTGTTTCTCACTTATAGTGGCCGCATTTAGATAACTTGTAATAAACAACAAACTAACTGTTATAAATAAATTCAAATTTTTCATCATATTCTCTAATAATAATACTCCAATCAAATCTATTAATTAATTCTCTATATTTTATAGTGGATTTTCGTAAATCTTTGTAATTAATAATACAATTTAACAATATTCTGTATAGTTCTTCATTTGTATTATAGAAAATTTCAGGATGATTATCTATATTAATTAACTCAGTATATGATAATCTTTTTGGTAGTATTGGATAATTATTCATATATATAGCCTCCACTATACTAACACCAAAAAAATCTTGATTTGATGTTACAGGAATAATATCTGTTTTATTAAGCCAACTAACATACTCTTCATATGATTCACAATAACCAAAATGTATAATCTCATCATTTAATTTCAACTTTGCCTCATCAAATACAGATGGATATTTAGAGTATTTTTCACCTAAAATAACTAATTTAAAAACAGCACCTTCTTTCTTTATCCTATAAAGAGCTTCAAAAAAATCTATAGGGTTTTTATCATATTCCCATCTATGATTCCATAAAATTATTGGGGTATCATTTATTGATTTATTGAGAGTTTTCATTTTAAGTAAATCACATCCCAAATGTAATACAGATGATTTATCTCTTATGTTTTGTATTGTCTCAACATTGTTGAAGTCCGGCATTTTATTTAAATAAATTTTCAAACCATTTATATAACTATTCAAATGATAATCAGAGTTAAAAAAATTCCAGCTACTAACCAAACTTGAGGAATAATTTATAAAAGCATAGTGTAAATCCCTTCGCATTTTAGGATCATCATCTTCAGGAGACCAAGGATAAGTAATTTGATTTTCGTGAAAATAAATAACAATTTTAGTATTTTTTATAGAATCACAGCATATGGATTTAAAAACAGGTAAGTTTAAAATATCAGAAGCTAAAATCAGATCATAAGATTTATTATTTTTTAAAAAAATTTCTGCCAAAGTAACAGCCCCTCCATGCATCCTCCACTTCCATTTTCTTCCTGGTAATGATATAATATCTATATTATGTTTTGTATGATTTTTAAGTGAAAGCGCCCACTGCTTGTGAGATCCTGAAAAATATGGTTCTATATATAAAATATTCAATTTATATATTTTGAAATAAGTTGATGAAAATAATGTAAGCCTTTTTCATGGATTGCAGAGTATCTTCCCCTTGAATAAGATTTCGATTTAATACCTTCTTGAACTTTAATTATAATTTCTTGATCTTCTCTTTCAACCTTATCAAGACCTGAATATTTATCCAAAGGTTGACTGGAACCTTTAAATGGATAAGATAAAAATCTAATTTTAGTTTTATTTTTAGTTATAGGCTCTATTACATTAATTGATAAACCCCAATCATAAAAATTCAACATAATATTTGGAAAAATCCAATAATAATATGCATAAACATTCCCTAAAATTGATTTTTTATTCTTCACATCTTTTGCCTTAGCTTTTTTTGTATACTGTAAAACACCATTGGTTAGTATTTCTGTTTTATATGTTTTTGCATCTATATCATTATTTAAACCTTTATGTATAAAAGGAACGTGAAACCCCTCAAGATAATTTTCACAGTAAAGTGCCCAATGTGCATTTAACAAATATGTTTTAGATTTGTTTTTATCATAAGTTAATTTATCAAATGGATATCCTTCTAATCTACATTCTATATCTTTCAGAATATGTTCTATATTTATTCCCGCTCCTAGAGAACAAAAGATAAATTGCATCCATTTTAAAAATGGATATTTTTTAAGATTATCTTTTTTAGTTGGAAAGTTTTTAACTTGCTCAAAACCTGGTGCTTTAAGAAAATCACCTTTTAAGTTAAATGTCCTTCCATGATACTTACATTGAATTTTAGAATTATTATTTTCTTTATCACAAAGCACACTCCCTCTATGAGTGCATACATTACTTAATATTGAAATATCTTTATTATTTTTTGTGATAATAATTGGTTCATTTATAGTATCATTCAAAAATTTATATGGAAAAACATGTTTTTCAGGGAATAAATTTATATCATATACAAGTTGCCATGAATTTGCAAAAATATTATTTATACTTGAATCGAAATATTTTTCATCTATATAAAATACAGATGGTAGAGTGAAGGCTTCCTTGATATCTTTATTAATAGATATTTTTGTTGTTAAGCCCATAAATATTTTTTTAATTATCAGTTTTTTTTATATGTACTGTACGTTGAGGAAATGGAATTTCAATATTTTCTTTATTAAATTTATTATAGATTGAAGTTGAAATCTCATCAATAGTCACACCCCGTTCTTCAGGTTTTTCAATCCAACCTAATAGCTGTAAGTTTAATCCTGATTCACCAAACTTTCTCATTCTAACCCTTGGTTTTGGTGCTTGACAAATTCTTTCAGAAGCAAGTGCTATATCTAGCATAATTTGCTTTACTTTTTCTAAATCTGAGCCATAGGCTACATCTACAGTTATTCTGATACGTTCCTTCTCATATGGGCCACCGCTTTCATTTATTATTTTAGAAGTAGCTATTACAGAATTAGGTATAGTAATTTCAATATCATCTCTTGTTAATATTCTTGTACTTCTGGTGCCAATGTGCCTTACGTAACCTCTTTCACCTGTATCAAGATTAATATAATCACCTTCCTTGTAAGGACTATCAGCCATAATAAACAAACCTGCAAAAAGGTTACCTAAAGTGTCCTTCGCTGCAAAACCTATTACAACACTTAGAATACCTGCAGATGCAATCCACGCTGTTACATCTATATCCCAACTTAACATAACAAAATAAATTGATATTAAAAATATTCCAATCTTACCTATATTTTCAAAAAATGATTTTGTTTTAGCTTGAATAAAAGAATTATTTCTACTTCTATCAGATGACCAATCAATAAAAATCATAAATGATTTGAATAAAGCAGTTGCCCAGAAAATAACTAATATTGATTTAAAAATACTTGTTAAATAGAAAACAATACTTAAAGGGAAATTCAATAAAGTAATTGCAATATTTAAACCAAAATAAAATATAGTATAATAGATTGGTTTATGTATGAAATTTAAAATTTTATCATCTATATCTGTATTAGATTTTCTAACTAAAATCCTTAAAGAAGCTATGAAAATCTTATCAACAATAAATGCAATTAATAATGATAAAACAATATAGATTAATGCTAGAAGTATTTTATTACTGATGATATTTGATAAAAAGTCTAATTCCATACATTTTCTCCTTACAATTTATATCCTACAAATAAGCTAGCTATACCATTATTTAAATCAAAGTTCAAAAAATCTCTAGGACTAAACATAATTTCGTAACCAAAAATTATTTTTTTTATTTTAGTCATACCACCAAAAGATAAACTATCATATTTGATTGTTAAAAAATCATGTTTATCAAATGAATTATTATATTTGATAAACATATTTAATCTATTTTTAAAATTTAGTATCCAACCAAGATTTAATGAATTTATTCTATCTGATTCCAAGGAACCATTATAAACATAATAATAATTCTTGTTTATAAACAAAGCAACTCCAAATTTTTTCTTACTTATTGTATATCCAAAACCAACTCGATTTACAGAATAATCATTTCCATTATTATCTAATGCGCTAGCAAATAAAAATACAGGATGTTTTAATTTATAATTAATTTTAATTTCTCTTGAAGAGTTGCTGCTTAATCCAAAATCATTTTTTGTTGATGCCGATAATATAAATGAAGATTTATTTATATTGGATAATGTAACTAATTCTTGTCCATAAATATTTGGTATAATTAATAATAATATCGTTTTAAAAATTATATATTTTTCTTTAAAAGATTTCAATTCCTAATCCTAAATACCAATATGTATAATCAATATTAAAATGCCAATTATCTCCTATCAATGCTGTCCAACCCCATAAAACTAAATAGTTTTCATTTTTATAAACACCACCAAATGTAAATGAATCATTGTCATCAAGCATATCTAGATCCTCGGGGTTATCATAATACATATTTGAAAAAGAGATAAAAGGGATCATAGGTAGAAACATTTTTTTAGCATAGAAAGATACTACTAGGCCTGTTCTACTTTTTTGTTCAAGAATTGTGTTTTCTAATAACTCATTATTATTAAATAAAATTTTATTTACACCTAATCCAACTCCCCAATTTTTTTGATGAAAATGATACGTAATACCAACATCATATTCATCAAAATTTTGATTACCATAATATTCAACTTGTTTTGGAGCAGTACTAGCATAAACTTCAAAATTTGATTTTGTTCTGTAGTAAAAATGGTAAGAATAATCTCCTGGTTTCACAACAATAAAATCTCCTTCATAATCAAGATTATACAAATAATTAGCTCTAACAGAAAAACCGAGACCTGATTTATTTTTATTTGTTTTCAACATTCC
>MDTE01195188.1_pt1 | contig 20759 bp, 15 predicted proteins | sample 811231 | NCBI WGS metagenome assembly MDTE01 (sample SAMN05326651, study PRJNA326480) | marine metagenome | isolation source: seawater | place: Indian Ocean: Red Sea | collected 2010
ACGGGCGACGACGACGACGATACGGGTGACGACGACGACACGGGTGACGACGATGACTCCGGTGATGACGACGACGACACGGGCGACGACGACGATACGGGCGACGACGACGACGATACGGGTGACGACGATGACTCCAGTGATGACGATGACTCCGGCGATGACGACGACGACACGGGCGACGACGACGACTCTGGCGACGTGTTGGGTGAGGCGGCCGAGTATGGGGACGTCCTCGTCATCGAGTTCATGGCCGATCCGTCGGGAGTCGATGGCGACGGCGAGTGGCTCGACCTCTACAACAACTCAGACCGCCACATCGATCTGACCAACTGGCGACTTGAGGATGCTGATGATGATTCCGTCGCCTTGGTCGACCCCTACGGGGGACCCCCTGCGGTTCTCGCTCCCGGTGGGGTGTTCGCCGTGGGGCCCAACGCCGATGATGCGACCAATGGCGGCATCTCAGTGATCGCCTTTACCTATGATTGGGATGACTTCACCTTGGGCAACAACGGAGACGAGATCCGCCTGGTCGACCCCACCGGCGAGCTAGTGTTCTCGATTGCCTATCCGGATGCCTTCGTACAGGAAGGGGTCTCGGCGTTCCTCAGTGACGACCAGATGAACACGGTCGAGGCGGACGACTTCAACAACTGGTGCACTGGAGCGGGCCTCTCGCCAACCTACGGGCTCGATGAGCTCAACGAGGGCACTCCCACGATCTCGAACCCCAACTGCCCCGGCGCCTGTGTTGGTGACCCGTTGACTGGCGACACGGACGGTGACGGGATCTGCGACGACCAGGACCCTTGCCCTCTGGACGACCCCGATGACTCCGACGCCGACGGGGTCTGTGACACCGACGACCTCTGCCCCGGTTTCGATGACACTGACGACGGAGACGGGGATGGCATCGCTCATGGCTGTGACGCGTGTCCTGCCGCGAACCCCAACGACGGTGATGGCGACGGGAGCCCCGACTGCGTCGACGACGACAACGACGGCTTCAGCGAGGACCAGGGGGACTGCGACGATGACAACGACCAGGTCCACCCGAATGTGGAGGACATCCCGGAGAACGGCGAGGATGACGACTGTGTCGGTGGAGACCTCCAGTGTGCTGACCTGCCCAGCATGTCGCTGGACATCGAGGACCTTCGCATGGAGTGCGCTACCTCGGCTGCACCCTTCATGTTCAGTGATGGCGCCACTGACTTTTACGCCTTTGAGTACGTCAACTGGATGGGCCATGCGGCCGGCACGACCTCCACGGCAACAGCAGAGAACGTCGATCTGGTGGCGGACCTGAACCTGTTGGGAGTCGAGTTCGACGGCCACTGGATCCACTATGAAGCTGCGCCTGTTTATCCATTCCATCACGTGAACATGCTGACCGGGGATACGGCTGCACCGATACCCATGGGGACCCAGGGTGACCTCCGCACCTATGGCAACGATGTGCTCGGAGCTGGTGAGTACGGTGTCATCGAGTACGACGGCGACGTCGTGTTGCGAGTCGACCCGATGATTATCCACATGGCCGTTTGGTATCCCACACCGTTGGGCCCGGGGGGCGATGTCGGTGAGACCCATGGTTACGGGATAGGTTGGATCGACGATGGCCCGTCGGATCAAGCCTGGATTGATGAACTCGACCCCTATGGGACGGGCCAGATCTTGTATGTCTTCGAATCATTCGATCCGGTGGCGAACCCAGACACGTGTGTTGCCGACTACGACTCAGCCATCCGGGTGCAGGCCTACCATGCGAACTGTGACCCGGGCACAAAGGACCAGGATGCTGACGGCTTGCCCGACATCTTTGATGCCGATGCCGATGGGAATGGCTTCGTCGACTGACGTGCTGCAGTCGAGTCGCTTGTTGCGCGCTTGACCCCCGACGAGGGTTTGGCCTCGGTTGGGTGTGACGAAGAGCAAACTGTGGTAGGTGCAGTTACGGCGTGCTCGACTGCTGTCTGCACGATGCGAGCAGCCGTGGATTTCACAGCAAGAAGGCTGACCTTGTGATGCGTTTTCGTTGCGACTGCCGATCACTGTTCATCCTTCCCGCAGTGCTCTTGTTGTGGTCGACGGCCTGGGCGCAGGTCGATGATGCCGCTTCGACCACCGGCTCTGCTCAGAGTGACGAGGCCTCGTCGGCCTCTGCCACAAGCTCGCAACCCACCTGGCCTGTCCCCCGGTTCGGGGTGTCCGCCGTGCTGCCCGAGGGCGTCGATCTGGGAGAGGCCCAGAAGCTCGAGGTGATGCTCGGTATTGCCATCGACGCCACCGGAGAGGTGGTGGGCGTAGAGATCCGCGAGAGCTCGGGCCTCGAAGAGGTGGACTTCGCTGCAGAGCGCGCCGCGTGGTCCATGCTGTTCGCGCCGTCGACCGTCGATGGCGTCCCCATCGAGGTCACCATCGACTACCCCATCGTCTTCCTGGCGCCTGGCCCTGGGGAGCCCGTAGTCGAGCCAGCCAAGCTCTCGGGTCGAGTCGAGGTCAAGGGCAGCCTGGAGCCGGTGGCTCTCCTGGAGGTGTCCTTGTTCGAGGCTACCCGCAAGCCGCCTCCCGAGAAGGAGGAGGCCGAGGAGCCTGCCAACGAGTCCGAAGAAGCCCCTACTGCGCCACCTGTGGAGGAAGCATCGTCTGTAGCCGAGGAAGCTGCGGACCGGCCCGAAGGGGATGCGCTGTCGAGCGACGAGGACGTGGAGGCCTCTGCCTCGCCACCTGCGGAGGAAGCAGGGGAGGGCTCCGAAGAAGACGCCCAGCCAGACGAGGCCGGCGACGTCGCCAAGCCGGCCGATGAGGCGACTGAAGAGGATGAGAAACCCCGCAAGGAGCGACCTCTCCGGCCCAGAGATTTCGACCTAGTCGATGAGCCCATCGCCACGGTGACGACCGCTGATGACGGCAGCTTCGACTTTGGCGAGGTCCCACCGGGAACCTATGTGGCAGCGCTCGGTTCTGGCGGCTTTCGACTCGAGAAGTTCGTGGAGGTGCTGGAGGAGGGCTTGGAGCGGGAAGTGCTCTATCGCATCCGCCCCACGGGAGTTCCGGAGACCGTCGTCATTGCCAGGAGCAGCAACGATGCGCCCGAGCGGGTGCTGACCCGGGATCAACTCAAGAAGATGCCAGGGGCCGGCCGGGACCCCATGGCTGCCATCCAGTCGCTGCCGGGTGTCGTGCACACGCCCCCCCAGTTCGGGGCGGGTGATCAGGCCCAAGTGCCCGTCCTGCGTGGTGCGAGCGCCGAAGACTCGGTGCTCTACTTGGACGGCTTGCCTGTCCCCATCATCTTTCACTCGCTCTCGGGCTTCTCCATTACCGGCGATGCTCTGGTGGACAAGGCCTACCTCCATCCTGCGGCGGTGACAGCCCGCTACGGCGATCTGACCGGCGGTGTGGTGGGGCTGGAGCTCCGCTCGCCGCGATCCGATCGGGTGGGTGGCTTCCTCGATCCCGGTGTCGGCCTTTTTTCGTTTGGCCTGGAAGGCCCCATCACGAAGAAATCCCGCTTCTACGTGGGTCTGCGTCGCTCCTACTACGACGTGTTCTTGAAGCTGGTGATCCCCCAAGACGCCCCCATCGACTTTGCTACCGCGCCCTTCTTCCAGGATCAGCAGATCGTCCTCGAAGCCGACCCCACCCCGTGGCTCAAGCTAGGGCTGGGCTACATCGGCACCATTGATGGGCTGCGCTTGCTCGACTCGGAGCCCGACGAAGACGAAGACCCGCTGATCTTCGATCTGAAGACCGACATGCATCGCATCTACGTGCGGGCTGACTTCACCAACCAGCGGGGCTTCACCAATCGAATCCACCCGGCCATCACGTTCTGGGGGACTGCGTTCCAGTTCACCGATGTGTTCCAGACGAGCAACCGGCACACCACCTTTCACCTCTTCGACGACATGCACCTGCCGTTGTTCAAGTGGTTGTCCATTGACGCGGGGGCTAGCCTCGAGGTGGACCGACTCCGGCAGACTCAGAACACCCCCATTGGCATTCGCGAAGACACGGGGCCGCGCGCGACACTCAGCGACGAGGAGAACCTCAGGGGCTCCGAGCTGGACACGCGCACGTGGGTGGGTGGCTACATCAGCCTCCCGGTGCGGCCCGTGCCGCAGCTGACGATTGCTCCTGAGCTACGGGTCGATTGGTTCTCCTCCATCAACGAGTTTGTTCCGCAGGTTCGGGCCCGCATGGGCGTGGAGCCCCACAAGCGCGTGCGGGTGAGCCTCGCCGGGGGCCGCTATCTTCAGGCGCCTTCGTCAGAGGAGTTGAGCTCCGTCACGGGGAATCCGGACCTGGGGCCCGAGGGAGCATGGCACCTCAACTTGGGAGTGAAGCTGGCTCCGGCCGACTGGATCGACCTGGATGTACAGGGCTACGTGAAGTTTCTGGACGACCAGGCCGTCTCCAGTGTCGAGGCCGCGAGCTTCGCCAGCTTCACCGAGTTCGGGGACGTCAGCGGCGATGCGGAAGAAGACCCCACCCACGGGCTGAGTAACTCGGGCGTGGGGCGGATCTACGGCATGGAGTCCTTCATCCGGTTTGGTCTGCTGCGCAAGGTGGGCATCACCGGATGGTTTGGCTATTCCCTGTCATGGGCGGAGCGCAAGGACTTCCCGGACGAGGACTGGCGCTGGTTCCAGAATGATCGACGGCACCAGCTAACAGCGCTTGTGCAGCTGGCCTTTCCCGGCGAGGTGACGCTAGGCGCCCGATTCCAGCTGCAGAGCGGGGCGCCCAAGACGCCCGTGGAGGACTCGACCTTCTACGCGGACTTTGGCTCCTACATCCCCGAGTACGGGGGGCTGTACACGGCGCGCAGCAAGCCTTATCACCAGTTGGACATTCGGCTGGACAAGAAGTTCCGTCGTCAGCGCACAACGGTCGAGATCTACATTGATGTGCAGAACGTGTATGCGGCGAAGACCTCCGACTACGAGTATCCGTCGTTCGATTATCGGGAAGAGGCCGCCTTCTTCTCGCTGCCGACCCCCAACTTCGCAGTGCGGGTGGAATTCTGATGGGTAAGCGAGCCCTGAGCCTAGTCTGTACAGCCCTTTTGGGGGCGTCGGTGACCTCGTGCTTTCCCGAGCTGCCGGACGCGACGCTCGTGGACAACCTGCGAGTGCTGGCGGTTCAGTCGGACCCGGCGAACGCCAACTTTGCATCGTTCCCCCCCCCGGTGATTACCGTGACGGCCTTGGTCGTGGATCCAGGGGATGAAGACCTCAGCGAGGCGACCCACACCTGGAGTCTGGATCTGCCCGAGGATGTGGACCTCAGCGAGCTCGAGGGCCTGCTTCCAGAGGGCCCCTACGGTACCCAGCTCGTGGTGGACCTGTTCGGCCGGACGGCTCGCGACGAGGAGCCTTCGGACTTCGGGCTCGTCGAGGGCGTCCTGCCTCTGCGCTACCGGGTCGAGACGCCCGGGGATCACCGGGAGGCGGTCAAGCTGGTTTCCTTCTTCCTTCCCGACCTGGGGGATGATGATGACTCCGGCGACGACGACGGCGTCTTTGGGCCGGTCGGGGATGATGATGACTCTGCCGGTGATGAGGACGATTCGTCGGAGGATGACTGGGGTGGCTTTGGCGACGACGACGACTCGGCCGGGGACGACTGGGGCGGCTTTGGCGACGACGACGACTCTGCCGGCGACGACTGGGGCGGCTTCGGTGACGACGATGATGCGTCCGGTGACGACTGGGGCGATCTGGGTGGAGACGATGAGGAAGAGGAAGAGGTAGGGCTGGCTGCCTTGATCAACGAGAACCCCCGGATCCTCTCGATCCAGATTGATGGCGGCACAGCCCTGACCGCCGAGGCCGGACAGCTGCCGGGCCTGGATGGGCCCCTGTATATCGGGGAAGTCTCCGAAGATGGCTCCACGCTGACCGTCGTGGTGGATGACGACGAAGACGAGGAGGAACTGGACGTTCAGCTGTATCGCACGCGCGGCTGCCCGAACCTCAAGCCCGAAGAGGACGACGAGGGCCCTTGGCAAGGGGTAGGCGGTGGACCTCCTTCTGCCGATGACGACCCCTGCGCGGTGGACGATGGCGGCACGTGGAGCGGCTTCAGCTCCGACGAGGATGTGGACTGGACGCTTCGCGACTTCGAGTGGCGCCCTCTGCCGGGTGAGTCGTCAGTGGGCACGCGGTTGTTCCTGGTGCTCCGCGATGAGCGGGGAGGCCAGAGTTGGCAGGAGCTGCGACCCGAGGTCGCTCCCGACTAGCTGTCAGCCAAGGTCGGGACCACTCGATGGTCCTGCCTGCGTAATTCCACGAGCCCGCAACATCTTCTCCACGCGTGGCCCAGAGCATGGCCGCATGAAATCCACTCGCGCTCTTGCTGCTTTGGCTCTCGTCCTGTGCTCGGCTTCCTGCACGGACTCTTTGGATGCTCCCCTTGCAGAGAGAGTCTCGGCTCCGGTGGAGTCGAGCACCACCATCGGCAAACACTTGGCGGGCTATCAGGGCTGGTTCGGGTGTCCGGGGGATGGCTCGGATCTCGACAGCTGGATTCACTGGTCGCCCGCTGTGGGGCCGGCGCCCACAACGGTGATGTTCGATGCATGGCCGGAGGTGTCCGGGCTCCCCGATGACGCCCTGTGCCCCACGGACTTCGTTTTGCCCAACGGCCAGCCGGCTCCGCTGTTTTCGTCTTACCGGCCCTCGACTGCGGATCGCCACTTCCAGTGGATGGCCGATCACGGACTGCACGGAGTGCTCCTCCAGCGGTTCAGCAACTCGCTGCACTTGTGGCGTCATCGGGCCTTTAAAGATGGCGTGCTCGAGAACGTGCGCGCGGCCGCGGAGGCTCACGGTAGGGTCTTCGCTGTCGTCTACGACATCTCGGGTACAGACCCGGAGCAGTGGGTCAGCCGAGTGATCAATGACTGGACCCGTCTGGTGGATGAGATGGGGGTCACCGAGAGTGACCGCTATCTCTATCAGGACGACTTGCCCCTGGTGGGGATCTGGGGGATGGGCTTTACCGATCGTCCTGGCACGCCGGCGGAGGCGCATGAGCTCCTAGACTTCTTCAAGAACAGTCCCGAACAGCGCTACAGGGCGACCGTGATGGGTGGCGTGCCCACCTACTGGCGAACGCTGGACGGGGACGCCAAGACGGATCCCGCGTGGACCTCTGTCTATGCTCGCCTCGATCTGCTGAGCCCGTGGACGGTGGGCCGATATCGCACCCCAGTGGAGGCCGACTGGCATCGGACCCAGCTGATGGAGCCCGATCTGTCCTGGACGAACGTCCGGGGCATCGAGTATTTGCCGGTCATCTTCCCAGGTTTCTCATGGGCCAATCTGACCGGCGACCCACAGACCTTCAATCTCATCCCTCGGCAGGGAGGCCGGTTCTACTGGCGTCAGCTCTACAATGCGGTCGACATGGGCGCCTCAACGGTCATGACCGCCATGTTCGACGAGGTAGACGAAGCGACGTCGATCATGCCGGTCGCCGCCTCGGCCGCTGGCGTCCCCACAACCGGGCACTTCCTGCACCACGGCGAAGACGGCGAGAGCCTCAACTCCGATTGGTATCTCCGGCTAGCAGGTGCCGCGAGTCAGGTGGTCGAAGGAACTCGGCCCAACACACCACAGATCCCTATCCAGCCCACTCCCCCCGACGACCCCGCCGTGCCAGAAACCCCCGAGGAGCCCGACGACTCGGAGGAGGACGACGACCCCACGGTGCCCGACGACCCCGACGACTCCACAGAGCCTACGGACTCGCAGGAACCCAATGAGGGCGCTGCTCTGGCTGCCTACCATGTCTCCCTCGCCTACCAGGGCATCCTGGGCCGAGCGGCGGACCCATCGGGCCTGGCGAGCTACACGGCGCGCCTAGAGGATGGGCAGTCTGTGCTGTGGCTCTGCCAGGTCCTGCACTCCAGCGGCGAGTTTTTGGCACAGCGAGCGCACTTGAGTTCAGCGGCCATGGCGCGCGAACTCTACGTCGGCATCCTGGGTCGAGAACCCGATCCCGGAGGTCTCTCCGCCACCCAGAACGCCATCGATGACGGGCGCTTGCCACAGCGGGCGGCGGCGATGATCGAGAGTGACGAAGCGGCGTCGCACTTCCAACCGTAGGGGGTTTGTCGTTTCCGCCCGATGCATCGGGCGGTGGCCGCAGGGGGGAGTGACCGCCAGCTACTCGCAGTAGCGGGTCTCGCTCGGCCCGCCTCCTCCACCCACGGCGTCCACACCAAGGGGGCACCAGTCGGGCGGAACAATGAGCAATCGGCGCTCCAGCTCCCCTTCGTAGTCGGGATGCCGGAGGGTGAGGCGAGCCTCGCCCCCATCTGCACCGGCTCGGAAGGTGCCGTCAGACTCGATGATGGGAGGGTCGTCTTCAGGGTTGTGCTCCGACGGGTAACTGGGAGGATCGGCCGAAACTGGTCCAGTCGCTTCCCAGTCATAGAACTCGATCTCCAGGTCGGAGAAGCTCAGGTCGCCGATTCGGACGTCATCGCCATAGCCGCCCTCGGCGATCTCATTGGCGCCGGGGGTGTAGAGGCCCAGGTTCATGGTCCAGCTCTGTGTGCCCTCGACACCCCCACCTTCGACGCGCAGCCAGATGTGCGACATCAAGTCGAACTCGTCCGTCATGTTGTTGACCTGGTCGTGCTCGTAGCCAATACCAACGTCCTCCACGTACTGAGCCGTGACGGTCAGCGAGACCGTCTCTTCGATGTCCTGGACGCCGGTCATGCCGCTGGCGATGACTTGGAAGTCCCACGTGCCCACGTAGGTCGGCGTGCCGGTGATGCGCCCTGCTTCGTCGAAGCTCAGGCCTGGCGGAAGTGGTGACTCGTCTTCGGCTGTCGCGAGGCTGTAGAGAACCGGGCCACTGTAGGCGCGGATCGCGATCTGGCCTTGGTAGGGCTCGTTGTAGCGGGCCACCGTGATGCCCGACAGGTCTAGCGTCACCTCTGCGCCACCTCCTCCCCCTCCGCCTCCGGGGCGAGCACAGCTTGTGACGCAGGCGGCGAGAACCATCAGGCAGGCCATCACGAGTCTCTGGCCGATTCGGGGGTGGGTGTGTCTCGAGGTCATGTTGCTATCGAGTCGTTCGCCATGAGGTGGCAGCGCGCTGCCAGTGTGTGCTGTCCGTTGTCTGGATCAAAGAGTGTAAGACGATTTGTGCTCTGCCGCTGCTTCTATGTGGTTCATGGGCTGTTCTCGCGATCGTTAATACGAGCAAGGCATTGCTGAATGCTTGCTCTGTGCTGGGCCCGTGGCGCTCAGTGTGCCGCATGCTGTTGATAGATCGTCTCCGGTTCTTGTGGGTGGGGCGTTATGCTCTTCGGCATGAAACGCATCAGTCCATCCGGCCGCATCATCCGTCCCTTCTTCATCGTTGTGCTGAATCTCTTGCTGTTGTCCGTCCTGGCCTGCAGCCCGGAGGGGGACGGGGCTGGAGGTGAGACCGGCGATGACGATACGGGGGATGACGACACGGGGGATGACGACACGGGGGATGACGACGACACGGGGGATGACGATGACGGTCAAGGCACCCTCCTCACCGAGTCAGAGTGTGATCGCATCTGCTCGGAGCGCGAGCAGGGCATTGATGGGTCGGGGAACTGTGAGTTCGAGTGGAACTCGGGAGACTGCCGCCAGGTCTGTGCGGACTATGCGGTCTTCAGCACCGCCACGGAAGAGGTCTTCATCGAGTGTGTTGCCTCGGATCCGCTCTGCTTCCAAGACATTCACCAGTGCGTGATTGGTGGGCGGTACCCGGAACCGATCCCGGCTCCGTTCGTTCTGACGGCGACCGGCTTTGAGGAATACGAATCGGTCTCGGTGGTCTTGGCCCTCGAAGCTGGCGGCCAAGACTTTAGGTTTGCTGACCCACAGGTAGTCGTTGGTGGCGGGTTCGGTGCGGAGTGGACTGAGACCACCTACATCGGCGGTGGTCACCTAGCGCTGTATTACATCGACATGGATGGCAACGGTGACTGCGACCCAGCCATCGATGTCACCGGCTCTGCCCAGATGGTCCTGGGCTCCGACGTCGACAACCCGCTGTTCACTGCCGACGTGGTGCCCCCGGAAACGGCTGCGGACTTTGTCTGTGACTTCATCTAGCGTGTAGTCCCCCGCTTCTTCGTTGTCGTCTTGCTGGCGTCAGCGTCGACGTGCTCTGTCGAGCTGGAGGTCAACGGATGGCTCGTCTGGCGTTAATGGCCCTGGCTCTTCTGGTGCTGCCCCTCGCCCACGTGTTCGAGGGCGGGTCTCTCGGCAGGCTGGTTCAGCCCACGGCGTTCCTCGTGGTCGCCGGACTCCCAACTTTGATGGGGTGGCTGTTCCACCGGGGAGAGTTGGTGAGATCGCTGCGGGTGGCCTGGGGAACTGGCTCCCTGGAACTGGGTGTCGCTCTGAAGGCCATCGAAGTTGTGCAGGGTCTGCGTAGGCTCTGCCTGGCCGCTGGCACTCTGGCCCTGCTCTCGGGCTTAGTTCACGTGTTCTTCAACATCACGAGTCCTACGAAAATTGGGCCTGGCGTCGCCGGCATGCTGACGGCCGCCTTCTATCTGGTGGCCCTGACCGAGCTCTTCTTGGGTCCAGGAGTTCACAGCCTGGCAAGGCGCGGCCTTCTCCAATCCGAAGGCCCGTCGAGCCCCGCTTCCGCCGCTTCCGGTGTCTTCGCCCGCTTTCGAGGCGCCTCGATTACGGTGGCCTCGCTGCTCCTGGGGGGGCTGGTTGTCGGGCTCGCTCATCTGTTCGAGGGGGGCGTGTTGAAGCAAGTGTTCCTGCCGGCTGCGATCTTCATCGTTCTGGGCAGCCTGCTCTTTGTGCCGGTATGGCACGGCAGGAGGGCGCTGTCGGCGGCGCTTCGGGCAGGGCTCGAACCTACGTGCTGTGCCGACGACGAGCTGGAGCGTCACCGCCAGGTTCTGCTGAGTGCGAAGGCGGTTGTCTATGGTCAAGCGGCTCTGGGCTACCTGTTGGGCACCATCCAGTGCATGGGCGACTTCTCGGACCTGGGCAAGTTCTTCGTTGGCATCGGATTCAGCCACTCGGTCTGGTTCTGCGCCCTGCTGCTCGTGGAAACGATGGTCTCGCCCCGGGTGCGTCGTCTCGAGGTGGAGCAGGTCCGTCGTCAACTGGAGCGGCACCCCCTGGCGGTCTTCGCCGCGACCAGGCCGTGGGCCGTGGCTCTTCTCGTCATTGCCAACTGTCTGGCTGTTGGTCTGACCGTGGCTGTCCTGTCGTTCGCGCCCAACACCTAATCTGTGGGGACACGCCTGATGGGGGAGTGGTGAGCAACGGTGATGCACCAACCACCGGTCAGCGGGGATCGATGCTTCGCACGAACTGCTGAGCCGCTGGAAGTGGGTCGTTGCCTTCGCCGACAGCGACCTCGATGACGGCTCCCAGCGCGCTCCCCACCACGTAGCCGTCGGCCACGCTGCAGACCCTGGCTGCCGAGTCGCGGCTGCCGATGCCGAAGCCGACGCAGAGGGGCAGGGAGGTGTGGGGCCGAAGGCGGCTCACCTGAGCCTCGAGATCCTGGGGCAGGGCCGTGCGGGCGCCGGTGACACCCTTGCTGCTCACGACGTACAGGAAGCCTGTGCTGGACTCGGCGAGCCGCGGGATCCGGTTCTCGGGAGTGGTCGGCGCCGCGAGGAAGATCGTGTCGATGCCGGCTGCACGGCAGCGGCTGAGGTGATCGTCGGCCTCTTCTGGGGGCAGGTCCGTGACGAGAATCCCGTCGACCCCTTCCAGGGGGCCACGGGCCTGCAGTCGAAGCAGCGGATTGCTGTAGGTGAACAGCACAATGGGCAGCTCGAAGCCTGTGCGGCGGAGCTCTGCGATGGCCTGGAGAACGTCGCCCGGGGTCACGCCTCGGTCGAGCGCACGCTGTGCAGCCCGCTGGTTGACTGGGCCGTCGGCGATGGGGTCCGTGAAGGGGACGCCCAGCTCGAGGATATCTGCGCCCTCGCGCTCCAGCATGCGGGCCAGGGCGAGGGTCGTCTCGAGGTCTGGGTCGCCGGCCGTGAGGTAGGGGACGAAGGCCTTTCGGCCCCGGTCCCCCAGTCGGTCGAAGCGCTCGACGATGCGGCTGGTGGGGCTCACAGGTCGACTCCTTCCCGCCCGGCGATCTGGCGGACGTCCTTGTCTCCACGCCCTGAAAGGTTCAGCAGTACGCGGCAGCCCCGGGGTAGTGAGCCGGCCTCGCGCACGAGCCAGGCGAGGGCGTGGCTGCTCTCGAGAGCGGGGAGGATCCCCTCCAGCCTGGAGCAGCGATGAAACGCGTCCAGGGCCTCGTCGTCCGTAGCCGAGCTGAACTCGATGCGACCAGAGTCTCGGAGGTGTGCGTGCTCCGGTCCGACGGCCGGGTAGTCGAGCCCGGCCGAGACCGAGTGAGTCTCGTTGACCATGCCCCAGGCATCTTGCAGCAGGTAGGTGTGGGTGCCGTGGAGTACGCCTGGACTACCGCCTTCGAAGCGGGCGGCGTGCCGGCCCGTGGCCACGCCCTCGCCGCCGGCCTCGACCCCTACCATGCGACAGGGATCCCCGAGGAAGGCGTGGAACAGGCCGATGGCATTGGAACCTCCACCCACGCAGGCCACCAGAACATCAGGAAGCCCCCCTGCCTGGCTGAGGATCTGCTCTCTGGCTTCCCGCCCGATGATGGCCTGGAAGTCCCGGACCAGGGTGGGGTAGGGGTGCGGTCCGAGGACCGATCCCAGCAGGTAGTGGGTGTCGTCCACGTGGGCGACCCAGTCCCGAAGCGCTTCGTTGATGGCGTCTTTCAGGGTCTTCGAGCCCGAGTCCACCGTGCGCACCTCTGCCCCCAGCAGTCGCATGCGGTACACGTTGAGCGCTTGTCGTTCGGCGTCCACGCTGCCCATGTAGACGATGCACTCGAGGCCGAGACGTGCGCAGGCGGTGGCCGTGGCGACGCCGTGTTGGCCGGCGCCGGTCTCAGCGATGATGCGAGACTTGCCCATGCGCCGAGCGAGCAGCGCCTGGCCCAGGGCGTTGTTGAGCTTGTGGGCTCCCGTGTGATTGAGGTCCTCACGCTTGAGCCACACCTCGATGGAGCCCAGCGCTGCCCCCAGTCGCTCTGCGCGGCTGAGTGGTGTGGGGCGTCCGGCCCAGTGCGTCAGCATGTGTCTGAGCTCGTCTGTGAAGCTGGGGTCGGCCTGGGCCTCGGCCCAGCCTCTCGTCAACTCTTCCAGAGGTGCGACTAGGGTCTCCGGCACATAGGCGCCGCCGTAGGGTCCAAAGCGTCCTGCGGCATCAAAGGGACCTGTCATGAAGCCTCCCTGGCCCACGCCCCAGCCGCGCTGAGAAACGCCTCTACCCGCTGTGGGTCCTTGTCGCCTGGCGCTCGCTCCAGAGACGAAGATGCGTCGACTGCCCAGGGTCGAACCGTCTCGATGGCCTGGGCGATGTTGTCGGCGGAGAGCCCTCCAGCCAGTACGAGTGGCCCTCGCTGGGCTAGCTCGGCAGCGAGCGTCCAGTCTGCTCGAACACCGGTTCCACCCGGCAAGGTGGGGTGCCAGCCATCGATCAGAAGGGCCTGCGCGCCTGCCGCTCTGTGTTCGTTGCCGAGGTCCTCCGTGCGGAGCTCCGGGGCCACTTGTAGGGCCTTCCACACCTGGAGCCCGTGCCCGGACAGGCGCTGCACGGCGTCTTCCGACTCGCCGCCGTGGAGTTGCACTGCGGCCAGGTCCAGATAGCTCGCCAGGTCCAGCACCTGGTCGACGCTCGCATCCACGAACACTCCCACTGGCCGAGCGCGCGATTCCCATGTGGCGGCGCAGATGGCCGCTGCCAGTCCTCGGTCTCGGACGGCTCGGGTGCTCCCTTCCCAGAGCACGACCCCTACGAAGTCGGCACCGGACTCGGCTGCATGGGCTGCCTGGTCCGGATCGGTGAAGCCGCAGAGCTTCACTAGGGTTCGGTCTGCAGCGGCACTCATCCTCGGACTCCGCGCGCGGCCTCGACGCAAAGCTCGTCCAGACCTTCGCCCTGCTGTTTTGCGAGGTGTTCGCCGACGAGAATGGCATCCGCTCCTGCCTTGCGGACCCGCAGAGCATCCTGGGGCCCCTTGATGCCCGACTCGGAGACCACACCAAGGGGGCCGGGGATCCGAGCCGCCAGGCGCTCTGTGATCGCTAAGTCGACCTCAAAGGTCTCCAGATTGCGGTTGTTGATGCCGACAGTGGTCGCGCCTCCGATGAGGGCGTACTCCAGCTCCCGTTCGGTGTGCACCTCTGCCAGCACCTCTAGGTCATAGCAGCGGGCGAGCCGCACTAGCTCGCCGATCTGAGGCCCTACGAGGGCGGCAATCAGGAGGACTGCGTCGGCCTCTAGGGCTGCGGTGATGGCGAGGTCCAGCTCATCCACGATGAAGTCCTTGCGAAGGACCGGGCCTTCGAACACCTGACGGCAGCGGGACAGAAATGCAGGACGCCCGTCGAAGAAGTGCGCATCGGTCAGCACCGATAGGGCAGATGCCCCGCCCTTGCCATAGGCCTCGGCCAGGGGTTCGGGGAGGTCCCAGGATGCGATGACCCCGCGGGACGGCGAGCGGCGCTTTACCTCGGCGATGACCGAGAGGCGGTGCTCATGGGACAGGGAGGCTGCAAAGGGACGGTGATTGCCTTCGTGTCCGCCTTGTCGCAGATAGCGACGCGCTGTGTCTCGGACGTTCTCCGATGGGAGCCAGGCGCTGTCGGGGTGCTCGCGGAGGTTTCCTCGGAGCGCGTCCTTGAGGATCTCCCGCTCCCAGCGCTTTCGACGCGCGATCTCGCCGAGAATTCCCTTGGCGCTACTCATGGTGCGGGCTCCATCAGGCGGTAGCTCGGCGCAGCTTGTCCAGTGTCTTCATGACCCGGCCGGTGGCCAAGAGCTCGCGGGCACGGTCGACGCCTTCTTGGACGTGAACAGCCTGGTCGGCGACGTACAGAGCGGCACCTGCGTTGACAGCGATTGCATCGGCGACGGGACCCTCGAGACCCTGAAATACCGCTTCCAGAATGGCTGCGTTCTCTGCGGCGTCGCCCCCTCGGAGGTCTTCAATGCTGGCCTTGGTAACGCCTAAGCCCTGAGGGTCGAAGTGCAACTCGCGTAGGTGCCCATCCAACAGCTCCCACCCGGAGGTCGGGCCGCAGGTGGAGATCTCATCCAGTGGCTTCCCCCACCCGTCGTCGCCGCACACGACGAGTACATGCTCGCTGCCCAGCTCGCCCAGTGCCCTGGCGATGACTTCGGTGTAGTCCGGCGAGAAGACGCCGACTACCTGACGACGGGCACCGGCGGGGTTGGTCATGGGGCCCAAGAGGTTGAAGGCGGTGCGAATGCCCAAGGCACGCCGCACAGGCATGACGTGCTTCATGGCGGGGTGATGGGCAGGAGCGAACAGAAAGCCGATGCCTGCCTCCTGAATGCATCGAGCAACGTCCTGTGCCGAGCCGCCCACCTGCACGCCCAGCGCCTCGAGGACGTCGGCCGAGCCGCAGCGGCTGGAGACAGAACGATTGCCGTGCTTGGCGACGACTGCACCACCGGCAGCGGCCACCAGCGCGGCAGCAGTCGAGATGTTGACCGTGTGGGCTCCGTCTCCGCCGGTGCCGCAGGTGTCGATCAGAGGGCCACGGTCGGTCTGGACGGCGACGGCGTGGGCACGCATGGCTTCTGCCATGCCCGCCAGTTCGGTGCCGCTCTCTCCCTTGGCACGAAGCGCAGCGAGGAGGGCTGCGATGCGGTGCGGATCACACTGGCCCTCCATGATGGCGTGGACCGCTGATGCGGCCTGGTCGCGGCTGAGGTCCTCGCCTCGGAGCACCTGCTCGAGAATGTCTTTCAACATGGGGAGGACGTCCCTTCGACGACCTTCAGGAAGTTGGCTAGCAAGCGTTCCCCGTCCGGGGTGAGGATCGACTCGGGATGAAACTGGACCCCGTAGGTCTGCTGTGACCGGTGTTGGACGGCCATGACTTCTCCGGTGGTCGAGCGGGCCGTGACCTCGAGCTCTTGGGGCAGTGTGGGCGGGTCCACGACGAGGGAATGATAGCGGGCGGCGGCAAAGGGCGAGGGCAGCCCCTCGAGAATGCCTTTGCCTTCGTGGCGTACTGGGCTTGCCTTGCCGTGCACCGGTTCGGCTGCCCGCACGATCGAGGCGCCTGCTACCTGGCAGATAGTCTGGTGACCGAGGCATACCCCCAGGATCGGTAGGCTACCTCCCAACTCGCGCACTACATCGATGCAGATTCCTGCGTCATCGGGTGTGCCGGGGCCAGGAGACAGGACGATGCCGTCGAAGTCTGCCGCTCGGATCGCGTCGACGGTGGTCTTGTCGTTGCGCACGACCTCGACGTGGGAGTGGAGGGCTCCCAGCATCTGGTACAGATTGAAGGTAAACGAATCGTAGGAGTCGATGACGATCAGCATGACGGCTCCTCGTGGGGTCCCTTCGTGGCCTCCTTCGGCGGGCCTAGGTCGAGTGCTCCCGACTCGGCCCAGCCAATGGCATCCACGAGGGCTCCGGCCTTGTTGGCCGTCTCTTCGAACTCCCGCTCTGGCACCGAGTCGATGACAATTCCTGCGCCGGCTTGGACATGAGCCTCGCCCTGGCACGCAACCACGGTACGGATTGCGATGCAGGTGTCCAGATCCCCTCGGTAGTCTAGGTAGCCCACAGCCCCCGCATAGACGCCCCGAGATGTGGGTTCTTCGGTCTCGATGATCTCCATGGCGCGCACCTTGGGGGCGCCTGAGACCGTCCCGGCGGGGAAGCATGCATACAGAGCGTCTAGGGCGTCGTGGTCGGGAGAGAGCTCCCCTACGACACGGGAGACCAAGTGCATGACGTGGCTGAAGCGCTGTACCTCTCGATGCTGGGCGACACGGACCGAGCCGAAGGTGGAGATGCGTCCGATGTCGTTTCGACCGAGGTCCACCAGCATCTCGTGCTCCGCGAGCTCCTTCGGATCTTCTTGTAGCTCTACTGCTAGGGCTTCGTCGTGCTCGACGGTGTCGCCTCGCCGTCGCGTACCGGCAATGGGCATGGTCTGAACCGTCTGCCCCTCGACGCGAACCAGCATTTCCGGAGACGCACCCGCCAGCGTGTGTTCTCCCAGCTCCAGGAAAAATAGATAGGGGCTCGGGTTGAGGATACGCAGCGCTCGATAGACGGAGAACGGGTCTGCAGAGAGTGGGCAGGACAGCCTCCGAGACAGGACCACTTGAAAGATGTCGCCGGCCCGGATGTGCTCCTGGCAGCGCTGCACGGCTGCCTCGAAGCTCTCCTTATCGATACTGGAGCGAAACTTAGGAGCTGGGTGCTCTGCCTGTTTGCTGTGTGCACCGGGGGCGATTCGAAGACTCGCTGTCCCTGGCTCCTGTAGGCGTTCTTCCAGCTCAGCCAGAGCGGCGTTAGCCTCGTCGAACAGCGCGTCGAGGGTGGTCTTGTCGTCGGCCGGACCTACCTCGACGATTCGTACCAGGTGCACGACGCCACTGCGGTGATCGAAGGCGAGGACCTCGTCGTGGAGTGCCAGGCAGAGGTCTGGGGTGGCGAGCGGGTCTTCCAGCGTGCGGGGGATGGCCTCGACGAGCCGGACGGAGTCGTAGGCGAAAAAACCCACAGCTCCCCCAAGAAAGCGTGGCAAGCCAGGAGCCTCCACCAGCTTCGCGCGGTTGATGAGGGTTCGTAGTAGGTCGCGGGGGTCACCATCGACAGTGTCGATGCGGCCGCTGTCCGGTCCTGTCTTGTGCTCGACCTCGCTGCGCTGCCCGACACTCCGGATGAGAAGGCTGGGGCGGACGCCTAAGAAGGAATATCGCGCCAATCGTTCGCCGCCTTCCACACTCTCGAACAGGAACGAGTGGGTGGATTCGCCCCGGAGCGTCAAGTAGGCGGAGACGGGGGTGATCAGGTCGGCAGCGAGGCTGCGGACGACGGGCACGCGAATCCGAGTCTCGCTGGTGTTCTCGGTGTCCTGGTCGTCTTCCGAGTGGGACGAACCGCGGCCAATGGCCTCGAAAAAGTCCGCGCGAGTCGTGTTGATCATGGGCGATGTGGTCGGCATGGGTGGAGTCTCTACCCTCTTGCGGATCGGAACAAGGGCCCGCATTGTGCTTGACGATTCTCCTGTTGCCTCTTATCAATGGGCCTGAAGCGGGGAAGTCCCCCTAGCTTTGATTGACAACCTGTCGGAGGTACTTGTCATCCTTCCCGGGAGCCTAGCTCTTGTGGGAAGGGGTCCTCCCAACGCGAGATGAGCCAATGGCCCCGCCCGACAGCAGCAAGAGCTTACGTTTTGTTTCCGCCGCCACTCTGCCGACGACTCGGGGCAGTTATGTGGTTCGTGCATACCGCGATGGAGACGGGAAAGAGCCCGTAGCTATCGTCTCTGGCAACGTGGCAGGCCTCGAAGAGGTCCCCGTGCGCGTGCACGATGAGTGCTTCACCTCGGAGGTCTTGGGGTCGCTGAAGTGCGACTGCCGAGACCAGCTGGCGTTTGCGATGGACTACATCCGACGTCGCGGACCCGGTGTCGTGATTTATCTGCGTCAGGAGGGCCGTGGCATCGGCTTGGCCAACAAGATCGCTGCCTACGCTCTTCAAGAACTCGGGCACGACACTGTGGACGCGAACCGGATGCTTGGTCTGCCCGATGACATCCGGCGCTACGATGCCGCCGCCTCGATTCTCGATGACCTCGGGATCCGCAGTGTTCGCCTCATGACGAACAACCCCCGCAAGGTGGAAGAGTTGCTGCGGTTGGGCGTGGAGGTCACCAGCTGTATTCCTGTACTGGTGCCGGCCACTGAAGAGAGTGCTGGCTACCTGGCGGCGAAGGCTCTGCGGATGGGGCACACGCTCGATCCCGAGTTGTTCTCTGGTCCCACGGGCCACGCTGCGAGCTGAGCTCGCCTGCGCGGTCACTGACCCAGCTGGGGAGTGACCCACTCGAGGTACTGCAGGTGGCGGTTGCCGCCCTCCTTCTCGTCCACCTTGGCTAGCGCTAGCCCTACCATGTCTATGGACTTGTACACGTCGTGCATTACCTTGGAGAGCTTCAGCAGTTGGGTCGGCTCCATGTCCTGAAAGGTCGTGAAGTCACGCACGTAGATGGCATCAGCCCAGAGGTGTTGGCTGATCCCCGCGAAGATGTTGTCGTTGATGAGCATGGGAGCGAATGTGCGACTCATCATTTCGACCAAGCGATGAAAAACGAAGCCATGCTGTCGCAACGTCTGGTCTAGTTCTGCAAACAGCGGCTGGTCCTTGTAGAACGGCACGAATTGCACCTCGGTCTGAACGACCAGCGCTTCGTCGAGGAGTCGTGGAGCCCCTTGGAAGGCTTGTAGCTCGCCGCCCTGAATGTCGATCTTGAGGTAGTCCATGCCCTCGGCTTCAGGGATGTCATCCAGCCGGTGCGTCTTCAGAGGGGCGGTATCCTGAACCCTGGCCCACTCTGGGAAGCCGTGAAAGTGTTGTAGGAACCGTTGGTCGGGCTCCAACAGGGAGGTCATGCCGGGAGAATGGCACAGGTGGAGCGTGCCGATGCTGCCGTCGCCGATGGCTTCGCTCCGGTAGGTGGTGCCGGGAATTCCACGGCTCTTCAGGATCTCCAGTTGGTCTGTCGCTGGTTCGAAGCCGAGTAGGGTGGCATCCCCTCGAAGGAGCATGTCGTGGTACGGGGCATTGTCCCCAGCCCAGCTGGCTCCCACATCGACGATCTGAACGTTGGGTAGATCGTCAAATAACGAACTCAAGGGCGTCGCCATGATTTCTTGCCTCGAAGTATTGGGGAGGGGCCAGGGGGGCCAGGGGGGCCCGGAGATGAATTGACTAGGGAACGTCGCGGAAGACTACCAGGAGATGGGGCGGTGGGCAGGACCACTGCAGGGACCAGAGTTGGTGGTCAACCGTGCTAGATTCCGCCGCCCATGGAACCTCGACCAACTGAGGGCTTGCCCCAGACTCAGGCCTTTGCGATTCAGACGCGCTCGTTGGTCAAGGAGTATGCGGGTCGACCCGTCGTGAACCAGCTAAACCTGGACGTGGGCGAGGGGGAGTTCTTTGGGTTTCTCGGGCCCAATGGAGCGGGCAAGACGACAACCATGCGCATCCTCTGTGGGTTGCTGAGGCCCACGGATGGCCAGGCCTGGGTCGCCGGACACGATGTCCTCCACGACCCCCTTTCGGTCAAGGCCCGCATCGGTGTCTTGCCCGAGGAGCCCATCTTGTATGAGCGCCTGACGGGTCGAGAGATGCTCTGGTACGCGGGTCGTCTCTACGGGCTCGATGGCAAGACCGTTGAGCAGCGGAGCAATGATCTCCTTCGCCTGATGGCCCTCGAAGCCCGAGACGCGGACCGTCCCATCCTCGACTACTCCATGGGGATGCGAAAGAAGGTGGGCCTGGCCTGCGCCCTGCTTCATCGCCCGCGAGTGCTGTTCCTGGATGAGCCCTTTGCAGGGATTGACGCGGTCACTTCGCGAGCCATCTATGCCCTGCTCCAGACAGCGGTCAAGGGGGGCATGACCGTGTTCTTCACCTCTCACGTTCTCGAAGTGGCTGAGGTGCTCTGTACGAAGGTGGCGATCATTCATCAGGGAAGTGTGCGCGCCTGCGGAGGCCTGGACGAGGTCAGGGCGCAGGCTGGCGCAGCGCCTGGAACGCCGCTGGGAGAGGTCTTTGTCGACCTGGTAGACCCGCGCACGGCGTCCGAGGCCTCAGACCTGTTGGAC
>MDTE01034250.1_pt1 | contig 20758 bp, 13 predicted proteins | sample 811231 | NCBI WGS metagenome assembly MDTE01 (sample SAMN05326651, study PRJNA326480) | marine metagenome | isolation source: seawater | place: Indian Ocean: Red Sea | collected 2010
AAGACGAAGATGAAGACGAAGATGAAGACGAAGATGAAGACGAAGAGGAAGACGAGTAAGCTATGAGCCTTGATAAACATCGTAAAGGTATTGATGCTATCGATAAAAAATTAGTGGAATTGCTCAATGAGCGTACCGAGCATGCTTTAGCTATTGGTGCGATCAAGCTTAAGGCTGGTGAAGAGATATATGCGCCTCACCGTGAAAGGTTGATTTTTGATCGTCTGGCTAAGCTGAATAAAGGTCCGGTGCCAGACGAAGCAATGCAGGCTATATATCGAGAAATTATGTCGTGTTCCTTGTCTTTGGAGAAATCACTTAATATTGCCTATCTCGGACCTGAGGCTACATATACTCATCAGGCTGCTATTCGTAAATTTGGGCAAAGCCTTCTGTATTCTCCTCAAAAAACTATTAAAGATGTGTTCTCTGAGGTTGAAAAAGACCGAGCAGACTATGGAGTAGTTCCAATTGAAAATTCAACCGAAGGTGTTGTAACCCACACTTTGGATTTGTTTGTAGAAAGTTCGCTGAAAATTGTCGCTCAAATCGTTATGCCTATTCAGCACTGTCTTGTTCGCAATGATCGCCGTACAAAGATCCGCAAATTATATTCACATCCTCAGGCGTTAGCTCAGTGTAGAGTTTGGCTGCAACAAAATATGGCATCGGTGGAAATAATCGAAGCTTCGTCTACTACTCGTGCTGCAGAGATGGCGGCTGGTGAAAAGTCTGCGGCTGCTATTGCTGGATCGCTTGCTGCGCAGCGTTATAATCTACAAATCGTGGATTACAATATTCAGGATAACGCATCCAACGCCACACGTTTTTTTGTATTGGGTCGTAAATGTAGTCCTTCTACTGGAAATGATAGGACCAGTCTAGTCATCGGAATTGAGGATAAAGTGGGTGCATTGCATGAGGTCATGGAGCCCTTTCGGAAGAATAAGTTGAACATGACTAAGATTGAGTCTCGACCCAGTAAGCGCAAGGCTTGGGAGTATTTATTTTTTATCGATTGTGATGGTCATCTTGAAGATAAGAAAGTAGCCAGCGCAATCGCTGAACTCGATCACATGTCTAGGTTTGTTAAAATTCTTGGATCCTATCCTAACGCAGATTAATTAAATGTCGTATCTTAAACGTGCTAGAGAAGTTTTTGATGTTGAGCTTCAAGCTGTAAACGCCGTTCGAGGTCGACTTAATCGCTCTTTTGATCAAGCCGTTAATTTGCTCGTTGGAGCATTGAGCAAGAGGCGTAAAGTGGTAGTTGTGGGAGTGGGTAAGTCTGGAAATATTGGTAAAAAAATTGCAGCTACCTTTACCAGTACAGGTGCTCCAGCTGTTTTGTTGGATAGTGTTGATGCTTTGCATGGTGATCTTGGTATTCTTAATGACGGCGATGTGGTGCTTGTTCTCAGCTACTCTGGGGAAACAGATGAACTGATTAATTTGCTGCCAGCGATGAAGCGTTTTGCTGTAAAGGTTGTCGCGATTACAAGTAGTCCAAAATCTACACTTGGCAAGTGTGCTGAAGTTATTCTGAATGTTAAAGTGCCGAAAGAAGCTTGCCCTTTTAATATGGCTCCGACTGCTAGTGCTACTGCTTCTTTGGTAATGGGAGACGCCTTGGCAATGGCGGTTCTGGATGCTCGAGGATTTAAAAAATCGGATTTTGCAAAGCTTCATCCAAGTGGAGCTATCGGACGATCTTTATTACTTAAAGTTGCAAATATTATGCGGAGTGGTTCTCGTAATCCGATTGCACTTCAGACTCAGTTGGTACGTGAAGCTTTGTTGGTAATGGGTAAGGCCAAATCTGGCAGCATAAGTGTTATTAATAAGAGCGGAAAACTTACCGGAGTATTTACTGATGGAGATCTTCGCCGTCACCTAGCTAAGGACGACTCAGTTTTAGATTTGCCGTTAAGCAAGGTTATGACTCGTAAGCCTACTACTATTCGTGAGGTGGCTTTAGCAGCGGAGGTAATTCAGATTTTTAATCAGCGTAATATAGACGATATTGTGGTGATTAATGCTAAGCGTGAGCCAGTGGGACTTGTTGACTCTCAGGACCTTCCGAAATTAAAAGCAGTTTAGATCTTAGGATCAAGATTTCTTGGAAAGAGTCTAAACTAAAGCGTCTTGTATTATTTTTCCATGAACGTCAGTAAGGCGAAAGTCTCGTCCTTGGAATCGGAAAGTAAGTTGTTTGTGATCTAGACCTAGTAAGTGTAACACCGTGGCGTGAAGGTCGTGCACGTGACATTCTTGGTCAATTGCGCCAAAACCAAACTCATCCGTTGTACCAACAATATTTCCAGGTTTGATGCCCCCTCCAGCCATCCACATTGTGAAGGCATCGATATGGTGATTGCGTCCTTTAGTCTGGCGAGCTTCGCTCATTGGTGTGCGCCCGAATTCACCTCCCCAAATGACTAGGGTATCTTGTAACATGCCATGAGCTTTGAGGTCTTTAATCAATGCAGCGCTTGCTTGATCGACATCATAAGTAACTTTGTCGAAATCTTTTGTTAGCGTTTCTCCTGGTCCGCCATGGCTATCCCAATTGGTGTGGTAAAGCTGTACGAATCGAGTTCCTCGCTGGACTAGTCGTCTGGCTAATAAACAATTGTTGGCGAAACTCGGCTCGCCTTGCTTTATGCCGTAGAGATCAAGTGTTGCCTTTGATTCTCCTGAGATATCCATTAGTTCCGGCGCGCTAGATTGCATGCGATAGGCCATTTCATATGAAGCTATTCTGGTGTTTATTTCTGGATCGCCGGTAGCCAGAAGTCGTTTGAGGTTTAGTTGGTTGATGATGTCTATGGAGTCTCGTTGGCGTTTTCGACTTACTCCGGCAGGATTGGCGAGATTTAGAATGGGATCACCGGAGCCGCGTAATGGGACTCCTTGATATGTTGTTGGCAAAAATCCGCTGGCCCAGTTGGCAGCACCTCCACGAGGGCCACGAGGACCAGAGTGTAGTACAACAAATCCCGGCAGACTTTGAGATTCACTGCCGATTCCATATGTTATCCAAGAGCCCATGCTTGGTCTGCCAAAAATACCAGTGCCAGTATTCATGAATAATTTGGCTGGAGCGTGGTTGAAGAGATTTGTTTTGCAGGTGCGGAACATGGTTATCTCGTCCGCAATTTTCGAGATATTGGGTATGTTTTCGCTGAACCACATTCCGCTTTGGCCGTGTTGATTGAACTTTTTAACAGGGCCTAACAACTTGTTGTTTTGTTTAAAAGTACTATTCATGAAGGCAAACCTTTTACCTTTGACAAACTCGTCGGGAATGTCATTTCCGTGTCTTTTTGCTAGCTCCGGTTTCCAGTCGAATAGTTCAAGTTGCGATGGTCCACCACCCATAAACATGTAAATTACGTTTTTGGCTTTAGGCAAAAAGTGAGGGGTATTCGGTAGGAACGGATTGGCTTCTTTAGCTCTTGCATTATCTTGATTAATGAGTGAGCTCAATGCAATTGAACCTAGTCCGATTGAACATTGGCTAAAAAAATGGCGTCTTGTGGATTGTTGCAAGTTCATTATTCCCTAGTAATTGTCTCATCTAAGTTAAGTAAAACTCGAGCAACCATAGTCCATGCCGAAAAGTTTGCCCTGTTTTGAATCTTTTGTGATTTTTTCCCTATGGCAGTAGAGTGATTGAATAAAGCTTTGGATTCCTCCGTGTTCATTGCAAATTCCTTAGACTGTTGCTCGAATAATTGGGTGATTAAATGTAATTCATCGGTGCTTGGATTGCGGTTTAGACAAAGTTGAAATCCAAGTTGAATTCGTTCCGAAGTAGAGTTTGCATCTTTCATTAGGCGCTTAGCTAAGCCTATTGCCAACTCGACGAAAGCTGGATCGTTCATCATTGTTAATGCTTGCAGAGGTGTATTCGATCGAATTCGGCGAGTGCATGCTGATAAGCCATCAGGAGCATCGAATACCTTTAGTGCCGGATGAGGTGTGTTACGCCAACGATAAGTGTATGCCGCTCTTCGAAAACGATCTTCTCCAATGCTGGCAGTCCATGTTTTTCGATGTTGCCCAAGATCCATGCAGCCATCTGGCTGTGGGGGGAAAACTCCAGGGCCTCCCATTTTTTGGCTGAGTAGACCACTTGCAGTGAGGGCCACATCTCTTATTAGTTCAGCATCTAAACGAAGCCGAGATTGACGTGCGAGCCACTTGTTCGTTGGATCAACATTAATCTCTTTATGTTGTATTGATGTTTGTCGGTAGGTTGCAGAGGTGACGAGAAGAAATATTAGTTCTTTTTGACTCCAGCCATTCTCCATGAATTCCAGACTTAACCAGTCTAGAAGTTTTGGGTGGGTAGGTGGTATTCCTTGTGAGCCAAAGTCGTTTTCAGTCTGCACAATACCTTGGCCAAACAAATGCTGCCATATGCGGTTTACGGATACTCTTGCCAAGAGCGGATTGTTTTCGTCAGCAACCCACTGTGCAAATCCGAGCCGATCTTTTTTATTTTTTGGAAGAGGATGAAGAATGGAAGGGGTTCCTGCCTCAACCTTCTCCGCTGGTCTTGTGAAGTCGCCCTGAATAAATCTGCGTGTTGTGCGAGGTTTATCACGTTTACTCATTACTAGTGTGGTAGGTGCCTTGGGCTGTGATTTTTTGTAATTAGCAAGTTTGGTTTCGAGTGATTTACGTTGATTTTCCTTATTAATTACTTCTTGTAATTCGGATTCTATTTTTTGGATTTTTTCGTTTAATTGAGCACGTTGGAAAAGAATTTCGTCAGTAGGTGCTTCGATGCGTGGTTCATCTGCATTATTAAAGAAGGCGAAGAGTTGATAGTACTCAACTTGTGAAATTGGATCATACTTGTGATCATGGCACTGTGCACAGCCGAGGGTTAGTCCAAACATTACTTCTCCCGTAGTTGCAATTCTGTCATATATGGAGTCTATACGAAATTGTTCGCGATCGACTCCTCCTTCAGTATTGATTTGGGTATTGCGATGAAAACCAGTGGCCACACGCTGGTCTAGTGTAGCATTTGGCAACATATCTCCTGCTAGTTGGTCAATAATGAAGTGATTAAATGGAAGGTCACGGTTAAAAGCTTCAATTACCCAGTCGCGGTATGGCCACATCGATCTTGCGGCATCGTGGCTGTAACCATCTGAGTCAGCGTATCGCGCTGCGTCCAGCCAGTGTCGGCCCCATCGTTCTCCATAGTGTGGAGATTGTAGTAAACGGTCTACTACACGTTCATAAGCATGTGGACCTGTGTCTGATATAAACAATTCTAGTTGTTTAGGGTTTGGTGGAAGACCGGTGAGGTCAAGACTCACACGGCGAATCAGTGTTGCTCTGTCTGCCTCAGGTGATGGTGTTAATTTTGCTTCCGTTTGTTTTGCTGCTATAAAGTAATCGACTTTATTTCTCGCCCAATTTTTATGCTCTGATGACAAGGAGGGAACAGGGTGTCGAACAGGTTTTTTAAAGGCCCAATGTTGGTCATACTTTCCACCGTTAATAATCCATTGTTGTAGAAGTTGTATCTGCTCATTTGACAGTTCTTTTTTCGATTCAGGAGGGGGCATTTTCGAGTCTGGATCATTTGATGTGACCCGGCTAATTAACTCACTATCAGGTAGACTGTCATAATTAATTGCTGCGATGCCATTGTTGAAGCGTGAAGCTCCGTCTTTAGTATCGAGGCGCAGTCCAGCTTTGCGATTACCTCCATCAGGTCCGTGGCATTGAAAACAATTCTCGGAGAGAATTGGGCGAATATCGCGGTTAAAATCTATCTCGTTGGCATTATGTTTTACTAATCCAATTGACAGCGCATGCGCCAAGGCTAAGTGCCTAGGAAAGTGGCGATAAATATTTGAAAGAAATAAATTCATATTTACGAGCAGCGCGTTCAAATGCTCCAATCCAAATTCTCACTGAGCAAGTTTATTTTGCATGAGATAGATCATGTTTTTCCCAATATTGAAGAAACTCATTTCGTAGATTAGTTGCTGTTATATAACGAATTTTTACTTTGTTATTTTGTTTTTTCAGGTGGTCGATGTAATCAAGTACTTCATCGTATTTTTTGAAATATTCATGTGCGCTACTTTCATGAATTGCTAGGCAGACGGCGCTCGGGGTTTTTTTAAATGCTAGATCGATATGTATATCAATTATTCGTTTCATTTCCTTTGAAGATATCATCCAGTCAATTTTGGTGTTTTGTGGAATTTCAACCAGTGGTTTTCCATCGGATGCTTTTATGAATGGAGCATTGCCAGATGGTAAAATAGATTTTTTTGAAACTCGGTAAGGTGATGAGCGAATGGTAACGCTATCATTCCATCCGGACAACTCATGCCATGAGGGAGCATACTTTGCTCCAATTTCATGTCCTGGTGGAAATGCTGCTGCACTGACATTAAAACCTTTATCTGCAATTCTTTTTTGAAGCTCTAGGCTGGTCGTATAAAAGCCGGCACAGAAAGTCTTTGGTACGCCCAGTCTCTTTGTTTGGAATTTTGATAATGTAAAATCAAGCATCAATGTTATTTCATCGGCAGAATACGTTGTCATCGGAACGCTGTATCCTGAGTTGTCAAAACTGCCTTTTGACTTATTAGCTGATACACTAGGACGAATACGGTATTTAACTCCGGCGCTTTCAACAAAAGTCCGATACATATGAAGGTGAACCCCTATTTCAGCTGAATGTTTATCTCTCGAGTCCTTGATATAACTTTCCATCTCTTTCAACAACGGTGTGGGAGTAGTGTACGCGACGGGATTAAATAAGTGCGTCCATCGCATGTTTGGATGATTTTTTGTTAGTAAACGTAGAGCGGCTAGGTCATTTGCTTTCATCGTCCATGGTCTGTCAAAGTGTGAAACGACAGTGACAAAAACAGTTGATTTAATTTCGTTTTCTGAAAGTTGGGCAGCTGACTGACAATATCCAGCGCTACTCCAAAACGATGATATTTGAATCGCGATTAATATGGTAAGTACTGATTTTATCATAATTAATTGAAATTTCTGATGTAGAAGCGACTTTCAGCTTAATCTCGAATATTCAAATCGGAAATAATATCTTTTTCTTAGAAATAAGAGTGAGTCCGCTGAGAATTACCTTTGTTTCTAGTCCATATTTAATCAATATTCGCCCGTTCTATGGCCAGTGAAGTCTCTGGTCCGTTTGATCTAGCAACCGATCTCATGAGCGATTCCAACGAAAATCTTGTAGCAGAAAAAAAGCTCCTTGCGGAGGTAAACCAAAAACCGCTCCTTTCGAGATGGGGCACATTTGCCAAGTTGTCGGGGCCAGGCTGGCTGCAAGGTGCAATTACACTAGGGGGAGGTTCGCTTGCAGGCAGTCTTTATCTCGGGGTTATAGGTGGCTTTGAGCTGCTTTGGCTGCAGCCGTTAATGATGATTTTTGGCGTTCTAATGTTGTCAGTCATCGGCTACGTAACACTTTCTACAGGTGAAAAACCATTTCAAGCAATCAACAAGCATGTCAACCCCGTGCTCGGGTGGGGTTGGTTGATTGCTGCTATGTTAGCCAATCTTGTTTGGGCGATGCCGCAGTTCTCTCTTGGTACAGCTGCAATTCAGCAGAACTTTGGTGTATTTGATAGCGAGGTAGGTAAGTATATTTGTGCATTTCTTTTGTTTGTTGTTGGATCGATTGTGGTGTGGTCTTACGACAGTGGGAGTAGAGGTGTAAAAATCTTTGAGATTATTCTCAAAGTAATGGTCGCAGTTGTTGTGCTCAGTTTTTTTGGTGTGGTAATAGTGATGTCAGGCCAGTTGGATTGGGGTGAAATTCTTGCGGGTTTTGTGCCGAACTTTAGTCTGCTTTCTGAGCCAGCTTCAAAGTTTACCGATATCATAGCCCAATCGAGTAATCAGGAATATTGGAGGGAAGTTATTCTTGATTCACAGCGTGATCGGATGGTGACAGCCGCTGCAACTGCAGTGGGTATCAATATGACGTTTCTTTTGCCTTATTCGATGCTTCGTAAAGGCTGGGGTAAGGAACATCGAGGTCTAGCGACATTTGATTTGTCGATTGGATTATTTCTACCTTTTTTCCTCGCAACTACCTGTGTTGTGATTGCCTCAGCAAGTCAGTTCCATGGAAAGTATGATGAAGGATTATTGGATTCCTCAAAAGCAACCGCATTAACAAAAAATTTGGAAAGTGCTTATAATAAAAATTTGAATGCATTTAAGCTTAAGATTGGTGAAAATAAAGAGCCTAATAAGGTGGATAGAGAACTTGCTGCCATGCTTGTAAGCCGTGATGCTTTTCAGTTGGCAGGATCGCTTGAAAATCTAACTGGCAATAAAAAAATGACCCAGTGGGTTTTTGGTATAGGGGTTCTTGGTATGGCTATTTCAACTATTATTATACTGATGTTGATCAATGGCTTTGTAACTACCGAAATGCTAGGGGCGGAAATTGGTGGGATTAATCATAAGATAGGTTCGATACTTCCAGGTATTACTGGAGCATTGGGCTTTCTCTTCTTATGGGGCAATGCTGATGCAAAATTTTGGTTAGCAGTGCCGACAAGTGTATTCGGAATGGTGTTATTGCCGATAGCTTACATTACATTTTTTCTGATGATAAACAGTAAGAGCCTTATGGGTGAGGCTTTGCCGAAGGGCAACAAACGCATTCTGTTGAATATAGCAATGGCAGTTGCTTTAGTGGCAGCCACGATTGGCGCTGGCTGGTCAATTTGGAGTAAGGTTCAGTGGACCGGTGTAATTGCAGTCGGGATTTTTATTGGTCTGGCGGTGATTGTTCATTTTACGCGATCCAAAAACGCCTAATCCTTCTGGAAGAACTTTTCGATGGGGCTATTTGATATCATTGGAGGTAAAAACCCAGAACCGGGTGAGTCAGGGCATTTTGGTGACTATGATCTTCAGGAAGTTGTTAATAGCGGCGGCATGGCTGATATCTGGTTGGCTACGGACCCTGATAAACATCCAGTTGCCGTTCGTAGGCTTCATGCTGGGCTCCGAAAGGATTCAAAAGCAAAGAAACGTTTTGTTTCGGGTTGCGAAATATTGGAAAAGGTCTGTAAGCATCCCTATATTGTAGAATATTTGGGCCATGGTAAAATCAAGGGAGATCTATATCTTACAATGGAATATTGTGAGTTTCCGAATTTAAAAATTCTTATCTCACGTGCAGATCCTGTTCTTGAACAATATGTTGGAAACATTCTTATTGATGTTGCCGAAGCGCTTGAGCATGTACATGACTGCGGTTATCTCCATTATGACTTCAAGCCGGAGAATATATTAGTTAGCCGAAATGGAAATGTCCGCTTGTGTGACTTTGATCTTTCCAGACCCGTGCCTAAGGTTCCAACTAAGATGCCAGATAATCCTGGGACACCAGTATACATGGCGCCTGAGCAGCTAAGAGGCAGGGAGATCGATCAGCGTGCAGACATTTTTGCTTTTGGAGTAACTATGTACGAAACTTTGACGGGTCAAAAACCATTTAATGGGAACACCAGTAAGGAGGTTCTCATGCAGCAGAAAGATCGTACTCAGTTTTTTGCCAATCCACGTGATTTAAATCCATCCATTCCCGAAGATTTAGAAAAGATCATACTGAAATGTATTGAATTTGAGGCTAGCGATCGATATCCGCATATCACTTATTTAGTCGCTGATTTACGTAAAACTCTCTACGTATAGAACTTTCAATGTCGTATAGAATTATAGGATCAGACTTACAGGAATACGGCCCAGTCGAACTAGAAGAGGTTCGTGAGTGGATTGAAGAGGGTCGAGCTAATGCAGGAACACTGGTTTGTCATGTGGATGAAAAACAATGGGTGAGACTGCGTGATTTATCTATTTTTTCCGAGGACTTGTCGAGGACGTCACCGAGCAATGAAGTGATACAGATCAACTATCTTGTTCCTGCTATTCTTTGTACAATTTTCTGCTGCCTGCCGTTTGGGATTGCTGGAATATTATATGCGGCGCAAGCAAACTCTAAAATTCAGCAGGGGGATAGCGATGCCGCCTCTGTTGCTGCTTCGCGGGCAAAACTGATGTGTATCCTGAGTTTCGTTTTTGGTATTCTGACTATAATATATTATTTCTCTAGTGGTGAGTTTCAGCGCTTGATGGATGCAATGCAAGAAGCGTCACCGCGTTAATTATCCTTAATTAATTGAGCAAGAGCATTAAATAGCATCTCAGAGTTATCCAAATGCTCGGTGTTTTTACTTCCCTTTTTTATTAATCCAAATCCATCACCGTAGCCACTACCATTTATGATGCAGGCGTTTGTTTTGTTCTCATCGATTTGTTTTTTTGCCTGATTAATCGAAGTCGCCCGATCTCCTTTTACCTCATATTTCCATCCAAATATTTGAGCTTCTTTAAACCATTCCCGAAGTTGGGCAATAATTTTTTTTGTCGGATGAAGTTCAAGTAGTATTTTGCCATCTCGAGTACTTAGCTTATCTTGTTTTTGTGAAATTAACTCGCCATCACTATTTTTAAGAGATGCTGATTTAACGTAATAATCACTTACAGCAGCGGCATGAAAGATAGCTTCTGTTTTAGGATTTTCTTCAGCGATTTTTAGGATTTTTTTTGCCAAGTCATCAGTTGTGGTGAATGTCCTTATATCCAATTCCTGAATTGGATCCGTGTGGGTAGCCATTATTCCGCGAAGTAAAATTACTTCATGACCATCTGCTACTAAGCGTTTTGCTAGATTACTTCCAAGCTTGCCAGTCGAGTGATTTGTAAGTCGACGAACTTGATCAATTGGCTCATAAGTTGGGCCTGCTGTGACAACGCACCGCACAGCTAAGGAAGTTTTTTTGCAGACAACATTTCTTTAAGTTTGTCAGCACTAATGGTCGGTTCTTGGCAAGCACTTCCAGTGCATAGATAAACTTCAGACTGTTTTCCAATTGGTAATTTCTTGGCAAAATCTTCGACGGGTCCGGTTATTCCAAGGATAACTTTATTCGGTTGATAGACTCCGTGGGCAGCAGAGATTAAATTTTGTCCTCCAATTGATTTAGGATCACCAGTAATTACTGCTCGACGAGGTTCATGGATGATATAGTCAAGGGCCTGTAATAGATAGGGAATGGTCCGCGGGTTATTAGCCAAATTTTCGCTGAATAGCGTTAGCGTTTTTTCTGCTATGCCAAGATATTCTTGATTATCTGTAATCTTGCCAAGGCGAAGTAACCCCAGTGTAGCCACGGAGTTGCCCGAAGGAACTGCTCCATCATAGTCCTCTTTCACTTGAAGAATAAGATGTGGAGTATTGGTGCTTTGCCAGAAGCCGCCATCAGTTTCATCGTAAAATCGTGTTTTCATACTATCTGCGAGATCAATAGCAAATTGAAGGTGCTTTGGGTCAAGTGTAGTTTCGTAAAGGTGCAAAACACCATCAATTAAAAAGGCGTATGCATCGAGTAACTGAACATTATCTCGTTCGCCATTTCTCCAGCGATGATAAAGAGTTTTTGATTTAGGATCCCAAAGCTCCTTTTGAAGAAAAGCAACGTTAGCTTCAGCAGCTTCAAGGTATTTGGGTTCATTAAGTACTACTGCTGCCCGGGCAATAGCTCCCAGCATTAGTCCGTTCCATGAGGAAAGAATCTTATCATCGAGGTGTGGTCGTACTCGCTTTGATCTCTCATTAAACATTTTTAGTTTAGCAGAATTAAGTATTTTTGAATCTTCCCCGGTCAATGTTGGATCGACAATGCTAAGTACATTTTGGTTTTTTAGAGGATCAGGATCACTGTGATCTTCGAAATTACCATGCTCAGTGATACCAAAATAACGTTTTGTTAATTCGAATTCAGCTTCTGTAAGAAGTTTTTTAAGTTCAGCTTCTGTCCAGCAGTAAAACTTGCCTTCCTTTCCCTCGCTGTCTGCATCTTCGGCAGAATAAAATCCGCCATCCTTGTGGCGCATATCCCGTAGGATGTATCGCAGGATGTCATGTGCAATGTTAGCGTGTTTTTTGTCATTACTTACAAGATAAGCATCTAGGTAGAGATGAAGTAGCTGCGCGTTATCGTAGAGCATCTTTTCAAAATGGGGGACAAGCCATTTTTCATCGACAGAGTAACGAGCAAAGCCGCCACCGAGTTGATCGTACATACCTCCCGAAGCCATCTTTTCGCAGGTATTTAATACCATTCTAATGGCTTCCTGATCATCGATACGGTGAGCATGTCGGAGGAGCATTGCTGGCTGACTTGGTCGTGGGAATTTAGGGGCGTTGCCAAAGCCCCCGTAGCGTGGATCGTATTCAGCCTTGAACTTCGTAATCGCTTGGTCGAGCCATATAGGATCTAGTTTGATATTTTCTTTGGCTTTTAGAGTTATACTTTCTCCGATTTTCTGACTTATATCATTGGCTGAGTCAACGATCTCCTTGCGTTGAGTTTTCCATGCGTCAGCGAGCTGGGTAAGCACATCGGGAAAACTGGCTTTTCCAAATTTGGCTACCGGTGGATAATATGTACCACCGTAAAACGGCTTTAGATCCGGTGTTAACCAAACATTTAATGGCCAGCCTCCTCCCCCAGTAGTAGCTTGTACGAAGGTCATGTAAATTTTGTCAACGTCAGGCCGTTCTTCGCGATCCAGTTTTATGCAAACAAAGTACTCGTTCATTATCTTTGCAGTTGCTTCGTTTTCGAAAGACTCCCTTTCCATTACGTGGCACCAGTGGCAGGTCGAATATCCTATGCTTAACAAGATAGGCTTCTCCTCGGCTTTTGCCTTTTTGAATGCCTCGTCACCCCAAGGATACCAATCCACTGGATTGTGTTTGTGTTGCTGTAAATACGGAGAAGGCTCTTTAGCTAGTCGATTTGTGTATTTATGTGTGTTTGTTTCTTTTGGTTTTTTTAGATTAAATTCATTCACAGCCTTGGTTTCTAGGGATATAGGCTTAGCTTCGATGGATTTCGTGTCTTTCTCCAAGGAACTGGATTTACTGCATCCATTGAGAATAGAGGTAGTAGTAAGGGCGATGCAGAATGCAGTAACTTGTGTCCAGGACCTTTTCACGAAGCCCGATTGTACCTTTGCTTTTATAAGTCGCAAAGCCGTAAACCGTTAGATTAGATTATTAAATTGATTTATGTACGAACTTGCCATTTGACTAATATTGAAAGTATTGGCTACAGCATTGCGGCCAGCTTTGGCAAATTTTTCCATTTGATCAGGGTTTGATAGTAGTCGCTCAATGGTATCGGCTAAAGATTTTGCATCGCCTTTTTCGTAGGTCAATCCAACTCCTATATCTTCGACCATTTCAGGGAAGCTGGCATCATCAGGCGCAACAATTGGAACCCCGCTAGCCATTGCTTCAACTATATAAAGTCCAAAAGCTTCCCCGTACAAAGCTGGTACACTCAATAGTGTGAGACGGTTGTAAAAATTAAGTTTTGTTTTTCGGTCGATATTAACTTCAAAGGTAACTTCTTCTGTAAGGCCAGCCTTGCGGATTTTAAGTTTTTGTTCTTGGACAAATGGTTCATCAATTGGCTGGCAACCTCCACCAACCGCCAGTTTCAGATTAGGGATTCGTCCAGAATGGCGCAGATTTATAAAGGCATCAACCAAGGTATCGAGTCCCTTCTCTGGGCAAAGGCGAGTAAAATAACCTAAAACTGGAGGAGAATCAGGCATTGGACTCGGTCTAAAGCCTTCAAGATTAATGCCATTGTAGATTTGTACCAAGCGATCCGAGGGAATTGCGGCGCGGTCGGTCATGACATTTGCGTAGTAACGGCTTGGTGCGATAAATAGGGATACGTCTACGACTCGGCGCTGGATTTCTGCCCATGATTCCTCTCGTTCCGGGCTTGGAAGAGAGTCTAGAAATGTATCCTCCCCTTCTATTAGGCAGATAATTGGAACTTTAAGTGTTTCACGAAGTCGTTTAGCCATGCCTACTAGTAGCACATTGGAAAGGCAAATTATGTCAGGCTTGTGGTTTTCTTTAAGCCATGTAACTAGCTCGTTTAGTTGCTTTAATTGATTGCCTTCTTCTCCTCTAATCATTGAGAGCGTCAATTCACCAACATCCTCAGCACGAGTTTTGCCAGCAATTTTGCCTATACTGCGGATAATTATATTGGCATTAAGTATATTGCGTAGCCATTTAGGAGCTTTACGAAATAGTCTAAATTTTTGTGAAAGATAAACATTTAAACCGCCAAAAAAGATTGGAGTTCCTTCTGATTGATCGGTTTCGTCAAGTGTTAAAGGAAGATAAAGGGGAATCATAAGCGCATCGTGCCCCATGCGCCTAAACTCAGTGACCAAAGCATTGTCTCGGATACAATTCCCGCAATACATCCCTCCGGCTCCAGGGGTTATTTGGATAATTTTCAAGTTAATGCTACTTCGACAGCGAGCGACAGTTTTTCCGAAGCTTAACTGATTGGCCAGCAGAATTACTTTGGACAAAGAATAAAGTGGTCTTGCGATAAGAAATTATTGGGCGCAGGCTTCGGGGTTAAATGAATTCACTGGTTTATAGATTTACTTATCAGCTGTTTATAGTTCTTTTTTGTCTGAATGCTGTTCCAGAAACGAAGGGAGACTTTACGATTTCTGTAGGAGCATCAAAAATTGATGTGACTCCCCAAATGCCGGTTTTACTTGCGGGTTATGGAGGGCGAACGACAGAGCATGAAGGAGTTGACACTACAATTTGGGCTCGTGCATTAGTTATGGGTGACAAAAACCCGGTAGCCATTGTTGCTTTGGATAATTGTGGAGTAAGTCAGTTGGTCACAGACCGTCTGGCCAAACGTCTGGCTAAGTATGGTTTAAATGCTGAACAATTGATCATTGCTGCGACTCACACTCATAATGCTCCAACGTTGGTTGGCTATGCGCCCATTGTATGGAAAGGACGCACCACTAAGGAGCAGGATGAGCGAGTCGAGAGTTATACTCGATTTGTAATAGAGAAAATGGAACAGGCCGTTGTTACTGCTTTGGGCAAACGCGAACCTATGTCACTTGAGTGGGCGTTAGGCCGAGCGACCTTTGGAGGGAATCGAAGGATTATTAGCAGTGGTAATTGGTCCGGATTCGGTTTCCAGAGAAATGCTCCTGTGGATCATAGTCTGCCGGTACTGTTTGCAAAAGATTTGAAGGGAGATGTGCGGGTGGTTTGGGCTAATTATGCTTGTCATTGTACAACAGTTGGGGCGCGAAATCGTGTTGGAGGAGACTGGGCCGGTTTTGCTAATACTTCGATAGAGAATGAATTTAGAAATGCTGTCTCATTGATGACCATCGGTTGTGGTGCAGATATTGGCCCTCAGCCAAGTGGCACTCTTGCTATTGCTGAGGATCATGGCAGGGCTATAGCTGCTGAAGCAAAGCGATTGTTTGCTCAGAAAACTATTAAACTTAACCACTCCCCTAGTGTGAACTCACGTCGTATTTCTTTGCCACTCGCCAAGCCAAAGCCTAGGAAATATTGGGAAGCACAACTAAAATCTGGTGGCTTTAATCATCAACTAGCCAAAGCTATGTTGGCCAAGCTTGATGCTGCTGGTGAAATTTCTGATGAAGTTGATTATCCTTTGTCGGTCTGGAAATTTGGCAGTCAATTGGCGATTGTATTTTTGGCAGGAGAGGTAGTGGTAGATTATTCAGTGCGACTTAAGCGTGAACTTGATTGGTCAAGGCTTTGGATTAACGGTTGGGCTAACGACATGCCTGGTTACATTCCATCCCGACGGATTTTGTTGGAGGGTGGTTATGAGGCAGATTTCTCCCAAGTTTATTATGAGCAGCCAGGACGTTATGATCCTTCGGTTGAGGATAAGCTGGTTGATGCGGTTAAGGAACTGGTTGGAATAGATTTTCAATCTAAGCCTGATCAAGAGCCAGCCCCTTTTCACAAATCACCTAGTGGTGAGGCAGCTTCTTATAAAAGATTGGCTAATTGGGTCGCTGATGAGCATTCCGACGAAGAAAAATATATAATTAAAAGGCTACGACATCTGATAAAATCAGCCAAAGCTTCTGTTGCGCATGTAAAATCAAATAATCATGAAGAAACCGAATGGCATAATTTCTCTGGGGACTTTGTTCATCGTAAATTTATTCGCCAACAAACAGATGAAATGGAATTGAAGTGGGATGCTCCGATTAATTCAAATCAGGATGGGTTTTCTTATGTCTACGTATTTACCGGAGGGTTAGGTTGGGAGACTGAACCCAAAACCAGAGGCTTTTCACTTTCTATTCAAGATGAAGAAAAAATTCAATTTGATGTAACCAGAAAAATATCTCGTTGGGTTTCAAAGGATGAAACTGTTGAAATGCTTTATCTTCCTACATGGGTATCTGGTGTAGATTCAGGTGGATTCTTTTTCGTTTCACTGGTGAGAATTCCAGATAATTCTGGCGGAGTTATAGAGTATACTGTTCGATCACTTGGGAGCGGATCGCTCCGTTGGTTTGCGCTTGATACAAAAGAACCGAGTTTGAATCAGATTGAAAAATTAGTTCAGGCTTTAGACTAAAGTTGTGAGTGAATATTGTATCTAGTAGATTAGCCCAAGTTTATTATGAGATATCTAGTTAGTTATATTTTATTATTATTCAGCTTATTTGATACGACAGCTTTGGCGTCGAATAAGCCAAATATCATTCTTATTATGGCCGATGACATGGGCTATGAAGCCTTGTCAGCGAATGACAGTGAGTCTTGTAAATCACCGAATCTGGACAAGTTGGCCAATAAGGGTATTCGTTTTACCAATTGTTTCTCCAATCCGATTTGTACTCCATCACGGGTAAAGATCATGACAGGGCAATATAATGTTCGTAACTATGTTGAATTTGGTCGACTTGATCGTGGTCAAGCTACTTTTGCACATCAACTTAAGGCAGTTGGGTATAAAACATGTATAGCAGGCAAGTGGCAGTTAGGAACCCAGGCGGATTCACCGCAACATTTTGGTTTTGAACAATCATGTCTATGGCAACATACGCGTAGTGGAAGATCCAAGGAGAATGGTAAGAATATTGATCGACGTTTTGTTAATCCTTTACTGGAGATCAATGGTATGGAAAAGGAATACGTCAATGGAGAATATGGACCACAACTATGTACTGAATTCATCTGCGACTTCATCGAAAAAAATAAAAAAAACCCATTCTTAGTTTATTATCCTATGATTCTTACGCATTGTCCTTTTGATCCGACTCCTGATTCTACTGACTGGGATCCGAAGCGGCTTGGTTCCACTACATACAAGGGAGATCGCAACGATCCACAAAGGCATTTTCGTGATATGGTGGCTTATGCTGACAAGCTTGTGGGCCAAATTGTCGAGCAGCTTGAAAAGTCTGGTATCCGTGAAAATACTCTTCTGATTTTCACTGGTGACAACGGTACCGATAAACCGATTGTAACCTCGTGGAAAGGCACAAAGATCGCTGGAGACAAGGGCAATATGACTGATGCTGGGATGCGTGTGCCACTTATTGCTAGTTGGCCATCAGGTATCAAGAAGCCTGGCCGTGTTGTTGATGATCTAGTCGAGTTTTCTGACTTGATGCCAACGCTCTGCGAAGTAACGGGTGCGAAATTGCCATCCAATTATCCGGGTGATGGTTCCAGTATTGTTCCTTTACTTCAGGATAATGCCAGTGTTCGCAAGAAGGACTGGATTTATATCTGGTACTCAAGGACAGGTCATTCGGATCGAGGCCATGTCATGGTTCGCAACAAAAAGTATTCTCTGTTGGCTAAAAATAACGGTGGTGATTCCACTCTGACCCGCTACAACGGACCATTTAGTGGAAAGAAGCTAAAAGATTCTGCACTTTCGAAACAAGAGCTTACTATCAAGCAACAGTTTGAGGCTATTCGTGCGCGATTAGCGAAGACGAGGCTTTTAAGTGTAAGTAGTGAAATTCGAACCAAGCTTAAAAAGTAGTCAAACTAAGCTTGGTTTGTAGCAGCCGAATTGGCAGTTTTGCTTTCAATGCAATGTTTCCTCATATTATTGCTTTCAGGAATTGCACTTATTCAAGCGCAAGATTCTTTGGATCCTTATAGCGGTCCTGATTTTAAGTCTTTGGTTCGTAAGTCTGGTCCACTTTCGGTTAAGGAGAGTTTGAAAGCATTTAAAGTTCCAGTTGGTTTTCATATGGAATTAGTGGCATCCAGCCCAGATATCGGTCAACCGATGAATCTTGCCTTTGATGAGCGCGGCCGGCTTTGGGTTTCAAGCACGTTGGAGTATCCCTACCCAGCACCGCTAGATCAGAAAGGAAGAGATACAATCAAGGTGTTTGAGGATACTACTGGTGATGGTCGATACGACAAAATTACGACTTTTGCAGAAGGACTGAATATTCCGACCGGTATTTATCCTTATAAGAATGGGGTCATTGCGTGGAGTATTCCAAATATATGGTATTTTGAAGATCTTGATGATGATGGTCAGGCTGATAAACGTACTAAGATCTTCGGACCTCTAGGTTATGAACGCGATACACATGGTATGCATTCGTCGTTTACCATGGGATTTGATGGTTGGCTTCATCTTACTCACGGGTTTAACAATAACACCACCGTTACCGCCAAGGATGGATCAAGTATCAAGATGAATTCTGGAAACACTTATCGTGTAAAACTCAACGGTTCCAGTGTGGAGCAGTTTACTTTTGGGCAGGTGAACCCGTTTGGAATGTGTCTTGATGAATATGGTAATTTTTATACTGCGGATTGCCACAGTTCTCCAATATATCAACTAATTCGGGATGCTTATTATCCAAGTTTTGGTAAGCCTCACGATGGAATGGGCTTTGCCCCGCTTGTTATTAGGCACAATCATGATTCGACAGGTTTGTGCGGGATTGTTTTTAACCAATCCAACCATTGGCCGAAAGAGTTTCAGGATAATATATTTGTTGGGAATGTAGTCACAAGCCGGGTTAACCGTGACAAGGTCAATTGGTTCGGTAGTAGCCCTAAGGGTGTTGAGATGCCCGATTTGATTCGTACCCGCGATCCATGGTTTAGGCCGGTGGATTTGCAGTTTGGTCCCGATGGTGCTTTATACATTGCTGATTTTTACAATCGAATCATTGGCCACTACGAGGTACGACTTGACCACCCTGGTCGTGATCGTGAAAAAGGAAGGATATGGCGCTTAATTTATAAAGGCACATCTTCTAAGCGCTTATCAAATCCGGTCAGCCTGCCCAATTCAGATCTTGATGTAGTAATTGGTGAATTGGCTAGTCCTCTATTGTCCCGGCGTATGCTTGCAGCAGAATTTCTAGCAGATGACATTGGAACTCCTGTTGCAAAACCTCTCAAAAAGGCGATTCTCAATAATGACGCATCTCCCGAGCTCAAGGTTCACGGTGCTTGGGTGCTTCATCGATTGGCTAAGCTTGATCAGTCAAGTTTGCTACGTTTTTCAACTGATGATTCCCCACTTGTGCGTAGTCATATGCACCGTATTGCTGGAGCAAAAGGCAACTGGGATCCTACAATAAGTAAAATGGTTTTAGATGGCTTAACTGATGATTCTCCATTTGTTCGTAGGGCCTCAGCTGACGCTTTGTCTCGAATGCCAAATGTAGATAATGTTCGTCCGTTACTCAATGCTCTTAAAGTTGTGGATGAAAAAGATGAACACTTACGTCATGCATTGCGTATAGCTCTGAGAAATAACCTGCGTCTTGCCAATCAATTGGCTGATTTTGAAGATCTTAAAACTGACAAAGTTGCACTAGGGCATTTGTTGAAGGTTGCTCTTGCGCTGGATACTTCATTTTCCAGTAAGCTCTTGCTTGCAAACATAGACACTTTGGAACTTGAAGAGAACCAACTAGCTAAGAACCTTCGCCATATTGCTCGTAACGCTCCAAAAGAAGGGTTGAATAGTTTGGCGAGAGTCGTTCAAAAACGATACAAAGATGATATTGATTTTCAGGCTGAACTATTGCTTGCTATCAATGAGGGAATCTTACAGCGAGGACTAGTTGTGGAGAAAGGTCTGCAAAATTGGGCGAAAAAACTAGTTCTCAAACTTTTAGCTTCTACTGAATCAGTTAAATTACACTGGAGATCTGAACAGGTGAAGGGTGCTCCGATATCGGAGTCGCCTTGGATAATTAAAACACGAAATGTTTTGTCCAAATCGTCAAAGTGGAAGAACTATCTACATCCTGAATATCCAACGCGGATACCGTGGGTTTCTCAGTTTCGCAACTCTAGGGATGGTAAAAAAAATGAGAGTTATATTTCCAGTCTGTCTCCGGGTGGAGAATCGCTTACTGGAATACTCCGATCGGTGCCTTTTGAGATGCCGAAAGAGCTGCGATTTTATCTCTGTGGCCACAGAGGTTATCCTAATGATCCACCGCATAACAAAAACTTTATCCGTCTACTAGATGCCAACACTGGAGAAGAATTGTACCGAGCCTATCCTCCCCGTAGTGATACAGGGCATCTTGTGCGCTGGATAGAGAAGGCTGGTCGAAAAGTAAAATTGGAGATAGTCGATGGTGATACAGGTGGTGCTTTCGCTTGGATCGGTATTGCACGGCTCAATGTTGATCTTGAAATGTTTACTGAGCGTAAAATTATTTCGAGCCTTGGGCCTTATGGTGAAAAAACAACAGGGGTGTTTCGATCAATAGAATTTGATGCCCCACCGAAACTTGC
>MDTE01131453.1_pt1 | contig 20752 bp, 28 predicted proteins | sample 811231 | NCBI WGS metagenome assembly MDTE01 (sample SAMN05326651, study PRJNA326480) | marine metagenome | isolation source: seawater | place: Indian Ocean: Red Sea | collected 2010
AAGGCTGCTCCTAAACGTCGTAAAGCTGCTAAGAAGAAGGCAGCACCTAAGCGTAAAGCTGCTAAGAAGAAGGCAGCGCCTAAAAAGAGAAAAGCTTCTAGAAAAAGAAGATAAATTTTTCAGTTTTAAATATTTAAAACTTCAAAAGCGGGTTATAATCACCCGCTTTTTTTTATGATAGAAATTCAAAACATATCTTTTGCAAGAGGGAATTTTCTTGTTCTAAGGAATATATCCTTAAACATTAATGCTGGTGAAATTATGATGATTAAAGGCCCCAATGGGAAGGGGAAGACTACGCTCTTATCAAATATTGTAAATTTTTTAGAGCCAATTGAAGGAGAGATAAAATATAACGGTAAAATAATTGATAACGAAATAGTATCAAATAATTTTTTATATATTGGGGAAAATAATTTTGCTTTTGATAATCTTTCATTAAGACAAAATATAGATTATTGGCTTTCAATACATAATGTAACTTTTTCAAAAGATATCACATTACAAAGTATTCAATATTTATTTGAAGAGCTAAATTTAAATAAAAAATTTTATCAACTTTCATTTGGACAAAGAAAAAAACTTCAACTTCTATTATTAATGCTAGTAAATAAAGATGTCTGGGTGCTAGATGATCCTTTTAACGGATTAGATGTATCATCAATTGCAAAAATCATGACACTTATTCAAAAAAAAAGGGAGAGAAATGGAACAATTATTCTTGCAGGCCATCAAGATCTATCAATTCCAGACTACAGAACATTTTTTCTAAGATGATCGCTAATTTATTAAAATTACTAGCTAATGAATTCAATTTAATGATTAAAGGCAGTATATTAAGTTTGACATTATTTTCTCTTTTGCTTATTTCATCTACAATTTTTGCTTTAGCTTTAAGACACATCTCCTTAGGTTTAGAAATACCGTTGGCGTTTTTGTGGATTATAATTTTTTTGATAACAATAATAAAAGTTGAAAGAGTTTATTACTCTGATTTTTCTGAAGCAAAATTACAACAATATATCTTATCACCTTTTGCGCTAGAATTGATTATTTTTATAAAAAATATAATGATCTATTTAAATTTAATTATTTTTTTCATTTTTTTTTCACCATTAATTTTAATTATTTTAAATATTGATCTATCTAATTTAATAAAAATTAATATTTTATTATCATTGTCTCTTCTAAGTATAGTATTTATCTCGTCTATAACTGCAGCTTTGACAATTTCTAAAAATAATAAATTTTCTATTACTAGCGTTTTAACTCTTCCCCTATTTATACCAATATTAATTTTTTCAATGGCTATTACTGATATTATTAGTTTTGATGGTGATAATAAATTATATTTATTTTTTATTGCTTATTTTTTATTGAATTTAGCTTTTTCTCCTTTACTAACAAGCTTTGCTCTAAGGAAACTCTCAATTTAATGTTTGCAATTACACCAAATATTTTATCTCGTTTTTTAAATTCTCTTTCACCTTTTATTTTAATCCTATCTTGCTTTCTAATTTGTGTAGCAACTGTATTAATACTATTTTTAGAAAATGACTATTATCAAGGGGTCTCATTCAAAATTATGTTTATTCATGTACCAGCTGCTTGGATATCTTTAATGTTTTTTTTTATAATGGGACTTAGCAGCATCATTGGCATAATTTTTAAATCTCCCTCGGCCTTTACTATTTCTCGGGCCTTATCACCAATTGGGCTTATAATGAGTATTGTTGTTCTAGCAACTGGATCCATTTGGGGAAACCTTACTTGGGGCACATACTGGGTTTGGGATGCCAGACTTACTTCAATGTTAATTTTATCATTCATCTATTTTGGGCACATTTTATTACTTTATTCTTTTGAACATTTTCAGAAAGCAGATTTTGCCGCATCTATTTTGGCAATTATTGGTCTTGTAAATTTACCAATTGTGAAATTTTCTGTTGATTGGTGGACAACTCTTCACCAGGGAAGTAGTGTTTTCAAAATTGGTGGACCTAGCCTTACAACAGACTATCTAATTACACTTTTGGTAAGTTTTACAGCTATTTTACTTCTTTCTTTATATTGGTTTGTTAGCATTTTTTATATAATTACTGAAAACAGGAAAATCGAAAGGGCTAAACTCTTAAATGACTAGTTTAAATTTTGTATTACTTTGTTATGCATTTTTTGTAATAATTTGTACTGTGACAACGATTGTAATACTGCAATTAAAGAAAAAAGTCTTTAATAAGAGTAGTGCGTATAATCAAATTAAATAACCAGATAAAAAAAAGAATAATTTTTTTTATTTTAATTTTTATATGCTTTTCCGGATCTATAATTTTAATTAGTTACTCTTTAAAAGATCAGATTGCTTATTTTGTGACTCCAACTGAATTAAAAGATATAGACTATTCAAAAAATAAATTTTTAAGAGTAGGGGGGTTGGTAAAGGAAAATTCATTGGTATATGAGAATAATGTGTGGTCATTTGAGGTTGTTGATGAAAATCAAAATTCAATTCATGTTCAATTTAAAAAAACTCTTCCAAATTTAGTTGAAGAAAATAAAGGAATTATTGTAGAAGGTAAATTATCAAAAAAGAATTTGCTAATTGCAGAAATAGTATTAGCCAAACATGATGAAAATTATATGCCTCAAAGTACTATCGATAAACTTAAAGAAGAAGGAAAATGGAGAGGAAATTAATTGATACTTATTTTAGGCAATACAATTTTTTATATTTCTCTAATATTATCAATCTTATTTTATACTGGATGGGCAAAGAAATTTATTCAATCAGAAATAAAATTAATAAATATAATATATTTAGTAAACACATTACCTTTTTTATTATTAGTAATCGGCTTCACAGTTTCTGATTTTAGTATTTTAAATGTATTACAAAATTCATATAAAAATGATCCTATATTTTATAAGATTACATCTGCTTGGGGGAGTCATGAAGGTTCAATTTTATTATGGTTCTTCATTATAAATTTATATGGATTAATTTTTGTAAAATTTAATCAAACTAAAGAAATACATAAACAAATTATTTTTATTTCTAACTTATTTCTTCTTTATGTCCTTATTAGTTCTAATCCTTTTGTGTTTGTTGATGTAAATAAAAATGTTGAGGGATTAGGTTTAAATCCAATTTTACAGCATTTTTTATTTACGATACACCCTCCCACTTTGTTTATAGGTTATATTGGTCTTGTTATCCCTTTTGTTTTGTCATCTCACATGCTGATAACAAAAAATGTAGCCGAGAAATTTTTAAAAGAGATGTTATTTTGGTCCAAAATTTCATGGTTTTTTTTAACAACCGGTATTGTTCTAGGTTCATACTGGGCCTATTCTGAATTAGGTTGGGGAGGATGGTGGTTTTGGGATCCTGTTGAAAATATTTCTCTAATACCTTGGCTTTTATGCACAGCGCTAATTCATTCTTTAAAAGTATCCATTAAAAATAAACAGCTTAAATTATGGAGTTTAAATTTGGGTCTTTATTGTTTCATTGCTGCAGTTTTCGGTACATTTTTAGTGAGATCGAACTTAATTATTTCAGTACATAGTTTTGCAACAGATCCACTAAGAGGCCTCTTTCTTATAATCATTATTGCTTATCTATTTTTGGTTACTGCAAGACTGAATTTAAAAAGCTTTACTTATTTTAATGAAGACTCTTTTACATTATTGAGTAAAGAAAGTTTTTTACTTTTAAATAATATATTTTTTATTTGTGCAGCATTAACTGTTTTTATTGGAACTATTTATCCATTATTTAGTGAAATGATTATAAAACAATCTGTTTCTGTTGGTGCACCGTATTACAACTTAACTTTTAATATATTATTAGCTCCTATCATCTTATTTATGGCTTTTGCGCCTCAAATAGAATGGGGTAGCCATAAAAGAAAAAATAATAATAGTATTTATATTTTGATTATTGCATTCATAGCAGCTTTTTTTGTTTATGTATTTCTAAATAATTTCTTCTTTGCATTTGCTATTTTTATAACTACACCTCTTATTATAAAAAGTTTTATTAATTTAATAATTAATTTTAATTTGACATTTAAATTTATTTCCCAATGGTTAGGGCATTTAAGTATAGGAATTTTTATTATTTCAGCGGTTTTTACAGAACAGTTTGATAGTGAACAGAATTTATTTTTTAAAAAGGATAATCTGAATGAAGTTCTATTAAAAAATCAAAGTTTAGCAATTATAAAAAATATTCAAGATCAATCATTTCAAAATTATCAAAAAATATCAGTTCATTTATCTATTATTGAAAATGGAAATGAATATTCTCTTTCGCCATCAAAACACATCTATCAACCCTCTGGACAAGTTACCAATGAAGTAAGTTTAGTAAACAAACTACTTGATCAATATTATGCTACCATATCTAGTGTCGAAAGTGACCAAGTGAGCATAAATTTAGTTTACAAGCCACTTATTAATTTACTTTGGTTAAGTGCGATTTTATTGATTTTTTCAATATTTTTATCAATAGTGAAAAGAAGATGAGAAAAAATATAATTTTACCAATATTTGGCATACTAATTCTTACGGTTTGTGTTTTTTTCTATTTTTCCGAACCATCAAAGAAAAATACATTAAAAAAAGTTCCTAAAATTATCTTTGAAGTAAACGATTTTTACAATAACAAGAGCATTGATGAAAATGAATTTGATAATCTGTATGTAATTAATTTCTTTGCATCATGGTGCAAACCTTGTCTGATAGAGCATCCTTTGTTATTAGAAATGCAACAAAATGGTATAAAGATAATAGGTATTAATTTTAGAGATGATCTAGATAATTTTGAAAAATGGATTGAAGAAAATGGAAATCCTTACGAATATGTAATAATAGATAGTGGGGACATAGCATTTCAAATGGGCTTGATCGGAGTTCCTGAAACATTTTTTATTAATAAGCAAATTATCCAGAAAAGAATTCAAGGGCCACTTTTTTATGAAGATATCAAAGATTATTTATAAATATACAACCGTATTGATTTTATTTTCATCAATCTCGGTATGTAGTGAGAGTTATCTTAACGACTATTTTAAAACAATCAGATGCTTAGTATGTGAAGGACAAAGTATTCACGAGTCAGATACTGAATTTGCAATAAACTTGAAAGACCAAATAAAAAAAAAATTTGATAATGGGATAACTCTAAATGAAATTAATCAGGAATTAGTTTCAATATATGGTGAAGAAATATCTTTTAAACCATCAAATAATCATATTTTGCTTTGGCTATCTCCCTTTTTGATTATTTTAATTATCTTATTTTTAATTAGAAAAAAATATAAAATTTAAAAAGTTTAATTTACTACTCTTGAAAGGGTCTTGTAGAAACATACAAAGAAAGTAAGCTAAGTACAGGAAAAATAACAATTCCAACAATTGGAATATCAACTGACTCAAATCTATATTTAGCAAACAGTGTTGTTAAAAAAATAATAAAGAAACCTATGCTAGAACCTAATAATAATCTTTGGGCTCCGGACTTAACAGAAACTCTAGATAAAAATAAAATTAAACCAATAGTAAAAATACCTGATCCCATTAGGTATCGAAGGATGGTAGCAACTTCGAGAGCGAGTGAATTTTCTACAATGCCTGGAAACATTGCTATGTTTATTTTTTGATTAAAAATGAAAAAGCAAACACCAATTAACATCATTATGATCCCATTTAATGCTAAAATTACTCGAGATTTGCCCATATACAAAACTTAATTATATATGAGTTAAATGTCTATATTTATCTAATCAGATTAAATTTTAAACTGAGCTTTTTTTTCTCATTTGGGGCTAAATGATTATTTAGTTTCCGATTAACTAAACTAAATAATCCAATAACAATCAATGTTAATAAAATAAAATACAGACCAACAATAGGATAGGGTACAAAGGGATTAAAAGTTTTTTCAGCAAAGTAACTTGCGTAGTAAATAGCATCACCTTTTTGTTGCCAAGCAGGGAAGCCTGTAAAAAAAACTAAAGTAGTTGCATGAAACATAAAAATAGCTTCATTAGTATAAGATGGCCATGCCAGGCGAAGCATAGTAGGCCAAATAATACGTTTAAATTTTTTAATACCTGTAAATCCAAAAGCATCAGCGGACTCTAAATCTTTACTAGGAACAGCTCTCAGGGCGCCATAAAAAATTTCTCCTGCATAAGCAGATGTATTAAAAAATAAAACTATTAAGGCGCCAAGCCAAGCCTTGGTAAGCCACCTTGTCTCTACAGTAACAATGAGGAAGCCTAAATCTATGTCTATTCCTAACCTAGGCAGGATTATAAATAAATCATATGCAAAAAAGAATTGAATAAACAAAGGTGACCCTCTAAATATGAATATAAATGTTCGGGAAGGTACATTAAACAACCATAAACTTGAGTTCTTTCCTAAAGCCAATAAGGTAGAAAAGAGAAATCCAAACAACAATGCAAGAATGCCAAAATAAATATTCCATATCATACCAGAGCCGATTAAAACAAATTGTTCACATATAGTGATATCAGCCTTAGGTAAAAGACGCTCTCCATATCCAATTGATCTAAGGCCATAATCTGAAATGGTTTGTAAGCAAGACATATTTAAATTGTCTTTCCAGCCATCGTGTCTTGGCCATACGATAGTCTTAAAGAAATTCGGTCAATCACTGTTTGAGATAAATAGGTTAATAATAAATAAAAGACCATGAGAATTGCAAAATACCACGCACGCCAATCAGGATGAGGATAATCATAAACACCAGTTTTTATTCCGCCTAATTCTCTAGCCCAATAAACTATATCCTCTATTCCTAAAAGAAATAATAGTGGTGTTGCTTTAATTAAAATCATCCACAAATTTGACAAACCAGGAAGTGCATAAATCCACATTTGAGGTAAAAGTATACGTCTAAATGTTTGACGTGATGTAAAACCATAAGCCTCACCAGTTTCAATTTGTGCTTTGGGAACTGCTGACATAGCGCCCGAAAGCACATTTCCAGTAAATGCACCAAAAACAAAACCAAATGCCAATAAAGCGAGTGCAAATCCATAAAAATCATGAACCCATTCGCTAGCTGAACTTAAAGGAAGCTTAGCAGATGCACATACTACAAAATCATTGCCTTGCCTTATTGGTTCAGTGAAATCTGGACATAAAATTTTGTGTCTTAAAAATTCAAATGCTTGATCTAGAGCAATAGGTATAAATAAAAAAAAAACTATATCTGGTATTCCTCGTATCATTGCAAGGTATCCTTTACCTAAATAACGAATTAACCTGATAGTTGATCTAGAAGCGATAGCCCCAACAAATCCAAAAAACATTGCTAATGGTGCAGCCAATATAATTAGTAAAATGACAACAAAAAAAGAAGTGTAAAAAGAAAAATGTTTTGGCGTCGTTATATAACATGAAAGCCACATTAATCCCTCAAGACTTTTTGGATCAGAACAATAACTAAACATTAATGATACCCTTTATTGTCGGTTATTTTTTGTGGTAAAAAATCTGATAGTAAAAAATTTCTTTTACCATCAATTATCTCTGCGATACCAAGCTTACCAGCCAAAGGAGCATTAGTTATTCCGGAATGCATTACTGCAACATAAACTCCTTTAATTACTTTCCCCATCTGATTATTAATTCTTCCTATTTTTGGTCTACCATCAATAGTTATTGGACGCTCTCCTAAAGTAAAATAATCAAGAGTCATGTGATCATTATACTTAAGCCTTAAGGCCATGTCTTCTACAAGTTTTTCTGCAGCTTTTCTTATATTATTTTCTTTACTGGCATCTTCATCAAAAGTACCCCCTATTACTAAACGTCCTTCATAATTTTGCCTTGCATGAAAATTAATTCCTGTAATTGGATAATTTAATAATGGGGGAAGTAAATTAGTGTAAGCCAAAAGACCCAAACTAGATCTCATCTTAAAATTAATATTTATACTAGAAAGTAAGTCGGATGTGCCAAGGCCAGCTGTTATAATGACCTCATCTGCAAAAATAATCCGGTTTTTTGTTTTTACACCTCTTACATGATTATTTTCATAAATAAGTTTTTGTACATTATCTTTTTTAATTTCAGCTCCACTAGCTTTGATCAACTCTAAAGTAGCTTTTGAACCTTCTATAGCTAAGTCACTTTCCCCAAAACCAGCTATTTTTGGCCTACTAGAAACTTTTGGTAGGTGTTTATCAATATCTAATTTGGTAAATTTTTTAACTGAATGGCCCCAATTTTTATGTTGTTCTACTGTTTTGTGGAGTTCAGACTCGCTCATATCCCAAAAAAAAGCTCCTTTAGAAGTGGGTTTGAGATTATCGATTTCTTTAATTAATTTTTTCCAATATTGAAGATTAGCTAGTCTGAAATCAGCATATTTTTTATCATTAGTTGCGTAACCGTTTACCCAACCCCAAGTATTACTTGTAGCTTGTTCTTTATCACCAGGTAACGAATCAGTTACAATGGTAATATTATCTATTCCAAATAAGTGAGCATGATAGGCGAACGAAGCCCCAACAATTCCTCCTCCAATTATGATAATGTTATTTGGTAATTTTTTTTCCAAGTTTTAAGTTTTAATCCCTATCTTGGAAATATTTAACAAAGAATTTGTAAAATATGAAGACGGTCATGCCGTCTTCATATCCAATGTTTTAATTTAAATTATATTAATAAGTTGGTGTTTCAGGACCAAACCATTTTTTGATCAATGCGTTAAGTGATCCATCTTCTTTCATTGAACTAATGGCTTTATTCATAGTAGCTTTTAGATCACCATCTGATTCTCGAATACCCATTCCAACTCCTCCTCCAAGTGATACTTCTCCCATAGCTTCAAATTCACCATTTGACTCAGCAATGATTGGTAAAAGATAATCGCCGTCTGCTAAAACAGCGTCTGCCTCACCATTTTGTACTGCGGAAATAGTTTCTTCTGGAGTTGCAAATTCAACTAATGTAGCACCGCTTTCTGCAACATAGCCTGCTTGAATGGTTGCTGTCTGCGCTGCTATAATACCGCTATCTACATCAACGTCTGCTCCACTTAGGCCCATATAAAGAGACGGTGATGGTGGGAGGTAATCTTGAGTAAAGTCAATGACTTCATCTCTTTCTGCGGTAATTGACATACCTGCTATAATCGTATCATAGTTTCCTGATACTAAGTTTGGAATTATTGAGTCCCACTCATTAATTACCCAAACGCAATCTAAGTTTGCACGAATACAAAGCATATCGCCAACATCACGCTCAAATCCATCTACCTCTCCATTGTCATTAATAAAATTATATGGAGGATAGGCACCTTCTGTACCCATTCTTACTGTTTCAGCCCAAGCAGAACCAAACATAAATACACCTGCAAGTGCTGATAATATTATTTTTTTCATAATGTTCTCCTTTATAATTACGTCTTCGTTCTTCCTCTATAAATAAAATAATTACATATAAAAATATAAACTAAATTGAGATAAATGGATAAACAATTATCCAAAATAAATTTAAAGAATTTAAAGTATTAAGATGAATAAAACAGATCTGCGTTGATTATACTGCCATTTTGAATGTCAATATTTGTATAACGAATAGTTCCTTTGATTTTGGCAGTTGATTTAATAAAAACATCTTTGGCCTGAATGTCACCATCAACCTCTCCTTCAACTGTAACTGTATCGCCTGAGACGCTTCCTTTTACAAATGCGGCTGATTTTATATTAACCGTAGAAGCTTTTATTGTACCATTGATATTCCCAGAGAATTCTATGTAGTCTTTGGCCTCGAGAGAACCATGAATCTTTATATCCTTCGCTAGATTAGATTGATTAATTGTATCTTTTTCAGTGTCGAAAATGAAAGTTGTGTTTTCATTTTCTTGTTTTTTTTCATTTGTTCCAAATATCGACATTATTGATTATCCTGCTCATTATTATCAATTGAATCGTTAGTTTCGTTATCGTCAATTGAATCATTAGTTTCTTCATCAACATTATTTATTTCATTATTTTCTATTTCAGGGGTGTAAGTTTGGATGCTTCCACGATGACGAAGGGTTCCTTGTATTTTTGCACCATAACTAACTTGTAAAGAAGAGTATTCAATTGTTCCCTTAATATCTGCTGATTGATTAACGATAAGGCTTTCTTCTGAAACTACTTCTCCTTCAACTTGTCCGGAGATTCTTATATCTTGACCAGTCATATCTCCATTAAAATTTCCAGTATTATTTATACTAATATTTGAACTCTTAATAGTTCCGCTTAAGGCCCCAGATATATCAGCACTTTCAGAACCCTCAATCCGGCCTTCGACTCTAACACCATGCCCCACCATTACTAATTTAGAGTTATTATCTTGAGAAATAGAATCTAATTCATTGTCTTCCATGTTTAAACTTTAACACAAACCAAATTTTTATAAATTAAAATAGAAAGTCAAAAAAGCCTGAATAAATTAGATATTTTAAGTTTATAAATATATTTTTTTAAAAAAAAGGCCTTTTTGATAAACAATTTTGGCCAATAGGCCTATCTTTTTACTTTTTATCCAAATACATTTAAAAATATCAATGATTTAGAAAAAGTGGAATATTAGAGAAACATGAAAGTTCTTGAGTTAACAAAGGTCGAAAAAAATTTTGGAGATAACAAAGTCCTTAAAGGAGTAGATTTAATTGCTAATAAAGGGGATGTAATAAGTATTATTGGTAGTTCGGGATCTGGAAAAAGTACATTGTTACGCTGTATTAATTTTTTAGAAATTCCAAATGGTGGAATTATCGATGTATGCGGTCAGGCTATTAATTGCAATAATGAAAATTTAAAAAATCCTAATAAAGATTTACAATTGAAAATTATTTCAATAAGAAAAAAATTGGGAATGGTTTTTCAAAGTTTTAATTTATGGAGTCATATGACAATTTTAGAAAATATTATTGAGGCTCCTGTGCAAGTTTTAGGTAAACAAAAAAAAGAAACAGAGGATTTAGCTTTTGAATTACTAAAGCAAGTTGGAATAGAGGAAAAAGCTCACGAATATCCAGTTCATCTTTCGGGAGGTCAGCAGCAAAGAGCTGCTATCGCTAGGGCTCTTGCAATTTCTCCCGAAATATTATTATTTGATGAACCTACATCTTCTCTTGATCCGGAGCTTGTTGATGAAGTCTTATCCGTTTTAAGAAAACTAGCCGAAGCCGGGAAGACAATGTTAATTGTGACTCATGAAATGGAGTTTGCTAGAAGAGTTTCTAGTAAAGTTATTTTTATACATGAAGGTTTAATTGAGGAAGAAGGACATCCTGACACAGTTTTTACAAATCCTCAATCAGAGCGCTGTCGTAATTTCTTATTTAATAGACGCGATTAATAATTTTTTATAATTTACAATCGTGAATTCACTTTTACTATTTCTGGTAAGGCTTTTAGATTTTTACACTCTAATTGTTTTTTTTTATGTTGTGGTATCGTGGCTGTTTCACTTTAAAATACTCAATAGTCAAAATATTTTTTTGTGGAAGGTATTTGAAAGTTTTAAAAAACTAACTGACCCTCCTCTAAATTTAATTAGAAGATATTTACCAAATTTTGGAGGCTTAGATATTTCACCAATTCTATTGATATTTATAATTTACTTATTTAAAGACTTACTAATTGAGTACTGGCCAAAAAGATAGGGGGATATTCAAAATGGCAAATATTATTGACGGAAAAGCTTTTGCAGCAAAAATAAGATCACAAGTAAAAGAAGATGCAGATAATTTAATAGCCCAAAATAAAGTCCAGCCTTGCTTAGCTGTTGTTTTGGTTGGAGAGAATCCTGCTAGTAAGGTTTATGTCGGCGCGAAAACAAAAATGGCTGCAGAATGTAATATTAAAACAAAAGATTATAAATTGGATGAAACAACTGACCAAGATACTTTACTCAAATTAATAGATGATCTTAATAGTGATAACACTGTTCATGGAATTCTCGTTCAACTGCCCTTGCCGAAACAAATTGATGAAAGAAAAGTAATAGATGCAATAAATGTTGAAAAAGATGTAGATGGCTTTCACGCTATAAATGCTGGAAGGCTTTCTATTGGAGGAGATATGTTAAAAAAAGCATTCATTCCCTGCACCCCTTTGGGTTCACTGTTGCTTTTAAAAGACCAAGTTAACGATTTAAAAGGGAAGAATGCCGTTGTAGTTGGAAGATCAAACATTGTTGGAAAACCTATGTCGCAACTCTTAATTGAAGAGTCTTGCACTGTAACTATTGTTCACTCAAAAACAAAAGAAATAGAGTCTGTTTGTTCCAAAGCTGATATTGTAGTTGTGGCAGCAGGAAGACCAGAAATGGTTGACAGCAAATGGTTAAAAGAGGGGTCTGTTGTTATTGACGTTGGTATTAATCGCATTCCTACCACTAAAGATGATGGCAGCGAAGGAAGCAAAATTGTTGGAGATGTTGATTTTAATAGTGCTTCTAAAGTTGCATCAAAAATTACCCCTGTTCCTGGTGGTGTTGGTCCTATGACAATTGCTTGTTTATTAAGAAATACGGTTACATCAGCATATCGTCATTCTGGTTTAGACGATCCTAGATCTACCTAATAGATAATAGTATTTATAAGTATATGATGTCTAGAAGATGGATGAAAAGAAATTTAGAACTATTTGGGAATTGCTAATTCAAGATCATAATCTTGATGAGTTTTTAAAATATTGCACAGATGATATAAAATTAATTTTATATCCCAAACATGCTGCTGCTGGCATTTACGATCGAAAAAGCATATATAATTTATTTGAACATCTATCAAAATCTTTTCCTGGATGGAAAGAATTAATTGAAAAGGTATACCACGATAAAAATAACAAAGTTTTTATTTCGATTGCCAAAGGAAATTCCTCAACTATTAAAGATATTTGGGATATACACATGGTTCACTATGACGAAAATGATAAAATTTACAAAGTAGAAGGAAGAGTAGATACCCTTCACTTAGCTGAAGGAAATGTAGGACCTAGAATTTAAGTTTATTTTTTTTTAGTCGAAGAGCGTTCAACTTTATGAAACCTTCAGCATCCATTTGGTCATAATTAGAAGATTCAAAGGTTGCTAAATCCTCATCGTATAAACTATTTGGTGACTTTCTTCCAATAACAATCACGTTCCCTTTATATAAAACTAACTTAACTTGACCATTAACTCTTCTTTGAGTTTCATCAATAGCCTTTTGCATCATCACTCTTTCAGGAGCAAACCAATAACCGTTATAAACTAATCTTGCATATTTGGGCATCAATTCATCTTTAGTGAAGACCTCCTCTCTGTCTAAAGTAATGCTTTCCATAGCACGATGTGCTTTAAGCAATATAGTTCCACCTGGTGTCTCGTAAACACCTCTTGATTTAATTCCTACATATCTATTTTCAACAATATCAACTCGACCAATACCGTTAGCTGACCCTAATTTATTCAACTTCTGTAAAAGATTAAAGGGGGAGAGTTTTTTTCCATTTATTGCAATTGGGTCACCATTTTTAAATTGTATCGTAATTACTGTTTCTTTATTTGGAGCTTTTTGCGGACTCTTAGAAATACCAAAAACATTTTCAGGAGGTCTCTTCCAAGGATCTTCCAATATTTTACCTTCTGCGGATCGATGCAATACATTTGCATCAACACTGTAGGGCGCTTCTGTTCTATTATGTTTCATAATAGGTATTTTGTTTTTAGCAGCAAAATCCAAAAGCTTTGTCCTAGACGAGAGATTCCACTCTCTCCAAGGTGCTATAACTTTGATTTTTGGGTCTAATGCATAATATGAAAATTCAAATCTAACTTGATCGTTGCCTTTACCTGTTGCGCCATGAGAGACAGCATTTGCTTTTTCTTTTTTTGCAATTTCGATTTGTCTTTTTGCAATTAAAGGTCTTGCTATAGATGTGCCTAAAAGATATTCGCCTTCATAAACTGCGTTACAACGAAACATTGGAAAAATGTAATCACGAACAAACTCTTCTTTTAAGTTTTCAACATAGATTTTTTTTGCACCAAGTTTTTTAGCTTTTAATTTTGCTTCTTTTAATTCAGCACCTTGTCCTAAATCCGCAGCATAAGCTATTACTTCTGCTTTATACTCTGTTTGTAGCCACTTAAGAATAACACTAGTATCAAGACCACCTGAATAAGCTAAGACAATTTTTTTTTTCATTTGTAAATTAACAGTCTTGTTTTAAAGAGTCATAAGCTTTAGTAAAACCTATCAAACTATAAGTATCAATTGTCTCCGTTCCTCTTTGGGAATATCCAACAACTTTCATGCTTTTTCCAGCTTTCATTGCATTAATAATAATACTGTCATCTTTCATGGACCAAGCTGAATCATCTTCACCAAAAAATTGGTAATTTGAATTATCAATATTAACTTTAACATACTTTTCAGAGTCGTATGGGTAGCCTGCATCAATTCTTACATATTCTGCGTTTCCCTCTTTGAATACATAAAATATAACTGGGCCACGAGATGTGTATTTTCCTTTTTCAGTTAATGGAATTTGTAAAATTGAACAGCCATTATTTCCGGCTTTTTTTTGTGTCCATACTCCATGCTCATGTTTAAAAGATAGATCATGTGCGGATAAATTAGCTTTTATAAATAAGAAAAATAAAGAAGAGAAAAAAATTTTTTTAATCATGTGAGATTTGATGAACGAATATACCAATTAAGATTGATTTTTAAAATAATAAATAGACAATAATATTTAGGTAAATTTATGGTTAAGGCTAAAAACCCCTTTGTAGAAGCTTTGGTAAAAATCGCTGAAAGTCAAGATATATCAAGTTTCAAAAAGATATTTGATTATTTCAGTCCTCGTCTTAAATCTTTTTTAATGAAATCAGGCGCCGATGAAGCTGTAGCAGAAGAGATTATACAAGAGACAATGGCTATAATTTGGACTAAAGCTGATTATTATGACCCCAAAGTGGCTTCTCCCTCAACTTGGATATACACCATTGCTCGCAATAAAAAGATTGATATTTTAAGAAAATCAAGAAAGGCGATATTAGAAGATATTGATACCGCAATTCTCCCACCTATTGAGTCCAAAGCAGATGAAAATATAGAACATGATCAAAAATTTGAGATGGTGGCGAAATATTTGGATGGCCTTCCTGCAGATCAACTAGATCTTTTGAAGATGAATTTCTTTGAAGAAAAATCACATGGAGAGATTGCAGAAATAACTAAGATTCCATTAGGCACAGTAAAATCAAGGATAAGACTCGCTTTGGAAAAAATCCGCGGCAAATTGGAACAGGATGAAAACATGGCTAATCTAAACGGTGAAAGTGATAGTAATATATTAAATTAGGTAAAATGACTTTCGAAATACTTACAACACCTGCCAATTCACCAGCTAGCCTGTTATTTCAACAGTGTTTAATTGAAATTGTTCCTGAAAATAAGATGACAAATATGGCTAAAAATGAAGTAGCTGGATATTTTCTTGATAAAATTGACCCCACACCTGTTACTAATGATTTATGGATGAAAGTTTTGAACAATTCTCAATCTAAAAAGAAATTAGTTATTAATTCTAATAATGATCCTTTTTTAAACCAGCTTCCAAAATCACTTCAAGCACATTTAATTAAGAAAAAAATTAAATGGAAATCTTTTAAGGATGTAAAAATAGCATCCATGCTTCCAAAAGATAAAAATGAAAAACTAGAACTCATTCACGTAATGCCCGGAGCAAAGATTCCTCAACACACCCATGAGGGCAATGAGAGTTTTTTAGTTTTGCACGGTTCTTATAGTGATGAATATGGAAGTTATAATCAAGGAACTGTTCAAGTAAGAAGTGATGACCATCATCATACGCCTATTGGCCACGCTAAAACAGGTTGTATTGGCTTAGCTTACACACATGGAAAAATTAAATTCTCTGGCAAGTTTGGCAAGCTCTTAAATTTAATAGCTAACTAATTTATATAACGTAAAAAATGTGTGCTGGTGCTATGCCAGCCGTTAGAATTAATCTTAGTACAAAATAATCTGTGTTAATTATTTTTTCTTTAAAATAAAAGAAGAAGTCAAAACATAAAATAATTAAATAACCAATAATAAAAAGAACAATTGTTTCATCAAATTTAAGATCAAAAGATAATACAAAAAATGCATACACAGCAGGACAAACGCTAAATATAATTGCAATGATATTTTTTGATTTTAAGTAAACCCCCCAATAAACCGCTCCTAGAAAAGATAAAATAACGGTTGAATAGTGAACGAACATATCCTTATCAAAATCTAGAAAAACTAAATCAATATTATAAAAACAGAGATAGAAAGGAATAAGTCCCGGAATTCCAATTAAATAAATCATCCTTGATAAAGTTTATCTATTTGAATTGCTAAATCTATATCTCTTTGAGTAACTTCATTCACATCGTGAGAAATCAGCGAAATTATCACCTTTCCGTATTCTAGGGTAATAGTTGGGTGATGATTTTTTTTTTCAGCCAACATTGCTACTTGGCTAGTGAAAGCAAAACTTTGTCGATAATTCTTAAATTCAAACTCTTTGAATAATCTTCCTTGATTATCTTTGGGCCAATTCGACATGGTGTTTATGGGGCTGGTGAGGGGTTATTTTCATGAATATCATTGATATCATTGATAACCTCTTCGCTTAATTCTAAATGAACGGAGTTAATATTTTCTTCTAACTGTTTCATTTTAGTTGCACCAATTATATTACTATCAACAAATGGTTGCATATTGACAAATGCTAATGACATTTGAGTAAGGCTAATACCATGCTTTTGTGCAACTTTATTATACTCCTCAACAGCTAATTGTGATCGAGTACCTTGGTAACGAGGAAAATTTTTACTATATAATTTTAATCGTGACCCCTCGGGCATTTGTCCATTTAAATATTTTCCAGATAACATGCCAAAAGCTAAAGGTGAGTAAGCTAATAACCCCACTTTTTCACGTACTGACATTTCAGCTAAACCAACTTCATATGTTCTGTTGATTAAACTATAAGGATTTTGAACAGAAACAACTCTTGGATAATTTTTTAACTCAGAGAGATATAAATATTTTGATAAGCCATATGGAGTTTCATTTGATAATCCAAGATATCGAATTTTTCCTTGATCAATTAATTTTTGAGCCGTTGATAAAATATCTTCAAAAGCAGTCCAACTGCCTTCGCTATCATTGTGTTTATATCCTAATTTACTAAAAAAATTTGTAGAGCGTTCTGGCCAATGTAGTTGATATAAATCTATATAATCAGTTTGTAATCTCTTAAGACTTCCCTCTACTGCTTTAATCATGTTTTTATAGTCAAACTGGTTACCTCCCCCGCGTATCCAAGACACTCCTCGACCTGCAACTTTTGTTGCTAGAATTACTTTCTCCCTATTTTTTCTTTCAGCAAACCAGTTACCAATCATCGTCTCTGTTCTCGTATAAGTATTTTCTTTGGTAGGAACCGAATATAACTCAGCTGTATCAAAAAAATTAACTTCCTGATCGAGGGCATAGTCCATTTGTTCAAAAGCTTCATCCTGGGTATTTTGCTCACCCCAAGTCATCGTTCCAAGGCAAATTAAGCTTATTTTGAGATCAGTATTTCCTAGTGTTTTGAATTTCATAAAAGATTAATACGGTTTTACTTGAAAATTTTCAAGATAATAGCCATATTATGATTATATAAGGAGAAACAATGGTTGAATTAAAACAAAATGCCTATGCTCAGACGCAATCGACAGCCATCGATGCGGGCTTAAGAGAGTATATGATGAAAGTCTATAACTACATGACTTCTGGTCTAGCGATCAGTGGTTTGGTGGCATGGGGATTTTCTAAGTCTCCTGCATTAATGGGAGCAATTTATGGGACTGGCCTTCAATGGGTTGTGATGCTTGCTCCTCTTGGATTTATTTTCTTTTTAGGTGCTAGATTACAAAAAATGTCATTATCTGCAGCTCAGATGACGTTTTGGGCTTTTGCAGCGGTAATGGGAATGTCGATGTCTTATATATTTATCGTATATACGGGTGTGAGTATTGTTCGAGTCTTTCTTATTACTTGCTCAACATTTGCAGCAATGAGTATTTATGGTTACACAACAAAAAGAGACTTAACTAAGTTTGGTTCTTTTTTAATCATGGGATTAATTGGTATCATTCTTGCAAGTATCGTTAACATTTTTATGCAAAGTTCTGCAATGCACTTTGTTATATCATGTGTGGGTGTACTAGTCTTTGTTGGTCTAACTGCTTATGACACTCAAAAGATTAAATCTACTTACTATGCAGTAGCTGGTTCAAGTTTTGCAGGTAAAGCAGCAATTATGGGAGCTTTAACTCTATACTTAGACTTCATTAATCTTTTTGTCATGCTGATGCAATTATTTGGTCAGCGAAGATAAAATAAAAAATATAAAATGATTTTAAGGGGCCACTTGGCCCCTTTTTTTTTAAATTAATATTTTATTTCTCATCCAACTAAGTAATATCCTAGGGTGATTGGCTATTTACTTGCAATTGGAGCAGCAGCAATATGGTCAGCTGTAGCTCTTTCTGCTACCCGAATTGTAAGATATTTTGGAAGTTACAATTATAATTTACTAAGACTATTAGGAATTATAGTCTTTTTCTTCCCTTATATTTACATAAATTGGCAGTCTATATATTTTAATCAATCAATTTTTACAGCAATAGTTTTATCATCAATAATTGGGATAATTATTGGAGATACTTTTTTATTCATATGTCTTAAAAGATTAGGCCCTAGAAGACAGGCATTGCTTTTTTCAATGCAAATACCTTTTACAATAATTTTGGCAGAGGTATTCCTCCAAACATTACCTTCATTCACAGAACTGGTTGGCTGTGGTTTAATTTTTTTTGGAATCATAGTCGCAATTCAATTTAATCGAAGTATACCTGATGATGACTTAGAAAATATTCAAGGAAATAAATATACTGGCTTATTAGCAGGGATAGGGCTAGCCCTTTGTCAATCTATTGGAATAATTTTAATGAAACCCGCATTAGTCTCAACAGATCCAATTGTGGTCTCCTACCTTCGAGTAATTGTTGCCGCAGTAATTATGTTTGGGAGTTTATTTTTTATAAAAAATAATCAGCTATGGGAAAGAATGAAAAATATTAAAAGCACTCTATTCAGTATTTTTTTAGGCTTTATGGGAATGGGAGTAGGAATGACGATGCTTATTTATGCTTTAAAATATGGCAACCCTGGGATTATCTCCACTCTCTCAAGCACAATGCCTATTATGATTATCCCAATATTATGGATTGCAACTAAAAATTATGCAGGACATTTAGCAGTGGTAGGAGCTTCTTTAACATGCGTTGGCGCAGGTATTATTTTTCTAGCTTAATTAGATCCTTTTTCTACATTAACGATTTTTAATTCTTTAGATTGTTTAATTTGAGTTTGTAAAATTTTATTTAAAGGGTCTTTGCCTAAATATTTTTTAAATTTCTTTTGGCTTTTTGTTGCCTGATCTGTATCTCCTTCTGTTATCGCCACTAATGCATCTCTTAAATGACCTAGTCCCTTTTGTTCATTTGATAGTTTGTATCTTATATATGCAGCCCTTGGATAAATAAAAAGCTTGGTAAAAGCATAAGAAAATAAAACTAATAAAACAATGAAAGTAATAAAAACAAATAAGAATTGAACAATAGGAATACTAAGCTGCCAAATACCTAAAACTAAAGATAAATTTCCTGCATTGTTAAAAAAATAAAATAGCGAACCATAACCAGCAACGAAAATAATTAATATTATTAAAAGTCTAATCACTAAATCATATTCTCCAAAAAAACTTGATTAGAATTATATTGCTTGACTAAGCCAAATGTTGATTGAAAGTAATTTTTTTCAATAGAATTTAATTTTTCAAATTCTATTAGAGCACTATCGTATTTTCGATTTATTATTGCGTTAATATAAGAAGATAAAGGAGTATTAGAACTTTTTGCAATATTAATTTCAAAAATATTAGCAATAATATTTTTTATCCATTGGAAATTATTATTTTTCATAAATTCATTTGATACGAATTTTTTTTCACTCTCATCTAGTTCTTTGAGAAGAAAGGTATAATCAGGAAGCGTTAATAATTCTTGAAATTTATCTTCTTGAAAAAATAAATATTGACTTTGTAATTTTTGTATATGCTTATTTCTTGCTTGTTGTTGATCAATATTAGAGATAATTTGATTGATTGATAAAATCAACTTATAAGCTTCATCATTTGAAAGTACAATTTGTTGAGGCTCTGGCTCTATTATTTTAGTTTCTGGTATATTTTGGACATTTTGAGCTAACTCTAATATTAAATTTTCTAAACGATCAACTTTTTCTTCAAGTTCTTTGCTATTCGTTTCTAGAGGGACAATATCTTTTTCAATGTTTTTTATAACATTTGATTTATCCTCTTTATTTGAAGATGATAGGCTTAAGGATAAGATATTATTTTGATATAGATAACTTCCTCCACCTATTATAATGATGGCTAATATAATGAGGAAAAAAAGATTTCGATGCCAAAAGCTTTTTTTTACTGAATTTTTTTGATTTTCAGCCATGAATTAAGAATCTATATTTTTTTATATTAATGAAAGTTTTAGCAATAGAAAGTTCTTGTGATGACACCTCCTTTTCGGT
>MDTE01038042.1_pt1 | contig 20749 bp, 17 predicted proteins | sample 811231 | NCBI WGS metagenome assembly MDTE01 (sample SAMN05326651, study PRJNA326480) | marine metagenome | isolation source: seawater | place: Indian Ocean: Red Sea | collected 2010
AGGAATATGCAAGGTGGTCTACGAAACCTGTTATTAATGCTCTTACAGATTTAGAACATCCATGTCAGGCATTGGCTGATTTTTTAACAATTAAGGAGGAATTTCTTGATTTTAAAAAAGTAGTTTTAACATTTATAGGTGATGGCAATAACGTTGCCAATTCTCTTATTTTATGTGGTGCATTATTAGGAGTTGAAGTAAGAATAGCTTGTCCTAAAGGTTATGAACCTAATCCTTTGGTAATTAAGAAAGCATTAGAAATATATGAGAATAAAGATTTATTGAAAATCACAGACCAACCGAAAACAGCTGTTTTAGGAGCAAATGTTCTGTATACAGATGTTTGGTCATCCATGGGAGAAGAGAGTAAACAGAAAGAAAAAGATGAGGACTTTAAGGGATTTACTCTTAATAGCGATTTAGTGAAAAAGGCAGATAAAGATGCAATTATTCTTCATTGTCTACCTGCTTATAGATCGAAAGAAATAACAGATAGTGTTATTGAGGCCAAAAATAGCAGAATTTTTAACCAAGCAGAAAATAGGATGCATGTCCAACAGGCACTATTGTCTTGTTTTCTTTCTTCATAACATTGCAATTTTTTATTTAAAGAGGTACAAATGTATTAGAGTACATTTGTTTTATGAATGCTTCTGCTGATAATAATCTTACTGATGCTCAAAATGAGCTTTATCGATGGATAAAAAACTATATGAAAGACTTTCAACATAGTCCTTCTATAAGGCAAATGATGCAAGCTATGGGATTAAAGTCACCGGCGCCTATTCAAAGTAGATTAAAACATCTTCAGGAAAAAGGATACATATCATGGCAAGAAGGCAAAGCAAGAACTCTTCAAATAGTTGATGAAGTTTTAAATGGTGTACCAATAATGGGTTCAGTTGCAGCTGGAGGCCTTATTGAAACATTTTCAGATATAAGTGAAAACTTGGATATTTCAGATATTTTTAAAAGAAAAAATGTTTTTGCTCTTTCAGTGAATGGAGATTCCATGATTGACGCATGCATAGCAGATGGAGATATGGTTTTGATGGAACCTATTCAAGATATTTTATCTTTAAGAAATGGAACAATAGTAAGTGCATTAGTTCCAGGATTAGGTACAACTTTAAAATATTTTTTTAAGCGTGGTCAAAAAATTTATCTTGAAGCTGCAAATAATAATTATGAAGCTATAGAACTGAATTTAGATGAAGTTATTTTTCAAGGTAGATTATTAGCTGTTTGGAGAAAAATATAATTATTTGTTTAAAATCCTAAACTTATATTAAATACCCAATTCATTTCATTAAAATTATGAATTTTATAGTTATCAATATGATCTGAAAGGATTAAGGCAAAAGTACTCCTTAAAGGGATTTCTTGTGAAGGTGCTAATGAAGCGCCTAATAAAAAAAACCTGCTGTTGTATTCAAAAAATGTTGATAATTTCTTATTACCTACTCTACTTAAAGAAAAAACAGGTGCCCAGCATAATTTTCTGTGTGTAAATTCAGTACCTGAACCACCAGCCAAATCTGAACATAATCCTTTAATTGTCCCTACTGCCATACGGCCAGTCCCTAAACCTGCAGTTGCTATGTACATAGGAAAAATACTATCATCATCATTATTAGAATTAAACCAAGCTTTAGATGCAGTTAAATAAATGTTTCTTCCACTGTCAGTTGTACTATCATGATGAATTAATTGCTCTGCTCCCAAAGCAATCCCTGATCTATCATTAAGTGCGTAATCCCATCTAAATCCTGAGGAAATACCTTCTCCAATTTCAGTAGATCCTCCTGCAGCATCATTTCCTTGATAAAGACTTCTTATTCCAATATTTATGCCAAAGCTAGACTTTTCTCTATGTAAAAATTGATATGAAATAAGTCCTATTGCATCACCATCATTCCAACCAAAGAAATTTTTATTAGGAGGATCTGGGATCTGTGTATTGTGACCTCTAGTAGATAAATCAATTTTATACTTTTTGTTCCAAGAAAATCCTGGTGGGACTATCCAACTTATGTCAGGACCAACTTCCTCATTATTAAAAATTATTGATCTATTCAATGAGTTTATTGCATAAATAGTGTTTTCTTTTTTAAAGTCACTTTTAAATTTTTTATCTATTAAAGAATCCTCTGTATTGATTTTTTCCCACAATACTTTTTTCTTAATTTTTGGATTAATTAAATCCCATTTGATATTAGCAATAGTTTGATTTTCAACATTCCCTATAACGAAATTAGTTTCTCTGAATAATTTATTAGGTGAAGTAGAGATTATTTTGTTTGATGATTTTAATGGCGCAGATAAAATAGTTATTAATGTAATAACAAAAAAATAAAAATTTTTTACACTCTTTTTTTTAAGATTGTATAGGGTATCGATTTTTATTTTATACATAACAAATTTAAAAATTAAATTTGGGAATCAATGTATACCCAACCTATTATTTTTTCTTGGTAAATTGAGATATATTTATTGAGGTAGTAAATATCATTATATGTAATCTTACCTTTTTCAATGAAAATTATAATTTTCCCCAACTCATTTATTCTTGTTTTATCTTTAAGTTCAACTTTTTTAAATAAACTATCTTTGCATATTTCTTCAAATAAATAGTTTTCTTCATAATCATTTATAAAGATAAGACCAATTTCTTTATCCTCATAATTAGTTATTGTTTTATCAAATAATTGCAAACTTAAAACTGGATTTTCCTTAATCAAGGTAGTAAGAATTGAACAATTAGGACTGATTTCAATTTTATTTATATCGTAAATTATTCCCGACAATCTTTCTTTTAATAGAATTAATAAACAACCAGCAATAGTCGAAATTGTCATACTAAATAGAACCATATTTGTTCTCTTAGGGAAGACTCGATCTCTATCGATTGTGGGTATTGATATCATTTCCCAAGCATCAGGAGCCTGGACTTGTTGCAACTTTACTATCTCGAGATTATATTCAATATCCGATAAAAGTCGAGCATCTCTAGTTGCAATGTTTGTTAGTTTTTTGTATTCAAGAAGAATCTCGTTAGGTCTTTTTAATGCTGACTTTATAGTATCGATTTTATTTTTTAGCTCAGTGAGGATTTTAGATTTTGGTTTTAACTTTGAAGATAAATCAATATATTGAGATTCATATAATTCTAATTTATTAAATAAGGACTGATATCGTTGTCCAGCATCTGATTTATTATCCGAGATTGAATTTTTCCTTAGTAAGTTACTAAAACCATTTTCTCCTAATATTTGGGACAAATTAGTATTGTTTTCTAAAAAATTTTGAGATTCTCCCAAACCAACAAATCCATCAATATTTCCTAAACCATTTTCTATAGTGAACTTATTATATTCTTTTTGAGAATCTAAGTATCTTGCCTCCATAATTTTTTTTTGATTTTCGAGGTATTTTCTTGTCTTTGTAAGATTTCTAATTTGTTCTTTCTTTGAGTAATCTTTATATTTTTTAGAAATCAGATTTAGTACATCCAAAATTAATTTCTTATCTTCATTTTGATATTTAATATTTAATACAGTTGAACCTTCTTCGTAATCAATAAAAAGCTCATCATTAAGCCAAGATTTGAAACTTAAATTCTCATTTTTTTTATTTTTATAATAATCTTTACGATATTCGAATACAGGCAGCAATACCGAAGGGCTTTTTAATATTAGTTTTTGAGTTATATTTTCATTAAAATCATAACCACCTATTATTTTAGATATTTGAGTATTGCGTGTAGATTTTGGAGAGAAAGAACTTTTTTCTTTAATGACTATATTGAAGCTTCCTTCCCAAATAGGTCTTACTAATAAAGAGTATATTGATGTTGAAAAGGATGTAAAAATAACTATTAAAAAAAGTAATTTTTTTTCTCTTAATATACTTTTGAATAATAAAAAAAGGTCTATCTCTTTTAGTTCTTTATTTTCTATATTTTGTGCTTTATCAGAGTTCATATTTTTAGTCAAATATTTTGTAGAGGCCGTAAGAGGAAATTACTGGTCTTGCTAAGGTATCTATCATTTCAGTAGATTTTGCAATGATGTTTTTTCTAACAAATATAATATCGCCACTCATTAAAATAGGGTTAGTGAATGAACCTTTTTTACTAGATGAAACGTACCGAAAAACTCTCTTTGTTGTTTTTCCTTGCTTATTTAATCTAATAAATTCGATATTACCGGAATTAGTTTGGTTCCCCCCTGCAGAGGCTATTGCTTCTAATAAAGATGAATTTTGCCTTAATGTTTTTGCTCCTGGACTATATACATTTCCATTTACAAAAACATTTATTGTTTTTGGTGCTAGGTTAGTTTTATTTATTGAAATAAGTTGATCAAGTAAGGTGTCATCACTTCTTTGAACATTAATCACATCACCATCTCGAAGAGTAATATTTTGTGTTAGATCTCCCTCTTCAAGAAGAGAAAGTAGATTAATAGTTGTTTTTATTTTACCACCTCCACTAGATAAAGGATTTTTTCTAGTAACAATGATGTTAGTTAAATCTGCATTTATAGTAATTCCATCACCTTTTTGAATGGCATCAAATAATTTAGGCATATAAAGTGTTTTAGCTTGAATCAAAGGTCCTTTATTCAATGAGTTGAAAGAATTATTAGTTGAAATATTTTTTAATTGTCCTGATAATTCTTTGTCTCCTAAGGCATATAACCCTGGCCTATTTACCTCTCCTTTTACTAAAACATTTGGAACTTTTTGTTGAACAAGATATATATTAATTTGAGGCTCAAAAATATAATTACTGAATTCCTCTAAAAGTATTGATTTAGTCTCAACTATTGTTTTACCTTCTACATTAAAATATCCAATTTCTGGCAGAATAAAAGAACCTGATGCATCAATAATATAGTTATTACTTAATTCAGGTATTCCAACAAATTCTATAAATGTAATATCACCAGGACCAAGAATATAGGTTTGTTCAAAATTTTTAAATTCTATTTTTTCTGAACTTTTATCCGAAGCTTCGATTGAATAGGTTCTTATTGTGTAATTAAAAATAAATGAAATAAATAAAACTATCTTGACAATACTTTTTATAACCAACATTATCAATTAATTAGCCCTTAAAAAATATTATCACATAACAAATAATTTCAAATAAAAAATGATCAAAAAACTCTTTATGATTTTTTTAATACTAAAAAGGTTGCAGCTTTTTTTTTTTTCACGTTTATGAGCTAATATTGATTTTATTTAGGGGCCATAGCTCAGCTGGTAGAGCACCTGCATGGCATGCAGGGGGTCTGCGGTTCAAGTCCGCATGGCTCCACTTAATTTTTTTTAGTGTTCATTTAAGAAAAGCATGGTTAATATATTTCGGATATTATTACCAAGTAGTTCAAGAACAAGAGATGAAAAAGTTATAAATAATTTAAATCATCTTTAATAAATGGTTTTTACTATTTAGATAATGCACCATTGGCTTTAAGAGCTTTTAATTAATATGCATAAAAATATAAAAATTCTAAGACCACCTTTTATCATTTAAAATTTCATTGTCTCTTTTACAAAAAACAACGTCAACTTCTGTCGTTGCATTGTCAAGTGGTCTTCTTGTAAGAGACAATATGTCGAATAATCTGAAATTATAAGATGACATTAAATCGAAAAGGTCACTAAAAGTACCTGATTCTTTTAATGTTTCAATTAATCTCGACTCCACAATTACGTAATCAAAATTAGCTATTGATTCTTTCATGCCCCTCAGAATAGGTAGTTCAAAACCTTGGGCATCAATTTTTAAAAGTGATGTGCTAACTAAATCTATTTTTAATTCATCAAAAGGAATTATATCAACTTCAATTTTTTCTAGACATTCTGATCCTCCATATCCCTCTTGTTCAAGAAATGTAGATCCTCCTATATCTTTAAAAACAGATATTAACCCTTTTGATTTTTTATCACCTAATGCTAAATTAAAAATTGTAAAAATTGCGGACGGATTTTTTCGGAGATATTTCTTTTTAAAAAGTCTCATATTCTCAAATGATTCTGGTAGAGGATCAATACAAATAACATTATTTGGAGAAATGTTCTTAAAAATATGGTCTGTACCATATGCAAATCCAACATTGACAAAACTGTTAATTTTTAGATCGTATTTATTTAGCAACTTAAAGAAGGCATCCCAACGATATGAGGCACTTTCCTTAGAGATAGTCAACCCAAATCTATTTAATATTAAATTAATAGAGTTTTTTATATATCTTTTAATATATCTAGTAGGCATTTTGAAAGGGTATTTAATTTTATCTTACTATGCCCAAATAAAAGTTTAATTGTGGAGTTAAAAAGATAAATGATTACCTGAAAATGTAATTCAAATATTTGTCAAATGTTTTTACCACTATTAAAAAATAAAAGATAATAATCAAGTATATTTTCGGATATTTTAAGTATTAGTCACTATGTGGATTACTTTGTAAGAATAATGCGTAAAACCTGCAAAATATGATTTTTTTGAAACTTAAAAGAAATATTTCAACCTTTTTAAATAAGAAAGTGGAATAAGAAAAATTGTTTTCATTATGATTAGGAAAATTTTCATAAAATTGATTTCTCTATGAATAAACCATTTTATGATGTATGGGATTGACTTCAATGACGTAATATCCAACTTCAAACTTAAAAGATGAGATGATATTAAATATTTTTCATAATAATGATCTTTGAAAGGTCTATAAACATCGCAAATTCTTGTCTTAAAACTTTTTATTTTTATATTATTTGATATTGCTGCTAAGAAAAATAATCGACAAGCATCTCTTTTGTCTTGACCATTATTGTATTTATTTTCAACAAGTTGCGGAATATTAGTCCAAATTTCATCAAGAAAAGACATTGATTTTTTTGAGCCACCAAAAAAGATATCATAAATCCTATTTGGGTAATAAGCTCTTCCAAAATTGAGGTTATACAGGTAAGAAGAATTCAAAAAGTTTTTTAAAGGATATAACTTTAGTGGATGTATATAAATAGAATCAAATCTGCATCTAAAAATTAAATCATATTCATGGATATCACTTTTTAAAAGTTCATAGCATTTCGAAAGTGTATAAATTTGTGGCAAAGCAAATTTAGTGCCATTATGGTAAATTTTTGAATTCAATATTTTTTTATGAGTTTTTGGCAAATTTATACAAAATTTTTCATAGGACTCAGTACAAATTTTTTTCAAATTAAAATTAGAAAATACATTTGATATTTGAGTGAAACTATCAATTTTATTTTTTGTTTGTGGAATATTTTCTCTATGGTCTAATGACTCACCTGGTTCGTCCCATGAGTAACAAAAAATACTATAGTCAATACCCTTTGTAAGGTTTGAGATACTATATTCCATTAATTCATTGGGAATAGAACGAAATTGTCCTGCGAATAAGAATGCTATTTTCATAATTTAATAGAAAATGGTTTAATTCGACTGAAATTTTTTTATAGACAAAAATTTATCATCTATATAATTTAAATCGCCAAATCCCCAAGGTTTATTAAAGTAAATCTCATCATATGGGACGTTATTATTTTTTAACCATTCAAGAAGAATAACTGAAGTATATTTATTTATTAAACCTATATTGCCTTTAAAGGTTCTGACATTTCTTGATGTATAAAGGATGATATAAGTACCTTTTTCATTCTCTTCTCTTAATTTTGAACAAACATTTTTAATTGGTTTACATTTGCTGTAATCGTTCCCAGGAGGAGATTCACATATTGTTTTATCAATATCAACTACTAACGTACTTCTTTGATGTCCAGAAAACCCATTTTCACCTTTTATTTCATAAATACTAGATTCGAACGAAGAACAAATTTCCTCTACAGTCCCAAATATCTTTACATGAGAAGCCTTAATTGCGAGAACTTTTTTCCCATTTTTAATAGCATATTCATAAATTGGCGAAATATATAATTCTTGATTATTTTTTTTATCTATTGTTAATAAATATTTATTAGCAAGATTTATCAATTCTTCTGATTCTCTAAAAAAGTAAGTCCCAACTGAACATTTTGATGAAATTCTATTTTTCTCTTGTACTTCAGTAATTAGTTCGTCCTCCTTAGAAGTTTTTAAAAAAGACCAATTTTCTCCTTCAGAAAAAAAATATGGAATAGCACCAAAATAATTTTTGTCAATTTCTTCTAAATTTTGGGAAATTTTATAAGATGTATCGCAGTTATGAATAAGAATTTCTCCTTTTATCTCAAAATACTTTATAGCTTTAATAGCTGTAAGAAGTTGGCCATTGGTTAATTCATCTAATTCAAGCCAATCAATAGAAATTTGAGGAAAAATTTTTTTTATTTTATTTGATAAGTATTTTTTAACTCGATCTTTTTTTTGCGTGACAATATATAATCTATCTTTAGAAGAAAAATTAAATGAACCCAAACTCCATATTAATAATTCTATTCCATTAACAATAACTAAGGGTTTTGGAGGTTTAATACCTTTCTTTATTAATCTTGAACCTCTTCCTGCTGCAGTTATTAAATAGTTCATTTTTCTAGAATATAGTTTTTCATGTCTATATCGTAAAATAGGGATATTCCAATTATTAATAATGCTGCCATTTTTTGTTCATCATCTTTGTGTAAAGGTATCATTGATAAAAATAAATTTGATGTAAGTATTCTCAAAAGTTTTTTATCGATTAAATTTTCTAAAAAAATTTTTTTAAAATAAAAATTTGCTATTTCATAATTAAATGGTTTGAAAATTTTTAAATCGTATTCATCATTATTGAATGAAATGTAAAACATATTATTAACTATTGAATCATAAAAACATCCAAATGAATGATTTAACTTTGCCAGATCATAAAAAGGATCAGTATAACCAACTTTATTATCTCCTATCAAATCAGCTTTAGGATCAATCAATTTAATACTACTTGATATAGGTTCAATTAAAATATTGTTAAAACAAAGGTCCCCATGACCAAAAAATAACGGTCTTTGTTTCTCAATCTCTTTAAGTTCTTTTTGTATTTTTTTAATAGTAATATTTAAAGATGGTAAAGTATGATTATTAATTTTTATCCCATTACTTCTAATATTTTTGAGTAATTCATTATTTAGATTATCTATAATTTTATTCAAAGAATCTGTTCTTTCTTCGAGTTTCTCTGAATAAAGATGACTTGAATCATGAAGAAATTCTTTTGATTTATCATTTAGATAAAATTCACTGTAGATATCAAAAATTGATCTAACAATATTTTCCCAGCGATTTGCTTCTATCTTTCGAAATAAATATATTTCAGAAAGATTTGGGTAAGGTAAATATTCTAATTCTAAAGAATCTTTTTCTTCATGTTCCTGGTTCAATAAAATAGGAAAAAAAACTTTTAGTTTAGAAGGAATATTTTTGTAGAAATTAATCTCTTTTTTTAATTTTATGCTCTCTCTGGATGTCTTAATAATACTATTTCTTTTGTAATTGTATTTGATTTCATTGAAGAATCTACTTGTAAATGAAGAAATTTTTGTTTCAAAATACGTTGTACAATGGCCTGCGTCATACCATTTTTCATGAATTATAGAATGTCCATATTTTTCAATTAGTATTTTTGCGAGATAAAGTAAATCATTCATTTGATTATCATTTACTCCTTCTAAAGCATCTCTAATATTTTTTTTTTCTGAAGAAATTCTTCCTGTGAAAGGGTAACATTTTTTTTTAAAATCAATTTCTTTTTTTTTGAATAAATATTCAATATTATTTTTATCAAGATAAGAAATTGCAGACCAATTTTCTTTCGAAATTTTATTATCTCCAAAATAAATTGATTTCTTGTCTTTAAAGTGATTATCAGGAACTGTTGTAATTGGTAGAATATTGATAATATCTTCTTGAATATAATCTAATGATTTTTTAACGGTATCTATAACTCCAATTGTTTTTCCAACGTTAATAAAATTACAATTATCAAATGATTTTAATTTTTGAAGATTGTTTGAAAAATTGTTTACTGCTATATAAATTTTATTTTTAGAAGTACAATTATTTTTTATTCTTTCAATAATTAATGTATTTCCTATGTTTAAAAAAGGTTCGTGAAGTGTAAATGAATCATCATAAGCCTTATAAGCTGCAGCAAGAATTAGTATCGCACTGTTTTCTTTTTTAGAAATTCTTAAGTTCATAAAAAGAACTTTTAGTTTTAATTTAAGAGATAAAACTTAATCTAATTAGAAATACTAACATGAAACGTTTTTTAATTTTATGAAGTTACAAGTTTTTCAAAATAAAAAAATCTTTATTTTGTAAAAAAGGAATTTTTTGTCTAATCCTCCTTTATTTAATGTTTATATTTTCTTACCTCTTCAAAAAAATTAACTCTTTTAATAATTCATTAATGTATTAATTTAGTTCATATAAACAAACCAATGATAAATTTGTATTTATGATAATTCTTACTTTTTTATTGCATTAAGCAATTATAAGTGCGTAATATGCTTTACTAATATCTTTTTTTTAGATATTTATTTTTATTCTTATTTTTGTTCAAGATGGCATTACCATTTTTTTTAAATATTGGTCCCGGAGGGGGAGGTAGCACTTCATTTCATAATTTTTTATGTGCAAATTTTGAACTCTATGAGCACAGTAGAAAATATAAGGAGGCAAATTATTTAACTTTAAGACAAACATCAGATTTAAAAAAAAAGAAATGGGACTTAAGTTCATCAATAACAAACTTTGAAGATTATATTAATGGTTATCAAGAAGGCAAAGGAATTGATTCTTCTCCTAACTATTTATATTTAAATGATTTAGTAATAAAATCAATATCAGAACTTTGGCCAAAAAAAAATTATCCTAAAGTTTTTATTATTTTTAGAAACCCTATTAAACGTGCTTTGAGTCAATATAAAGCACTTATTTGTCTATATGGTATTAAAGAAGTTTCATTTTCTAAAACATGTGATTGGTGGAGAAATGAAGGTCATAAAAATCCATATGGGCATGACATTCATCCCAAACTACCAAATTTTAGCTTTGACTATTTAGGACACTCTAAATATTGGGAAAATATTCCAAAATATGAGAATTTTTTAGGAAAAGAAAATATTTTCATTACCACTTTAGACAAGCTAATAAAGAGTCCATATGAAGAACTTTTAGATATCTCTGATTTTATTAATTTAGAATTGAAATCTAATGAATTACCCGACAATATTAAATTCCCTATTGAGGGTCAGAAAAATGCTTATCGAAATAAAGCATTTTCTAAGATAATAAATTCAAAAAAATCTTCATTTATTTCAAATACAATCAATTTTCTTAATTTAAGAACTCCTGTTAATAATTTTAAAAATAAACTTAATAATTCACCTTTTTTTACTAAGAAGATTTCTATTAAACCCAATTTAATTACTGAAGTTGAGAATGAATTAATTGGATGGCAAGAACAAATAAGTAAATATGTTAACCCCAATGAATTATCAATTTAACTAGAAATATAAACTAACAAAAATCCTTAAAAAATTTAAGTCAAATAAATCTTTTTTAGCTAGTAAGAATAATTTTTTATTTCAAAAAATTTATAAAAAGAGCTTCTTTTATTACTTTTAATAAGTAAATAAGTCTCTTTTAAAATATAATTTAATACTAACTCTGAATCCTCTATCGCATTTCAAATATTATTTGAAGCTTAGGTAAGTGAAATTTATTTTCTAGATTCTGCTTTATACCTGTAAATTAGAATTAATATTTAAATCAAATGATTTTTTTTTAAGTTTATTATTTGCTTTTCAAAGTTCTATTAATTTTAAATTTTTCAATAATTTACTGTTGCTAAATTTCAAAGCTAAAGGTTGATAATTTACTATTTTTTTTCAATTCTTAGTAGTCTAGCATTTATAACCAGTGGAATAAAGATATATTTTTATACATCACTATCTTGAAATTCTAGATGTTTTTAAAATAGAATTTTTTATAAATTCATTTGGAGATCCCGTTTATTTATAATTAATTAAAGAACTTCCTAAATTCAATGTTCTTCTAGTTGATTACTTTATTGTCTAGAGTATATAAAATATCATTTTAAAATCCTAATCATAATTTTGTACCAAAATAATTGTTATATTTAGAATTAATACCTTTTAGTTTCATTAAAAAAAAAATTTTTTGAATGAGAGGTTTTTAAAAAAAAAGTCAGATATAAAAATAATTTATTTATTTCCTTAATTGAAGATTTTATAATTTAGAAATTATGTTAAATTAATCTATTATAATTTAAAATTTTGTGAAGGAAATTAACAATTTAGACAAGCAATTTCTAGATGATTATTGGTCTAGGTATAAAAAGATAATTTTTGATTCTAGAAATGACAAAGAAATTATCAACTTTAGAGATCAATTTTTAAAAATTTCTAAAAATAAAGGGAAATTAATTTTTATTGGAAATGGAGCTAGCGCTTCTCTTGCTAGTCATGCTTCAACTGACTTTACAAAACAAGCAAAAATAAAGTCACTTGCCTTTAATGATCATAATTTAGTTACTGCTCTAGCAAACGATTATGGATATGAAAATTGGGTTTCGGCAGCACTTGATTATTATTGTGAGAAGAAAGATGCTGTTATTTTTATCAGTGTGAGTGGAAATTCTCCTAATTTAGTTAAAGGGTTGGATTATGCGAAATCTCATGACATTTTAACTTTTAGTCTTACTGGAGCATCAATATCTAATTATTTAAATCAAAATTCTGATCACTCTATTTGGGTGGATAGCAAAGCTTACAATATTGTTGAGTCAATTCATACGATATTAATCACATTAATTATTGATTTGATTGTTGGTAAGCCTGAATATAAAGTTTCTTAAATGAAAATAAAATTTTCTAAGCCTTCAGTTTGCAAAAATTTGCCTTTTACAAAATATCTTTCTGATGATTTATATCATCATAAATACATTTTAAAAAATGATAAAAGTATATTCTCTAAAGCAGCTTTTTTTGATAGAGATGGAGTCATAATTAAAGATAAACATTTTCTGTCAAATCCAGATTTGATTGAATTTGAGGAGGGTGCAAAAAGCTTATTATCAAAGTTCAAGAAAAATGGCTGGAAAGTTGTGGTGGTAACAAATCAATCAGGTATTTATAGGAATTTATTTCAATGGAGCGATTATGAAATAGTTTCAGAAAGATTGCTGCAACTTTTAGGTGCTCCTTCTCTAATAGATGCAATTTATGCAAATGGATTTGGACCTAATTTAAATAAGGACAGTTGGAGAAAACCTAATCCTGAAATGATTTTCGAGGCAAAAAAAGATTTAAATATTGATTTGAAATCATCAATTATTATTGGTGATAGATTAACAGATATTGTCGCAGGAATTAAAGCTGGCCTAAAAATTGTTTATCATGTTAAAACTGGTTATGGCACTAATGAAAGAACCAATATTGAAAAATTGGCAAAAAGAATTGATTATGATTTTAACGTACCCGATACAGATGGATTTAATAAACCAATTATGAAATTTGCAGATGGACTTCTAGATATCTTAAATGATAAATCTCTTTTTTAATTGCGATGACCAAGAATAAGAACTGCGAAATTATTATTATAGGCGGAGGTATGGTCGGACTATCTTTAGCTAATCAAATAGTTGATAGGAAATTATCGGATAGTGTCATTATTCTTGATAAAGAAAGTACTTTAGGTAAACATAGTTCAGGCAGAAATAGTGGAGTTTTACATGCTGGAATTTACTATAAACCTGGAACTCTTAAATCAAAAGTCTGTGTTGAAGGTTCAAAACGTTTAAAAAAATGGGTTATTAAAAGGAATCTTCCAATTAATCATTGTGGAAAGATTATCGTACCTCAAAAGGAGCATCTAGATTCTCAAATTGATGAATTAGCTTTAAGGGGATCTAAGAATGGAGCAGAAGTTGAAATATGGAATCAAAATCAATTGTTAAAATTTTCTCCTTTTGTAAGATCATCAACTGGTAGAGCTCTTTGGAGTCCAAATACTTCTGTAGTGAAACCAATTACAATTATTCAATCTCTGCATTCTGAATTAATTAAAAAGGGCGTTGAGATAATAAATCTTGGAGGAGGACAAAAATGGAAAGTTGATCCCGAAAAAAAAACTATATTGATTAATGATTCCAAAGAGATAAGATATTGTTTTTTTATAAATTGTGCTGGACTGCAATCAGATAGGATTGCTCACTTATTTGGATTGGGAAATGATTTCCGACTAATACCATTTAAAGGTTTATATTGGAAAATTAAAGAGAGCTCAAATTTTAAAATTAAAAGTAATATTTATCCCGTGCCAGATTTGAATGTGCCTTTTTTGGGAGTTCATTTTACTCCTAGCGCTGAAGAAAAACCAATCATAAGCATTGGTCCAACAGCAACACCTGCATTAGGTAGAGAAAACTATAAACCTTTTGAATCTATAGAACCAATTAATTCTATTAATAATCTTTTTTTGTTAAGCAAACAATATTTGTTAAATCAAAATGGTTTCAGGAAATATGCTCAGGAACAATTGTTACTCAGTTTATTTCCATTAATGCTTAAATCAGCTCAAGAATTAATACCTAATATTAGGGCTGATGATATTGAAACAAGTGATAAAGTTGGAATAAGGTCGCAACTTTTTAATTTGCAAACACAAAAATTAGAAGATGATTTTTTATATTTAGAAAATTCTGATAGCCTCCATATATTAAATGCAATATCGCCTGCGTTTACAGCAAGTTTTGCTTTGGCAGATCTAATAATAAATAAATCAAAATATCTTTCAGCGAGAATATAATTATTATGAATGCAATTTTATTGGCAGGAGGCTTTGGAACGAGGTTGAGACCAATAACTAATAATATTCCCAAATGTCTTGTGGAAGTTCGAGGTAAACCTTTATTAGAGCATTGGTTAATAAAATTGGAGGAGCTTAATTGTAATTCAGTACTTATTAATTCTCATTATTTAGCGGATCAAGTACAAAATTTTTTAGATAATTTTGAGTCTTCATTAAATATTAAATTAACTTATGAAAAAGAATTATTAGGAACTGCAGGAACTTTAATTGATAATCTTGAATTTTTTAATGATGATGAAGGATTATTGATTCATGCTGATAATTTCACAAAAAATAATTTAAGATCACTCGTTAATTCTCATAAATCTCGGCCAAAAAAAGCTCTTTTAACTATGCTTACCTTCAATACTGACAAGCCAAAACAATGTGGGATTGTTGAGACAAATGATGAAGGAATGGTAAGTGGTTTCTATGAAAAAAGTAATAAATTCCACGGCTATAAAGCAAATGGAGCCATATATATGTTTGATCGAAAATTTCTAAGTTGGGTTTCTAAAAAGCATAAAAAAGCCAATGATTTTAGTTTAGATATTTTGCCTAATCTAGTAGGCAAAATATACACGCATCATATAAATGATCTGTATATAGATATTGGTACGCCTGAAAGTCTAATTAGAGTAAATGAATGTTTATAGGATTTAAAAAATTTAATTTTTTTTATGTCTAAATGGTAAAGTCTTAAATAAGTTTGATTTATCGATTTTTATGGCTTATATCGATTTTATGGGGAGTTTACATAAAAGTACAAAAAGAGACTATCTTGCTCGAGTAAATGATAAAGAATATCCAAAAGCAAAAGCTGCAGAATTAGCAAAAAAGTTTGATTATGACTATTGGGATGGAGACAGAAGAATTTGCTATGGCGGTTATAAATATATAGAGGGTAGATGGTCAATAGTTGCTCAAAATTTGATTAATCATTATCAATTAAACAAAGATTCAAAAATTTTAGATATAGGTTGTGGTAAAGGTTATCTTTTGTTTGATTTAACTCAATTACTTCCTGGAGTAGAAGTTCATGGTTTGGATATATCTAAATATGCGATAAATAATGCAAAAGAAGAAATAAAAAAAGAAATCAAGTATGGATCTGCTACTAGTTTACCTTGGGATGATAATTACTTTGACTTAGTTATCTCTCTAAATACACTTCATTGTCTACATGCCTATGATCTTGAAAAAGCATTAATGGAAGTTGAAAGAGTAGGAAAAGAGAATAAATATATATGCGTTGAAAGTTTTAGAAATGAAAATGAAAAAGCAAACTTGCTCTATTGGCAAGTAAGTTGTGAAGCTTTTCATAATCCAGAAGCTTGGTCATGGTGGTTTGAGAAAACTGGTTATAAAGGGGACCACTCTTTTATATACTTTGAATAATAAAAAGTTGTGATTTGTCTTTTTAAATTACTAGTTTTATTTAACTATGGATATTAAGAAAAAAATATTTGATATCAATTATTTTTCTTCAAAAAATAATAGTAGATCAGAGTTTTTAGAAAACTTAGAAGATAAGATTCTTACATTTGGACATTTTAGTAGCATCCATCCAGGGCATATAAGGTATCTCCAATATGCAAAATCTTTGGGCAAAACTCTTGTAGTTGCATTAAGGGGAGATTTTAAAAATTCATCAAAACCTAGATACAGATTTTCTACACAGAGTAGAGCAGAAAGTCTAATAATTCTCAATATTTGTGATTATGTTATTAAGCTAGAAGAAGATAATCTTAAGGATGTTATTGAATTAGTAAAACCAACTACTTTAGTTTTAGGAACTGAGTTCCAAAATCAAGAGAATCAAGATATTAATGAAGCTATTTTGAAAGTTAAAAGATTAGGAAGGCAAGTAATTTATCATGCAGGAGAAACTCAATACGCTTCAACAGAATTATTAGGAGAAAGTGAGACGAATTTACAGAAAGAGAGAAAAGAAAAATTTTTGAATGCTTGCAATAAACAGAAAATTAATTATGAAAATTTAATAAAAAAAATTAATAAGTTTAAAGATTGCAAATTATTAGTAATTGGAGAAACGATTGTTGATCAATATACCGCTTGCGAAGCATTGGGTATGAGTGCTGAGGCTCCAGTTTTGGTAGTAAAAGAACTTAAGGATAAGATTTTTATGGGCGGTGCTGCTGTAGTTGCTGCTCATGTGAACGCACTCGGTGCAAAATGTGTTTTTGTGAGCGTAGTTGGGGATGATTCAACTGGGGAAATAGTAAAAGATGAAATTGCTAATTTGGGAATAAAGAGTGACTTAGTAGTAGATAAATCAAGGCCAACAACTTTTAAGAAAAGATATATGGTCGAAAATCAAAAACTTTTTCGGGTAAGTAGAGTTGAAGAGCATGAACTAGATAGAGACATAGAGGAAAAGGTTTTAAATAAAATTTCAAATCATATTAAAGACGTTGATGGAATAATCATAAGCGATTTTGCTTATGGCCTTATTACCAAAAGAATAAATAAGGAAATCGTTAAATTATCCAAGCAGTATTCGATAAATGTTTATGCGGATTTGCAATGTAGTAGTCAAATTGGATCAATCACAAAATTTAAAGATGTTGCATTAATTTGTCCTAATGAAAGAGAGGCCAGATTGGCTCTACAAGATAAAAATTCTGGATTAGAAAAATTGGCTAATATCTTAATCGATAAATGCCAATGCAATAATTTAGTTATGAAATTAAATAGTCAAGGCTTTATATCCTATGAAAAAGATAAAAAAAACATTGTTTTAAATCAACATTTCCCCGCTCTTTGTGCTAATCCATTGGATGTTACAGGTGCTGGAGATTCATTGCTTGCGATAATGTCAATTTGTTTATCTATTGACAACAACATTATGGAGGCTTCTGCTCTGGCTTGTTTTATGACCGCTTTGGCAGTTGAGAATTTGGGTAATAAACCAATTTCAAATACAGATATAAAGACGAAAATGGATGAATATTTATTAGATTAATCAATCAAAAATTTGGGTTCTTTAGTGTAGGATTGATATCAAATTATTCATAAAATGAAGATTCTTGTTACTGGTGGGTGTGGCTACAAAGGTTCAGTCCTCATTCCAAAATTATTGAATAAAGGTTACGAAGTAACTTCTTTTGATACTCAATGGTTTGGAAATTATCATCAAGAAACAAAAAAACTTGAAAATATTAAGGGTGATATAAGAGATATTTCTAAATTGAACTTAAAGGATTTCGACACTATTATTCATTTAGCCAATATTGCAAATGATCCTGCAGTAGAATTAAACCCAACTATGAGTTGGGAAGTAAATGTGCTTGCTTCTCAACAAATCGCTGATAAGGCAGTAAGGGAAGGTGTAAAGCATTTCATATTTGCCAGTTCAGGTAGTGTTTATGGAATTAAAGAAGAGGAAAAAGTTACTGAAGATTTAGAATTAGTACCTCTATCTGTTTACAACAAAACAAAAATGGTAGCTGAAAGAGTTTTTCTTAGTTATGCAAATCAAATGAAAGTGCATTGCTTAAGACCAGCTACTGTATGTGGTTTATCCCCAAGAATGAGACTTGATGTTGCAGTAAATATGTTAACCTTCCAAGCTCTACAGAAAGGAGAAATAACTGTTCTTGGAGGTCAGCAAACTAGACCTAATATTCATATTGATGATATTGCTGATATGTATATCCATTTAATTGAGAATAGGGATTCCATAAGTAGTGGAAACTATAATGCTGGATTTGAAAATATTTCAATATTAGATATTGCTAAAACAATACAAAAAGAAATTGATTGTAAGATTGTTATCAAAGAATCTAATGATCCAAGAAGTTATAGGCAGGATTCTCAGAAAATATTAGATACTGGATTTAAACCAAAGAAATCAGTCTCTCAAGCTATTAAAGAATTAATTGAGGCATTTAAAAACGGAATATTAATAGATAAACCAGAATTTCACACAGTAAAGTGGATGAAAAAAAATCAATTTAATTAAAAATGAAAGTTGTTATTTTAGGAAGTGGATCTTTTGCAGGACAAACTATTTTTTCCAAATTTTTAGAGAGGGGTTACAAAGTAATAGGAATCAATAGAAGTTCACCGAAAGATATTTATTTTTGGCCTTGGGTAAAAAACTTTATTAGAAAAGAAAACTGGTTTGAATATAATCTCCTAGATGACAATGACAAGATAATAAATGTGATTAAGAAATTTAAGCCAGAGATCATAATTGATTTTATGGGGCAAGGAATGGTTGCACCAAGTTGGGAAGATCCAGAATTATGGTATCAAACAAATATATCCTCCAAATCAAAAATTATACAATCATTTTTAAATCTGGATTCTTTATCTAAATATATTCGTGCTAGTACGCCTGAAGTATATGGAAGTTCTAAATCTTTAATTAAAGAATCATCTTTTTTTAATCCATCTACTCCATATGCTGTTTCTCATAGTGCTATTGATATGCATCTAAGGTGTTTAGGAAATCAATACCAATTCCCATATCTAATAGGGAGATTTGCAAATTTTTATGGTCAAGGTCAACAATTATATAGAGTAATTCCAAAATTGTTCTTATCGTGTCTTACCAAAAAGAATTTCACTTTAGATGGTGGGGGTAAATCGACAAGATATTTTATTCATAGTAAAGATATACTCTCTGCATTTGATAAGCTTATAGAGTCTAAATATGTTTGCTCTGAATTCAACTTTAGTGGAAATGAAGAAGTCTCAATTAGTGAGTTGGTTGATATGATTTGCAAGATTACAAATTCTAATAGAGAACAATTAGTTCATAATGGACCAGATAGACCTGGTAAAGATGCTCACTATAGATTGGATTGCACTAAATCACTAGAGCTACTTCAGTGGCGATCAGAAATTTCATTGAAACAGGGATTAAATGATGTAAAGGAATGGATTGAAAAAAATATGAATGAATTATCTCAACATTCCTGGAATTATAAGCATTCAAGGTGAATTTTTAAGTATTATTAAATCATGAAAAATTTTTACCCAGATCAATATAAAAAAGATAAAAACTTTTTTACAAACCATAATTATCTAAGTGAACAATTCTCTGATAATGAAATTATCTTGAATAAGATAAAAGAAGTTGTCCAAAATAATGACTTTACATTAGGTGCAATAGTTGATGAAGTTGAAGAAATGATTGCTAAAGAAGCAGGTACAAAATATGCAATAGGGGTAGGTAGTGGAACTGATGCTTTGTTTTTAAGTTTAAAAGCTTTAGGTATCGGGAATGGTGATGAAGTAATCACTACTACTTATACTTTTTATGCAACTATTGGTGCGATAGTTACATCTGGTGCCAAACCTGTTTTCTGTGATTGCTCTACTGATTACAATATTGACCCAACTAAAATTGAGAGTCTTATTACTGAAAAAACTAAAGCTATTATGCCTGTTCATTGGTCAGGAAGACCCTGTGATATGGACTTGATTAATAAAATTGCAGAAAAATATGGTTTAGCTGTTATTGAAGATGCTTGTCATGCAATTCAAGCTACATATAAAGGTAATAAATGTGGATCATTAGCTACTGCGGGATGCTTTAGTTTTCATCCATTAAAGAATTTGAATGTTTGGGGAGATGGTGGAATTGTTACAACAAACAATAAAGAATTAGCAGATAAATTGAAATTAATCAGGAATCATGGATTGGTAAGTAGAGATCGTTGCGAGGAATTTGCATATAATTCAAGATTAGATTCAATCCAAGCTGTTGTTGTGAAACATGTAATAGAAAATAAACTTTCAAATATAACTAGTATGAGAAGAAGAAATTCTATGTTATTTGATAAATATCTTTCAAATATTGAGGGAGTTACTATTACTGAAAGATCAAATGAT
>MDTE01106727.1_pt1 | contig 20749 bp, 18 predicted proteins | sample 811231 | NCBI WGS metagenome assembly MDTE01 (sample SAMN05326651, study PRJNA326480) | marine metagenome | isolation source: seawater | place: Indian Ocean: Red Sea | collected 2010
CAAATGTCGCTCACGGGCGTGCGCGAACTATCCCTTATTACCACACCGCCCGTAGACCGTCTGGCCGTGCGCAGCTTTGTCATGCCCTATGACGAGCTGGTGGTGCGCGAAGCAATCCTGCGTGAGTATCACCGCGGCGGCAAAACCTTCTATGTGACACCGCGCATTAAATACATGGCCGAGCTGCATAGCCACCTGAAAGAGCTGGTGCCAGAGATCAAAATCGCTGCCGCACACGGCCAAATGACGCCCAAAGAACTCGATGAGATTATGAACGAGTTTTACGATGGCAAATATGATCTGCTACTCTCCACTGCGATCATCGAGTCGGGCATCGACATCCCCACCGCCAACACCATGATTATTGACCGCGCAGATATGCTAGGGTTGGCTCAGCTCTATCAATTGCGTGGCCGCGTAGGGCGTAGCAAAACCCGTGCCTATGCCTATTTCACCCTGCCACACCGCAAGCAGCTGACCAACAACGCCATCAAGCGCCTGGAGGTCATGCAAACGCTCGATACATTAGGCGCAGGCTTCAATCTGGCCAGCCACGACATGGACATTCGCGGCTTTGGTAACTTACTGGGCGACGAACAATCCGGCCATATCCGTGAAGTGGGCGTAGAGCTTTATCAGCACATGCTGGAAGAAGCCGTTGAAAAAGCCAAACGCCAGCAAACCGGACAGGACGATGCAGGCGAAGACGATTGGAGCCCGCAGATAAAACTGGGCAGTTCGGTGCTTATTCCCGAAAGCTATGTCAGTGATTTATCGCTGCGTATGGGGCTATATCGCCGCGCCGCCAGCCTGCACGATGAAGGCGATATTGAAAGCTTCGCGGCCGAGCTGGTAGACCGTTTTGGCCCAATGCCGGAGGAAGTGGAGCATTTCTTCGAGATTATCCGCATTAAGCAGCTATGCAAGAAAGCCGGCGTAGAACGCATTGACGCAGGGCCAAAAGGCGCTGTCCTCACCTTCCGTGGCGACAGCTTCCATAATCCACATGCCTTGCTCAAACATATTGCCGCGCACCCGCGTAACTATAAACTACGCGCCGACCAAAAGCTGGTGGTGCTGGCTGAGTGGAAAACGCCCTGCGAAAAAATGCAGGGCGTCAACCAATCCGTTGCGCAAATTGCGCAGCTCGCCGCTTAAAACGCGTATTGCCAACCCAGCGTCAGGCGATAGTCGGTTTCCAGCTGTGGCCCATCCAGATCCTGATACACAGGCACACCAAACTCGAACGCCAAACGGTGATCTTTCAACCCGCCATCCTGCGCCAGCAGATTCACCCCTACCAGAGCATCCACACGTGTACCGCCACGCAATGCCGGATCAGCGGTGGCAATCATCATCGGGTTCAACTCAGGGTCTGCACCGTCAATATCCTCCCAATGCGTACCATCCAGTCGTGCTGACACCGACAGATATTCGTTGAGATTACGCGCCAGCCATGTGGTGGCGTGATAGCTATTGCCCAAATGATAATCCTCGGAGTTGTCATACAGGCGGAATGTGGCATCTGCCTGCCCACCCAGCGACCAGCCATCCATATTATGCACATAGGTCAGGCCAAGCATCGGGTCAAACGTGCCCGAGCCTAACTGCATAGGATAAGGCAATTTGGCATTGGCGTTCATAGGGGTGGCACCGCGCTCGTCAATGCTGCCCGTTGGCAGGCTTACGTTGAAATTGAGGTGAAAGACGTCGCGGTCATCCACATCATTCAAACGATACATACCGCCCAGCTTCACATCGCCCAGCCCTTTGGTTTCAGTCGAAAACTGCATGCCCATACGGGTCACATGATCCATCTGCTTGCGCACATAAGGCGCCATCACCATGGCGGTGAAATCATCGCTCACCCCATACATCAAGCCAAACATGTGCATTTCCATGCGCATTTCCTGCGGCGCCACCATATAGTTCGACAGCACCTCCGACTCACTCAAACGGTCTGTGCCGTCACGGTTGCCGTCCATCATCATGCTGCTATAGCGATAGGACGTCATCCACTCGCCTTCTTTATGCATGTGATCGCCCATCACCCCAATAGGGGCATGACCTGTTGGCAAACTCTTAAACGAAGATAGATCCTGTGCATGGGCTGCACCAGCCATTGCGCCTGCGGCCAGCAGGCTTGTCATTACAAAACGCATATTTCTCTCCTGTAGCGTGTAATTGATCTAAGCAAAAATAGAAGGTTAGACCGCTACAGGGGGTGCACGCGTGTGATAGCACCGCGAGGTGTGATTCTGCCACTGCATCTGTTCGGGCACATCACGCAGCCTTTCAGCTGGCAGGCTGGGAGCAGCCGCATGCGCCGAAGAGGTCGCAGGCAGAGATATCACATTGAAATAATTACATACCGGACAATCGATCTGGCGCATTTCAGGCGCGCCATTTTCATCAACCTTGTCACTCAGTTGAATATAGCGCAGGCCATTGGCGCTACAAATCGGCATCGCAAAGGCCGAGGCATTATGCCCATACAGCGACGCCATGAGCGAAAAGCTAAGCGGCAACAGCCACTTAACCAACCACATAACGGCCATGCCTCGGGCAACCATGCGCTTTGCGTTTGTCATGCCACTCTGTTACAGCACACCGCAATTTTGCGCAATCATATTTGCCTGTGGACAGATAGGCTGAGCGCCACTTTAAGTCTTGCCAACACAGAAACTCCAACTATACTGCGCCTTTCAACGATATGATGACTTATGAGTGACGATCTGTTTGTAGGCGGCAGCGCCAAGAAAAAACCCCAGCAGGAAAGCTATTCCGCTAAAGATATCGAGGTTCTCGAAGGGCTGGAACCCGTTCGCCGTCGTCCGGGTATGTATATTGGTGGCAATGACGAGTCCGCCATGCACCATCTGGTCAACGAGGTGTTCGACAACTCGATGGATGAGGCGGTAGCCGGCCATGCCACCCGTATTGAGATCGAAATTGGTGAAAATAACACCATCACCATTCACGATAATGGGCGTGGTATCCCGATCGATCCGCACCCAAAATTCAAAGATAAATCAGCGCTTGAAGTGATCCTCACCACCCTGCACGCAGGCGGTAAATTCAGCGACAAAGCCTATTCCACTGCAGGTGGCCTGCATGGTGTGGGTATTTCGGTAGTGAACGCCCTCAGCGAGCTGCTGGAGGTAGAGGTTGTACGCGATCAGACGATCTATCGTCAAACCTATGAGCGCGGCACCCCCACGACCAAGCTCGAAAAAGTAGGCACCATTAAAAACCGCAAAGGCACGACTGTTACCTTCCGCCCTGACGAAGAGATTTTTGGTAACAAGGCGCGCTTTCGCCCTGAAAAACTCTACAAGCTGATTCGTTCCAAGGCGTATTTGTTCCGTGGCGTAGAGATTCGCTGGCAATGTGCGGCAAGCCTGCTGGGTGAAAACAGCAAAGTGCCAGAGCAGGAAACAATACACTTCCCCAATGGCTTGGCTGACTTTCTTAAACTAGAACTTGAAGGTAGAAAAACCGTTACCCCTGAACCATTTGCAGGCGAAGCAGACCTTGCAGACGGCAAAGGCCGAGTGGAATGGGCAGTGGCCTGGCCGCTGGATCAGGATGGCATGGGCAGCTTCTTCTGTAACACCATCCCGACCCCTGAAGGCGGCACGCACGAAACAGGCCTGCGCGCAGCGATCAATCGCGGTATCAAATCGTTTGGCGAGATGACCAACAACAAGAAGGTGGGTCAGATCACCGCCGATGATATTTTGGGCGGCGCGGTCGTTATCCTTTCGCTCTTCATCAAAGACCCACAATTTCAGGGTCAAACCAAAGACAAGCTGGTAAGCAACGAAGCGACCAAACTGGTGGAAAACGCAATGCGTGACCATTTCGACCACTGGCTCAGCGGCAATCCTGACAGCAGCAACGCCCTGCTGGAACATGTGATCCGCCGTCTGGAAGACCGCCTGCGCCGTCGCGCTGAAAAGTCGGTGGCACGCAAGGCCGCCACACAACGCCTTCGCCTGCCCGGCAAACTGGCAGACTGTACACGCAGCAATGCCAACGAAACCGAGATATTTCTGGTAGAGGGTGATTCGGCGGGTGGTTCGGCCAAACAGGCTCGCAACCGTGAAACACAGGCGATTCTGCCGCTACGCGGTAAAATCCTGAATGTGGCGAGTGCTACCTTGGATAAGATTCGCGCCAATCAGGAAATCTCTGATATGATTCTGGCGCTTGGCTGCGGCTCTGGCAGCCATTACGATGAATCTGCACTCCGCTACGACAAAGTCATCATTATGACTGATGCGGATGTCGATGGGGCGCATATCGCCTCGCTGTTGATGACTTTCTTCTATCAGGAAATGCCTGAGCTGATACGCAATGGTCACCTCTACATTGCCCAGCCGCCGCTTTACCGTTTGACGCAATCAAACAAAGCCTATTACGCGCAGACCGACGATGAAAAAAATGCGCTCTATGAAAAACTGTCCAAGGGCAAAGGCAAAATTGAAGTCGGCCGATTCAAAGGTTTGGGCGAGATGACCGCGCCACAGCTGAAAGAAACCACCATGAACCCGGCAAAACGTGCGTTGCTGCGCGTGATGATTACCGAAGAGGAAACCGATGCTACGGCTGAGCGTGTGAATCAATTGATGGGTAAAAAGCCTGAGCTGCGCTTCCAGTTTATCCGCGAGCAAACAGAGCTGTACGGCGAACAAATTGCTGAAAAGCTGGACTTATAGCCCTACTCTTCCGCTAACAATGCCTCTACTTCTTCGGGTGTAAGCGGGCGATCCGTATCTTCTGCATTTTCCGGATTGTCTGCTGTTTCTAGATTTTCTGCCTGCATTTGCTGTGGCGCTTCTTCCTGCTCCATCGGTGCAGCCTGCGCCTCAACGCCTGCTTGCTCCGTCGGCGAAGGTTCTATTTCATTTTCAATTGGCAATTCCACTGTTTCAAGGCGCGTTTCTTCATCCGCAGATGGTGCATCCTCTTGAATAGGCAACTCCACCGTTTCACGTTGTTCTGCCTGTGCAGGCGCTTCATGAGCGGCTTGCGGTGGTTTTGTCGACAAGTCTGCAATCGTCATATCTTCGAAAGCAATTGCTTGCACTTCACTGTCATCATGCGCGGGCGTAAAATATAAAATCTTTGAATCATCCGACTCTTCACTCAAATCGGGCTTAAGTTCCATCGGATCCTTTACAATCTCCAGCAACGCCTCTTCAATCGCATTATACAAACGCGGGCTTTCGCGCATCACCTTGACGATCGATGAAAAACCCGACTTTTCAATCGCTTCTGCGGCCGTCATCGCTTCGATAACATCATATTCTTTAGGGCTGCGATACACACGGTACAATGATTTCTCGCCCTGCGCCCAGTCTTTGCGCGGCACAGCAAGCGACAGCACCTTATCTTCTACAGATGAGACACTTTCCTGCGTTGTATCCTGTTGTTCACCATTCTCTGCCATAGCGCACCTTGTTATTGCTTTTTGTTATTAGAAGCCTTTCCACTTCATGCCACCAATAATGTACTCTACCTCGCCATTCTCACCCAGTGGCAACATGCTGGAACGATACTTCACCACAATACTATTGGAATTCGTAAACTCCGCATCTTCCATAACCGGCTTTTTTTGTTCCACCACTTCGTCAAATTTGTGCTCCAGCGAAACGCTATACGGGTAGACCAGCTTTTCACACACTTCTTTTTCGTTCTGGTCATCGCCATAGGCCGAAATCAGATCCTGCCCCAAATATGTATATTGATAGGGCTTGCCATCCTGCTCCTCGACTTTAACCAAAAAGCACGACTCCCAGATATCACTAATCTCATCCGGATCAATATCCACTTCCGACGGAAAAGCGCGGCCATTCTTTTTACTGTCCCAATATTCCTCCAAACGCTCATGAATACGCTTGGATTGGGAAGAAAATACAGGGTGTTTAGCAGCAGACATACTTTTTAATCCTATCTAATGTGCCCTTTAGTATAGCGTACTCAGCTATGTTTTTCCAACACCTTACCCGCCAGATATAACGAGCCACATACCAGTATGCGCCCGCCGGTTTGTTCCAGCGCCGCACTGGCCTGTTTAACGGCAGATGCAATATCTGCGCCAATTTCGCACGAAATGCCCAGTTTTTCTGCTTCTTGCGCAATCATATCCTTGCTCTGACTTGCCGGCTCATTGGGAATATCGACCGCATAAAGCTGGCGCAACACAGGCGCTATTGAGGTTAAGAACCCCTCGACATCTTTTCCTTTCACCATGCCACAGACCGCAATTAATGGTACATCCGGGCTTTCACTGGCCCAGTCGGCCACCACTTCACCGGCTGCAGGGTTGTGCCCGCCATCCAGCCATAACTCCTGCCCCTTGGGCAACATCTCCACCCATGGCCCGGCTGTCAGGCGTTGCAGGCGCGCTGGCCACTTGGCATGCGACACACCCTCACATAATTGTTCAGCTGTCAGCCCTAGCTTATCTTTCAGCACTTCACAGACCACCACTGCCATTGCAGCATTCACCACCTGATGGCCACCTGCCAAATTCGGCGCCGGGCATGTGACGCCATCTTCCTCAAACGTAACAGCAAAGCCTGAGGGCTGCGCAATCAACCGCCAGTCTTTATTGAAGAGATAGAGCGGAACATGCCTGTTTTCGGCATATTCGGAAAGAATCTCCACCCCACCCGGCAATTGTGGCCCGGCAATACAAGGCACGCCTTTGCGCATAATGCAGGCTTTCTCATAGGCAATTTCACGTATGGTTTCGCCCAAAAACTCTGCATGGTCTTTTGTGATAGGCGTGATAACCGTCGCCAACGTCGCGTCCAGCACATTGGTTGCATCAAATTGTCCGCCCATGCCTGTTTCCAACAAGCAATAATCCGCCTCATGTTCGGCAAATAGCTGAAACGCCGCTACGGTTGTCGCTTCAAAAAAGGTCAATGGCATTTCTTGCGTGCGTGCCTGAATATCCTTCAGCACCGGCAGTAAGGTTGCATCATCCACTTCGTTGCTTGCCACCACTATCCGCTCGTTAAACCGCACCAGATGTGGCGATGTATACACATGCACCTTTTTGCCCGCCGCCTCCAATATGGCGCGCAGAAACGCTACCACTGAGCCTTTGCCATTGGTGCCGGCCACATGGATGGTCGGCGGCAATTTGGTATGCGGTGCGCCCACTGCGTCGAGATACCGCTTAATACGATCCAGCGACAGATCAATCTCTTTCAGCTCGGGATGATAGAGCGTATCCAGAATAGCGCTTATATCAGGATGGGTTGCGTCGCTCATAAAGCGTCCAGCATGGCTTTGTGTGACGCAACATCATGCACCCGCAGATATTCCACGCCATGCAAAGCCAGCATGGCAGAAAATGCGCAGGTCAGCTCATCGCGCTCAAACGGCTCACCATCACTGAATAATGACATGAAGGATTTGCGCGAATGGCCATAGAGCAAAGGCAGGCCAAGTTGACGCAAACGCCCTGCTGCCTGAATCAGCTCTAATGTCTGGCGGGGTGTTTTACCAAATCCAAGCCCAGGATCTACAATCAGGCGCTCGCGGGCAATGCCTGCTTCTTCTATCGTCTCCAGCAGGTCTTCCAGCCATTCCACAAACACGGTCTCCACATCTGCATCTTCGGGCAGCACTTCGTCTTTCACCACCGGCACAGACAGGCTATGCATCACTACTATGGGGCAAGTTGCGTCGGCCAACACTCGCCGCATATCTTCATTACGCAAACCTGTCACGTCATTGATCCAGTCGACATCTTCTTCCAGCGCCCAGCGCGCTGTGGACGGGTGACGCGTATCCACACTCACCTCCACTCCGTTGGCGTGCGCCATACCCACAATCTCGGGCAGAAGCAGCGAAAGCCGCTTAAATTCTTCATTGAAATCGATCGGCTCTGCGCCGGGGCGTGTACTTTCTGCGCCCACATCAATCACATTCGCACCATCATCGATCAGATCCTGTACGCGCTCCAGCACCTCTTCGCCTTCATAATCCCCACCATCCGAGAATGAATCCGGCGTCACATTTACAATCGCCACCAGCTGACTCATGTTTACGTCTCCCACAACACAGCGCTACGCGATGGCAACGCTTCAATTAATGACTCCACACGCTTGCCCAAATGCTCGCCCTGGCCCGGATGACGCCAGTCTGGCGCAATGTCCCGCAAAGGCAGCAACACAAAGTCGCGCTCATGCATGCCAGGGTGTGGCAAGCTCAATTCCGTATATGTAAGGCTCAGCATGCCATAACTCAATATATCCACATCAATCTCACGCGGCCCCCAACGCCCACGCGTTTGCCTGCCGCAAGCAGCCTCCACTTCTTTCACTTTTTCCAGCAACAACAGCGGCTCCGCATCGGTCTGCACCTCAATCACGGTATTCAAAAACGCAATGTCCCAGTCGCCGGGTGCATTGGCAGGCAGCATGGCAGGGCTCTCATAGATAGGCGCCTGTTGCACCACCCTCACTCCAAGCCTATCAAGCTCAGCAATGGCACGGGCGATGTGCGCTGCACGATCACCCAGATTGCTCCCCAACCCTAAATAGATACCCTTCATAATTTCCTTCAAATAGGCTTTCCAAACACCACATAGTGTGGCACACCCATGCTATGCAATACGTCTACGTCAATAATCAGTGCGTGCCAAGCGAAGATGCGGTTATACCAGCCGACAATCGCGGCTTTCGCTTTGGAGATGGCGTATTTGAAACCATCGCGCTGCATAATGGCCACCCGTATCAATGGGACACGCACATGCAACGCCTGCAAGACGGCTTGCGCACATTGCGCATTCCAGCTCCCACGCAGGACTTGTTGGATGCAGCCCGCACCCTCATCGCGCGCAACAAAATGCAGCAAGGCATCCTGCGCATCAGTGTGGCACGCGGCGGCGCAAGTCAGGGCTATAAACCTACTGACACACAGGCCGCCCCCACAGTGGTTATGCACACAATGCCAGCCGCACCTGCGCCTTCATCTCTCACCCTGCTGCTGAGCGAATGCCGCAAACCGCCCACCACGGCACTACCCAGCCGCCACAAAACAGCCGCAGGCGGTCTCAATAGCACACTTGCGCTTTTGGAAGCCGAAGCACAGCATTGCGACCAACCATTACAGCTCTCCACTACTGGCTTTGTAAGCGAGCTGGCCTCCGCCAACATCTTCTGGCGCATCGGCTCGCGCCTCTACACCCCCTCGCTCAGCTGCGACTGTTTGCAAGGCACCACACGCGCCGCCATCATGCGCCTCAGCCCTTACCCTACCGAGGAAGTCGAGGTTTTGCCGTCTGTGCTGCAGGATGCCGGCGCAGTCATTGCCTGCAACAGCAGCTGGCCCATAGCCCCCATCAGCACACTCAAGCCGCTAGGCTGGCAGTGGCACAGTCAGACTTTGGCTGACGAGTTGAGCCAGCTTATCCTGCAAGACCGTGACGAGCAGTGCCGTGGCTGACATGCAGGAACGCGCCACACTTAGCTACATCTCACCGCTAGAAGCAGCATCAGCACTTGTTGGCGTAAATGAACCCTGCGCCCTGCTCTATTCAGGCCTACAAATGCCCCATTCTGGCCGCTTTTCTTATCTGGCGTGGGACCTTGCTGACACCATAGAGGGGGAGCGCTGGCAACCGTTGGCCGACTCACTCAGCAACGACCAGCCATGGCACAGCAATGCATGGTTTGGCTATTGCGCCTATGAGCTGAAAGACCGGCTGGAACAGCTGCCCGATGTGCCGCCCGCTCCCATCAACATACCACATCTGCATTTCATGCAGTTCAACAAGCTGCTGCGGTTTGACCATATCACTGGCACGCTCACCTATTTCAGCACAACAGAAGACACGCTCAGCTGGCCACCTGCCCATGTGGCACGCAGCACCGCTTTGCCCGAAGTCGCCAACATCCACTCCAACATGGATCGCGCGCGCTACATACAAAGCGTGAAAGACACGCTGGAGCAGATCAAGGCAGGCAATTTCTATCAGGCGAATATTACACGTAAATTCTTTGGCACATTAGAAGCGCCACCCGATTCGCTCGCGCTCTTCAGCGCGCTCTGTGCCATATCCCCCTCGCCATACAGCAGTTTTTTACGCCTGCCCGATGGCAAGGCTATTCTCTCATCCAGCCCTGAATGTTTTGTACATATCGATCAGAAGCGCCATATCATCACACGCCCAATCAAAGGCTCTGCGCCCGCCGACAGCGATAAAAACACCCTTGCCCACAGCCAGAAGGACAAAGCCGAAAATCTGATGATTGTGGATTTGATGCGCAACGATCTGTCGCGTGTGTGCGAAACAGGCAGCGTCAAGACCGACAGTTTACACACGATCGAAAGCTACAGCACCATCCACCACATGGTCAGCACCATCAGCGGTGTTCTGCGCGAAGATGCCACCGCGCTGGATGCGGTCAAAGCCTGTTTCCCACCCGGCTCAATGACGGGTGCGCCTAAAATACGGGCGATGCAGTGGTGCAGCGAACAGGAACAGATAGCGCGCGGGGTGTATAGCGGTGCGCTGGGCTGGTTTGGCGGCGATGGTTCAGCCGACTTATCGGTAGTGATACGCACGCTTTTGCTGGATGAAAACCGGTTTGAATTTCAGGTGGGTGGCGGTATTGTTGCGGACTCTGAGCCCGAAAAAGAATGGCAGGAAACCTTGGTAAAAGCCCGCGGCATTGGCAAAGCGCTACAACTCGACGAAGACCAGCTCGCCGCGCTTTAAGCTACCTCACATTCATCCACACCGCCCACGGCTTTCACATCCGCAATCAGCTCAGGGCTAATCTCAAAACGCCCCTTCAGCTGCAGTTTGGCAAGCCCTTGCTTCACAGGCACTAACATACAAATCTGCGTGCCTTTCTCCTGTGGTTCGGGCAGCATATCTTTCAGTTTGGCGGCCGCTTCGTCTGGGTTCGAAATATGCAGGGTAATGCTGTTGGTGCGCACCGACAGGTTCTTCTCACGCAGATTCTCCACGCTTTGCACAATCAAACGTGCGCCGCCATCATCACGTTTGCCATCACAGCGCAACAGCACAATCTGCCCCGGCTCCAGCAGGTCTGAGTAGTTATTGAGAATATCCTCGTCAAACACCGACACTTCATAGATGCCCGTGGTGTCAGACAGCTGCACAAAAGCAAAACGCCCTTTGGGAGAGAGTTTGTTTTTGCGCCCTGTCACCACGCCCGCCACTTTTACTGGTGCATATTTCTCACCAAGAAATCCTTCCAAATTCACCGATGACACAAAACGCTCCTGCTCCAGCACCTGTGCATACGCTTCCAGCGGGTGCGAGGATAAGTAGAACCCAATCGCATTAAATTCGTACTGCAAACGATCCAGCCCCGTCCAGTCATCCACAGGTGCCAGCGGCGGCTTGCTCAGCGTTTCTTCCGATGCATCGCCAAACAGACTCACCTGATCGCTTTCGCGTTCGCGCGTCGCGTCCGAGTTTAGCCCAAGAATCATATCAATCGATTCATAAAGCTGGCGGCGGTTTGGATGCAGCGCATCGAACGCACCTGCCATCACCAAATGTTCCAGCAAACGACGGTTCAGCGTGTGTGCGCTCACACGGTTTGCAAAATCATACACATCTTTATACGGCCCGTTCGCCTCACGCTCATCGACAATGTCCTGCACGGCCTGTGCGCCCACATTTTTAATCGCCGCCAACGCGTAGCGTATCGCCAGCACACCTTCTTCACCCGCCACGTCTTCGGTATCAAAATACACCTTGGAATGGTTGATGCAGGGCGGCAGAGTTTCGATGTCAAACTTCATCGCTTCCTGACGGAACGTGCCCAGCTTCTCGGTGGAATGCATGTCGTATGTCATGGAGGCCGCAATAAACTCTGCCGGGTAATTCGCCTTCAGATACGCGGTCTGATAGGCAATCACCGCATAGGCTGCCGCGTGGCTTTTGTTAAAACCATAGCCCGCAAACTTCGCCACCAGATCAAAAATATGGCTGGCCTGCTTTTCGTCGACATTATTTTCCTTCGCCCCTTTAGCGAACATTTCGCGCTGGGCATCCATCTCTTCCTTGATCTTCTTACCCATCGCACGGCGCAGCAAATCCGCCGCACCCAGCGAATAGCCCGCCATCACCTGCGCAATCTTTTGCACCTGCTCCTGATAGATAATCACGCCGTAGGTTTCCCTCAGCACCTCTTCCAGCATCGGGTGCAGATAATCGGGCTCTTCCTTGCCGTGCTTACGCGCGATGTAAGACGGGATATTATCCATCGGGCCGGGGCGATAAAGCGCGCCCAACGCGATCAAATCTTCCAGCCTGTCCGGCTGCAATTTCCGCAACGCATCCTGCATCCCCGCCGACTCGAACTGGAACACGCCAATGGTGTTGCCCTTGGACAGCAACTCATAGGTCACAGCGTCGCCTTCGGGCAGATGGTCGATGTCAACTTTGATTGAACGTTTAGTCAGCAGCTTTAGCGCTTTATTAATAACAGTCAGCGTCTTAAGACCCAAAAAGTCAAACTTCACCAGCCCAGCCGCTTCCGCATATTTCATCGAATACTGCACCACCGGCATGTCGGATTTAGGGTCACGATACAGCGCAATCAGCTCATGCAACGGACGGTCGGCTATCACCACACCTGCAGCATGGGTAGAGGCGTGGCGGTATAACCCTTCGAGCTTGAGCGACAAGGTAATCAGCTTATCGACCATCTCGTCTTCTTCACGCGCACGGCGCAGCTGCGTTTCCAACTCCAGCGCTTCCTGCAAGGTCACTGGGTTAGCAGGATTGGCTGGCACAAGCTTACAAATCTTATCCACCTGCCCGTAAGGCATTTGCAGCACACGCCCGACATCGCGCAGCACGGCGCGCGCTTGCAGCTTACCGAAGGTAATAATCTGCGCCACCTTATCCGTGCCGTATTTACGCTGCACATAGCGTATCACCTCGTCACGGCGCTCCTGACAGAAGTCGATGTCGAAGTCGGGCATAGATACACGCTCGGGATTGAGAAAACGCTCGAAGATCAGCCCAAAGCGCAGCGGGTCAAGATCGGTAATCAGCAAGCTCCACGCCACCAGCGAGCCTGCACCCGAACCACGCCCCGGCCCCACCGGAATATCATGCTCTTTCGCCCAGGTAATAAAGTCGGATACGATAAGGAAATAGCCAGGGAATTTCATGGTGATGATAACATCCAGCTCATATTCCAACCGCTCAAAATACGGCTTAGCCACCTCTTCGCGCTTGGCCTCATCCATATCGTCGGTAAACACATGCGCTTCAAGCCGCGCTTGCAAGCCTTCCTCAGCACGCTTGACCAGCGCATCCGACTCAGTCAACACATTGCCCTGTTCATCCTGCACGTGGAAGCCCGGCAAAATAGGCGAGCGCGCCGGTGCAAACACACTGCAACGCTGCGCAATACGCGCGGTATTTTCCAATGCCTCGGGTATATCACCAAACAACAGACGCATTTCCTTTTGCGACTTAAAGCGGTGCTCAGGCGTCAGGCGGCGGCGTTCATCTTCCGATACATAGCGGCCGTCAGCCACACAAAGCAGCGCATCATGCGCTTCATACATATCGCTATCAGCAAAATAACAATCATTGGTGGCTACCAGTGGCACATCCTGCTCAATCGCCAACGCCACCATCTTTGGCTCAAGTCGTTTTTCGTCGCTCAAACCATGGCGCATCAGCTCCACATAGAGCCTGTCACCAAATCCGTCTTTCAGCTTGGTGATCAACTCCACCGCATCGGCCTGACGGCTATTCAGCAACGCCTTGCCCACACCGCCGTAAATGCCGGCCGTCAGACAAATCAGCCCTTCATTCAGGCGCAACACCTCGTCATAACTCACCAACGGCGCATCATCCAGCTCTGGCTGCAAATAGGCGTCACTCACCAGCTCCAGCAAATTATGATAGCCCGTTTCGTTCTTGGCGATCAGCAACAGCTGGTCATATTCATGGCGGCGCAGCACTTTGCCCGCCTCTGCTTTATGCGGTGCAACGCTTAACGTACAGCCGATGATAGGCTGCACACCACCACCCGTTGCCGCTTGCGAGAATTCCAGCGAACCAAACAGATTATCAAAATCGGTAACGGCAACGGCAGGCATGTCATAGTCTTTGCACAAGCCCACGAGTGGCTTCACATGAATCGCGCCCTGCAACAGAGAATACGCGCTATGCACGCGCAAATGCACAAATGGTAGGCTACTCACGCCGCGCCCTCATGCAGTTTACCTTCGCTCACCCGCACCAAACGGTCGCACCGCTCAGCCAACACCATATTGTGCGTAGCCATCAGCAAGGCCACCTGCTCATCGGCCACCAGTGTTTGCAGCATTGCAAACACATGCTCTGCGGTGTGCTCATCCAGATTGCCCGTCGGCTCATCCGCCAGCAGCAACACTGGGTTATTCACCAATGCACGGGCAATCGCCACGCGCTGCTGCTCACCACCCGACAATTCTGCAGGGCGATGCTTCATCCGCTCTGCCAGCCCCACCTGCTCCAGCAATGCTGCGGCACGCTCTTTTGCTTCCGCCGGGCGTTTGCGCGCAATCATGGCAGGCAATGCCACATTCTCCAGCGCATTCAGCTCTGGCAGCAAATGATGGAACTGATAGATAAAGCCGATATTACGGTTGCGCAGCTTGGTTTTACGCCGATCACGCAGGCCTTGTGTTTTTGCATCACCAATAAACACCTCGCCTGTCGTCGGGGTGTCCAAAAGCCCCGCCAGATGCAGCAAGGTAGACTTGCCCGAGCCGCTCGGCCCCGCCAGCGCTACGGTTTCACCTGCCCGCACCTTCAAGCTCACATCGTTGAGAATGTGCAATGGCGTTTCCCCAACGCCCGCGTAATGGCGCGACACATGCTCCAGCTCCAATGCAATCTTACTCATAACGCAGCGCCTCCACCGGATCGAGCTTGGCGGCGCGCCACGCAGGATACAAGGTCGCAAGGAAGGAAAGCCCAAGCGCCATCACAATAATCACCACCACTTCCACCGGATCAGTACGCGTTGGCAGGGTGGAAAGGAAATAAATATTCTCGATGAGAATTTCCTGCCCTGTCAGTATTTCAACACCACGCTTTATCTGCTCCAGATAGGTCGCCAGTAACAAGCCCAGCACCACCCCCAGCGCCGTGCCTACCACGCCAATGAATGTGCCGCTTGCCATAAACACACGCATCACCGAGCGCCGCGACGCGCCGACCGTGCGCAAGATAGCGATGTCCTGCGTTTTGTCTTTCACCAGCATAATCAGGCTGGAAATAATGTTGAACGCCGCCACCAGCACAATCAACGCCAGAATAATCACCATCACATTACGCTGCACATTCAAGGCACTAAACACTGTCTGGTTTGCGCGCTGCCAGTCATACACCCGCACCGAACCGCCCAGCGCCTCCTGCAGCTCGTCGGCAATGCGCCCCGCCTGATCGGTATCATCCAGCATCAACTCGACGGCGGTTACCGTATCCTGCTCGCCGGTTTTATATTTGAAATATATCTGCGCCTCTTCAAACGGCATCAGCACCAGACTGGAATCATACATATGCATGCCCAGCTTCACCGTCGCCACCACCGGATAGGCTTTCATGCGCGGAATAAGACCCGCAATGGTCGAACGCCCTTCTGGCGATATAAGCGTCACTTTGTCGCCCACGCTCACACGCAGACTATGCGCCAATGCTTCGCCCAGCACCACGCCCTGGCGCTGTTCAATCGAGGTGATGTCACCTTCGGTCACATGATCCGTAATCAGATTACGCTCCAGCAAATGCTCCAGTGGCAACGCCAGCACTTGCGCGCCCATGGCCACTCCCTGATTGGCGGCCATCACCTGCCCCTGCACTTTGGGTGTTGCCTGCCGCACCCCATGCACATTGCGCACACGGTTCGCCAGCACGTCGTAATCGCTGAGGCGGCTGATCGAGCCATAGATGCTGATATGGCCATCAATGCCCAGAAAACGCTCGGTCATATCATGGCGGATGCCATTCATCAGCGAGGTCACCAGAATCAGCGTCGCCACACCCAGCGTAATACCAATGATAGAAAACAGCGTAATCACCGACACAAAACGCTCACGGCGACGTGCGCGCAAATAGCGCCAGGCCAACATGCGTTCTACGGGCGACAAAATCATGCAGGCTGCAATGCCTCCACCAGCTTGGCAATCGCATCTTCTTTCGAAAGCTCGTGCTTTTCGCCTGTGCGGCGGCATTTCAGCTCTACCTTACCTTCTGCCGCACCACGGGGCCCCACCACCATTTGCCATGGCAGGCCAATCAGATCCATGCTGGCGAATTTCGCGCCGCCGCGCTGATCCGTGTCGTCATATAACACCTCGATACCGCGCGCCGTCATATCCAAATACAGCGACTGACACATATCGGTGCATAATTCATCATCCATGCGCAGCTGAATCAACCCTACATGGAACGGCGCCACATTCTGCGGCCAGATAATGCCACCCTCATCGTGATTCGCTTCGATGATAGCACCAAGCAAACGCGACACGCCCACACCATGGCAGCCCATCTGCACCGGCACATCGTCGCCATCTTTGTTCTGTATGGTGGCGTTCATGGCTTTAGAATATTTATCACCAAGGAAGAAGATATGCCCCACTTCAATGCCGCGCCCGGTTTTCAGCTGACCTTCCGGCACAGGGCAATTGCCCGCATCATGCTGTTCATCCGCCGCTGAGTACAACTCTTTCATCGCTGCTATATCCAGTTCTTCTGCCTGCACCAGCGCTTCAAATTTTTCATCGTAATAAATCTGGCTCTCGCCTGTCTCGGCCAACACCTGAAACTCGTGGCTGAGTGACCCGCCGATCATACCCGTGTCCGCGCGGAACGGTATTACCGTCAGCCCCATGCGGTTGAATATCCTGAAATAGGTTTCAAACATCTGATCATACAATGCCAGATGGCTTTCTTCGTCCGCACTAAACGTATAAGCGTCTTTCATCAGGAATTCGCGGCCACGCATCACACCAAAACGCGGGCGAATCTCATCGCGGAATTTCCACTGAATATGATACAGATTCAGTGGAAGCTGCTTATGCGACTTCACATTCTTGCGAAAAATATCTGTAATCACTTCTTCGTTGGTGGGGCCATAGAGCATATCGCGGTCATGGCGATCTTTCATGCGTAGCGTTTCCTTGCCATAGTCACCACGGCCCGACTCCTGCCACAGCTCAGCAGGCTGAATGGTCGGCATCAACAGCTCCACGCCGCCTGCCTTATCCATCTCTTCGCGCACAATCTGCTCCACCTTCTGCAGCACACGCAAACCCAACGGCAACCAATTATAAATACCCGCCTGCAATTGGCGGATCATACCTGCACGCAACATTAAGCGGTGCGACGCAATTTGTGCCTCGGAAGGGTTCTCTTTGATGAGAGGCAAAAAGTAACGCGACAGACGCATAGACAATCTACTCCTGTTTTTGCAGCACTATGCACGCGCATATACGAACTGGCAAGCAGGAAAGCGCCTTCTGTCGGCTTTTTGCGCCTAGTTAGCCTCTAAACAATCTTCGCTGAAATAATCGGTGCTGTAGCCTGTGATATCGCGCCCATTCAAGGTAACACTACTATCCTGACCAACGCGCAGCTGGCCTACGCCAATCTCGGCTTCGCTGGCATCAAAATTATAAGGCGTTTTGCCGTCTTTATCACGTGGCAGATAATCAGCTAGCGGCACATCCAGAAATATGGGCAACTGATCAAAATCTTCTGCTTTTAACGCAGGCGGAGTGATGTCGGCAGGTGCTGTCGCCCAGCCTTCTGCAGTGGTACCGGGCGTCACTTCCACACCCTCCGGCTGCTCATATTGCGTGCGCGGCTCACAATCCTTGCCGCCCACCTTATACGTTGCCGCCACTGCTGCAAACGGCAGACACATAACGCATATAATCCATAATTTCAGCATATTACCTAACATTAAACAGCCCGCTATAAACAAGCAATTGGACAACCACCATCACCGGAATAGCAATCACTGTGGTTATAAGCAATTTCTTTGCCAGATTAGGCTTATCGGGTGCGCCGGGCTGTTGCCCGTCATCCTGCGGCGCTTTATGCGTCACGCCAAATGGCAGCACCATAAACAGCACCAGCCACCAGCTCAGCATATATACGATAATTATCTCGAACCAATCCATTATTATTCAGCCACTTACATTACAATTGTCACATAAACTTCACGCGTATCCGCGCAAAAGAGGTTATACTCTATACTAGGAAAGTATACTATGAGCAAACCAGTCAAATCACGTTACAGTGTGTTTAGTGCCATGAGCCATGGCGCCTCGTTCGGCGCTATGATCGGCTTTGGCATTGCTGCTTTTGGCCTGCTCGCCAGCGGCACACTCACCTTTCCGCTGGGGGTTGGCTTTGCCAGCATTGCTGCACCATTACTGGGCGCATCGCTGGCTGGCACTGTCATTGGCGGCGCCGTGTTTGCAGCCTCCAACATCATTACCCGTGCTATCCCCGGCATGACCTATGCACTCGGTAACGATGTCGATTCGCAAAAACGCTTTGGGCGCAACGCCGAACCAGAGAAAAACCAGGAAGCTGCCGCAAGCATGAAACGCAAAGACGGGCGCAGCTGGGTGGATCATGTGGGAGCGAAACAAAAAGACGAAGAATTACACTGGCAGGCCGACAACCCACAACAGGCCAGAGGCTTTGCCGATCGCAGCTGGATCGACAGCAACCTCACCGACAAAGGCCCTCAATTCTAACGCTTAGATGCGGTAGACCTGAATGTCGATTACCGGCTTTTTACCCAACATATTACGGAAATGCTTGCGCATTACAGCGCGCAATCGCTCGTCCAGCTGATTACCTTTCGCCCCTACACCGTAACGCTCGGCAGTGCGCTGCACATCTTGCGCAATATCATGAATAATCTCGGCATCCTCGCGCGGGTCCATACAGCCCGGCGCAGAAATTTGTGGCAAGGCTTTCACTTTGCCTTTCTTATCCATCACAATCGACACCACGCAGGCACCATCGTCACGAATCTTACGGCGTGTGCGGATCACGATATTATCGGTATCGATGATGGTTTTGCCATCCATCGCCAGATAACCCCACTCCGTGTGCCCGATAATACCCGCATTGCCCGGCTCCAGATGAATCACTGCGCCATTGGTGGCTTCCACCGCTTCAGGCACTTGCAGCTCTTTAGCCAGCTTGGCATGCTCGTGGATATGGCGGCTTTCGCCATGCACCGGCACCGAAATTTTGGGGCGCACCAGCTGATACATGCGCTCCAGTTCACCACGACATGGGTGGCCCGAAACGTGAATCATCACATCCTGATCACCAATCACTTCCAGCCCTTGCGCAATCAATTTGTTTTGCAGCCAGTTGATCTTGGTTTCATTGCCCGGGATGGTACGCGAAGAAAATACGACTGTGTCACCCGGTGACAGGCGAATGCCCGGATGCTCCTCTCGCGCCACTTTCGTCAGTGCCGCACGCGATTCGCCCTGACAACCTGTTGCAATAATCAGAATCTCATGCTTGGCCACATCCATCGCCTGCTTATCGGTCAGAAATTCCGGCACATCCTGCAAATAACCGCTCTGGCGCGCCGCTTCCGTAATGCGCCACAGCGATTTACCCGCCAGCGCAATTTGACGCCCCGCATCCCGCGCGGCATAAATAATCGACTCCAGACGCGCAATGTTAGACGCAAACGTCGTCACCACCACGCGCGATTCGCACCCCGCAATCACATCGTTCAAATGCTGGCGCACATGCGATTCCGAGCCCGACTCGCCCTCCACCATTACATTGGTAGAATCACACACCATGGCCAGCACGCCCTCGTCACCGTAGCGCTTTAGCGCAGCTTCATCCGAGGTTGGGCCTACCATCGGGTCATGGTCCAGTTTCCAGTCACCGGTATGCATCACCACACCTTTATCGGTACGCACCGCCACCGCATGCATTTCAGGGATAGAGTGCGTCAGCGGCACCATATCCAGCTCAAACGGCCCCAGATTATAGCGCTCACCTGCTTTCACCTCATGCACCTTCACTTTGCCTTGCAGCCCCTCTTCGGCCAGCTTCGGCTTAAGCACCGCGGCAGTAAATGGCGTGGCATAAACAGGGCATTCCAGCTCTTCCCACAAATAGCCTACCGCGCCCAGATGGTCTTCATGCGCGTGGGTTAACACCAGACCAAGCAGGTCGTCCTTATATTCCGCAATCATGTCGACATTGGGCATAATAATATCAACACCGGGCAGATAATCATCGGCAAAGCCAATCCCCAGATCGATCATCAACCACTTACCTTTGTAGCGGTAGAGGTTGAGGTTCATGCCGATTTCGTTCGAACCGCCCAGCGGTACAAAAAGCAGCTTGTCGTCATGTTGTGAAAAATCAAAAGTCATTACGTTTTATTCCGTTGATATATCAGATGCAGTCCCTGCATGGTTAAATCACTATCGACATGGTCGATCATATCTGTCTCGGCGGCATAAAGCGAGGCCAGTCCGCCTGTGGCTACTACCGTCATTTCAGCGCCATATTCCTGCTTAATACGGCTGACAATGCCCTCAATCATACCGACATAGCCATAATAGATGCCGGAGCGCATAGCACCAACCGTGCCAGTGCCAATCACTTTTTCGGGCTGGCGAATGCGTATGCCTGGCAATTTGGCTGCCGCCTTTTGCAGCGCTTCCA
>MDTE01131465.1_pt1 | contig 20742 bp, 17 predicted proteins | sample 811231 | NCBI WGS metagenome assembly MDTE01 (sample SAMN05326651, study PRJNA326480) | marine metagenome | isolation source: seawater | place: Indian Ocean: Red Sea | collected 2010
GAAACCATCCTTCCAGATCTCAAATTGGAGCGCTATCCCCATCTAGAGTTCGTCCACCGTGCTGATAATTTTGTCCAGGAACGATGTTTTGATGCGCACAAGACTTAGTCCTGCACGTTTCCGGACGGTTTCTACGAGCGCGGAATTGGGGCGAAGGAACTCGGTTTCGATGACATCGCCCTCGAAATCAAACACCTGTGGCTTCTCCGATTCCTCCGGATCGGCCGGCGGCGCGGCAACGCTCACCTGCATCCCGGCATATAGAAGAACCATCACAAAGCAAATCTTACGCATCATGCACTCCATGACGTACCAGACGGACTATAAACGAGATCGATCTCAAACGCCAACCTTCTGCGCCCTTTTCTATCCCATTGGATGCGCCCGCATCCGACGTTCTGCCGGTTTTTCCCCCGACATTTTTTTTCTCGATTCCCTTCATTGCCCACATATGGAGACTACCGGTTATTCGGGTGTCTCCGTTGCATTCGTCTTGTCCGCCCCATCGTCTGCCTTCTCTTCGCCCTTCTCTTCGCCCTTCTCTTCTGGACTCTCGACCGGTGCTGGAGCTGGCTCATTCGCCATCTCAATTTTCAGCTTCATGCCCTCAATTCGATTCTTCAGCTCCCGTGCTTTCGGGTGTGAGGCCCCCACCATGGATTGCATCTCCTCGCACCACTTCAGGCCCCCTTCGGTATCATTCTCATGTTCCTGCTTCAGAACACAGAGATTGTATCGGGCCTCGAGGTTGTTTGAATCGATGTCTAGAATCCTCTGGTAGGTTTTCGCCGCCTCAGCGAACCGACCCAGACCACGCAATGCCACGCCCCGAGAGAGCAACATCCAGATATGATTGGGATCCACCTCCTGGACTGCATCGAAATGTCGTAAAGCGTTCTCGAAGTCATTAACACTCAACGCAAAGGATCCCAGATTCAACTGCGCAGCGACATGCCCAGTTTCAATGGAAACAGCCTTTCGGTAATGGTTCCCTGCCATTCCCAAACGGTCTTTGGCGGTAGCCACGATACCCATTATGTTGAATATATCCGCGTTCGTGTCGGCAATCTCCATGGAGGACTTACTGATCAGGCGTGCCATATCCAGATTGCCCATCTTGTATTCCGCATAGGCCATCAAGGCATACGCGTTCAGATCGCGCGGATTACCAACAAGCGCGCTTCGCGCGAATACAACAGCGGCCTTATAATCCTCGGCAATAATCGCTCGATAGGCTTTAAACACATTGGCCACCGGGTGCTTCGGTTTGAGCTGCAGAACCGCGTCAAAGTCCCGCCCTGCTTCCGTCGGTTTCCCTTGCCGCCAATACACAACCGCTCGAAGGGCCAGTAAGTGCGGGTCCTGAGCCTTAACGCCCAGGCCATTGGCCACACTATTCGAGGCCAAATCCAACTTCCCCATTCGGGCCTGAACCAGACCAAGACGCAACCATACGGCCGGGGAATCGGAGTGGTTGCTCGTCAACCCTTCCAGCTGGGAGGCGAGACCGTCTAGAGTGGATTCGTCCAACTGCTGCTGGTCCAGCTTTTCGTCGATCTGAACCAATACCGCACGGTCAGGTTCTCCCGCGTACGCCATCGACACGATCAGGAACATCCCTATGGCAATGAAGACCCTCATGGGTTTGCCTCCTCGTTGGGATCAGGTTCAGGTGCAGCAAGTGTTCCTTCTTCGGCCTCCGTAAGGCTACCAATCATGGGTATCGAACCACTAAGACGAACCTGAGCACTCGGAACGACGTATTCCTTCAAGAAGGGGAAGGTGAAATCCAAGCGCTTGAGCGCATCCAACGCATCCTGCGTGTACGTGTTGAACCAACGGTTCGCCACGGCCGCCTTTAAAGCTGTTCGATACATTTCAATCGCCTTCTGGCGAATGGGCTCGGCCTTCTCCTCACTTTCCTGCTGGAAATACATGGTCTGTTCATAATTCAAGCCACGAGGTTTCACCTTCACCAGATCTTCCGCCAGTCTCTCATAGGCATGACCAATTCGAGAAAGACCAGCGATCGCCCAATGGCGGTTACCATAGGACACAACACGATCGAAGATCTGCTCGGCCTGTTTGATAAGCAGGACCTTATTCTTCACAAGAGTCTTGATGTCTTTCGCTCGTCCCTTGATTTTGATTCCGGCCGCATTCTTTAGCACCACCTCACCCAGCATAAAGTGAGATTCCGCCACGGCGGCTATACCCGATGGGGGCATCTTCCGTCGGACATCCTCAGGCAGCTCTTCGAAACGCTTCACGTTCTTTTCGAAGATCGTCAACGCCCGACGACGGTCTCCTCGATTTCCACCAGAATAGGCCTTACCCAATTCGAGGCGTGCTCGGAATTCGAAATCCGCTCCTGCGCCTTTCGGCGGCCTCTGCAACGCCTTGGTCAAAGCACGTACAGCACGACTTCGTCGCCCTGCCTTTTGCTGTAACACCCCGCTCTCTACGACAAGATTCGGGTTGTTCGGATCCGATGGATACATCTTTCGATAGAGCGCGCTGACTTTCACCGCCCTCGTATGCTGCTGCAGGGCTTTACGGAAGAGATAGGCAAATTGCAGAGCCTTCTTTACATAGCGATGGTCCGGGTGGTTTTTCGCATACATCTCATAGAATTTCGCGCTCTTCTCATAAAGAGCGATGGAGCGGTAAATCTCTGCGATACTGTATAAGGCCGTAGGTGCCAGTGGATCTTCAGACATCTCGTTGTAGAGATCCCCCAGGGTCGTCAGGGCCTTCTTGATCATCTTTGCCCGGTTGTAGGCTGCCGCCGCATAGAAGAAGCCTCGTGCACGAAGCTCGGTATCCGGGAATTCCTGTACGTACTTCTCAAAGCATTGCGCCGTCTTCAGATACTCCTTCTTGCGCTCAAACTTGAAACAGCGCTTGAAGCTCATCTGGTTGCGCACCTTAAGAATAAAGACCGCAAACTCCCCCTGGTTAATCTTCGGGTTCGCTGCAAAGCGATCTGCATAGATCTGAAGGTTATCGACGTCGCGCTGAAGATCATAACAATACAACAGCATACGCGCCGCCATCGGCACGAGACTATCGTCCGGATATTGGTTCAGAACGATAAGCAGGTTCTCTGTGGCTGTGTCAAAGTGGTTGAAATGATAGGCAATTCTTGCCAATACCACATGTGCCTTGGAGACCTCTGGATCTTTCCCCTTTGCCAAGCGAATAAAGCGACGCGCGGACTTGATCGCGTTCTGGTAGCGGTCCGGGTATGGAATGGGGTTCAGATTGAGCTCAGCCGAGTCCTTCGAATCGACTTGTTCGTTCTCTACAACGTTATAGTAGGCGAGCATGATGGCCCGGGCAGCATCTGCGGCGTACGGCCCATCCGGGTTCATTTTGATTACCTTCTCGTAGATCTCCGCGGCCTCTTCCCAATTACCGATGTCCTCATTGAGAACACCAAGGTTCCAGGTGACCTCATACGCATCTTGCGCGTTGGGGAATAGAGCGAGATAGGCCTCATACAAGTAGGTTGTGTGCTGAATCGTGTCCTTATGGCCGTACTTCTCAGCCTCTTTGTGGTAGACCGTCGCCGCCGTCTTCACCAACCCTTCAAGGCGCTCATTCACACTCTTCAGAGCCCGGGCGTCCAGATCTGCGGTCATAGACCGGAAGTCCTTCATCACCTGACGGACACTATCCACGAGCATCTTTTTGTCGCCCACATGGTACCCATTCTCGGCGATACCCAGAAGGTATTTCGCCCGGTTTGGGCTATCTTTCCAATGCTTCAACAGAAGTCGATATACGGTGATACTCTTATCCCAATCGCCTTCTGTGAAGTACATATTGGCCAGCGATTCGGCCAATAGGAACTTGATCCCTGGAGCAATTCTCGCGAAGAACTTCAGAGACTGTTCGGGTGAGCCAACGACAGCATAGGCCCGGACCGAGTCCTGACGCGCTTCTCGCTCCAGCTCATCCCGGAACGGAAGCAGCTTACCCTTCTCCGATTGTGCATGAAGAATGACCCGGATAAAGGTCCGTAGTGACTTCTGGTAGTCGCCCATATTGAAGTAGCACCAGCCTTGCCGATGTAAGGCCATGGCATAGGCCGCGCTATCTTCGAATTCCTCTACTTTGATGTAGAACTGTAACGCCACATTGAACTTACTCTTATCGAAGTAATGATCGCCAATATGGTAGAGGGCGTCGGGGACATAGCGACTCGACGGAAAGCGCTCAAGGATCTTGCGGAAATAGGTCGATGCCGACTTCTTACGATTTACCTGCAGTAACTGGTACCCCAGATAGTAGAACACCATATCCAGATCGTTATACGCCGGGAAACGAGTCTCGATAGAGCGATAGACCTGAATCGCTCGTTCACGCCACTTACGCTCTTTCTCCAGCAGGTCATCCTGCCGCATCCGCGCGCTGTCCTCGGCCTGAACATCGCCCCGCTCCGACGCTTCGTAAATCTCACGTTCCAGGGTCAGGTCGTAGGCTTGCTCGTAAAAATTATCCGATTTATCCCAGTACACATCGCCCAGTGTAAGCAGGTATTTCGGCAGATCCGGATCTTCAATATCCGCGCTCTCGATCAACATCTGAAGGGTTTCAATCTGTTCTTCTATATTCGCATCGAGTGCTTCCTGTACCCGATCCTTTCGCCGCAGGAGCGAGCGCCGCTTTACAGGTCGCGTCTTCTGTTTCTTGGCTTTCTCCGCATCTTTCTTCTGTTGCTTCAGACGGGTCGACTCCAAGGACTTGATAGCGCGTTTACCCTCTTTCCCTTTTGCGGCCATAGCCGTCGGGACGGAGCACACCAGGATGAAGGCGATAAGGCTTCCCAACAGGCGGGGCCATCTGTACGATTTCGACGTTTTCATGCCGTTACTTTGCTGGACATAGGTCACGCACCTCGTAGAGGTAGGTGCCGAGTTCATCCATCCAATACTCACCATCGAAGTTGTACAGTACGTGCTCGTCATCCACCTTCACGGCGGACTTGGCGGAAGCTACCTTCATGCCGGGCTTTTTCTTTCCGATCTTACGGCGAATACGGCGGATCGTTTCGAACTTCAAACGAAGAGAGTCCGTCAACATCGCGGAGACATCCTTACGAACACGGACCAGACGCGAGCGCGAGAGATCCCCGGCCTCCGCTATCATCAGCACCCGGAAATCCACCAGGTCCTGTTCCAGTTGTGTAAGCACATCGTTCTTGCCCAGTTTCTTTTGCAGTTCCAGCACTCCTGCAACCTCTTTGTTCAGCTGAATGATGAAGGAGAAATATCGTTGGATTCGTCGGCTCGACAACGCCCCATTGAACAATTTTCGAATCTCGAGAGAGAGTTTGTTGGAGCTCGTCGCCGCCAATTTGGCCAGGTAGAAATAGAACTCCTCTGCATCTGTAGCGCGCCCAAGAATCGACTTAACTTCCCGTTGCAGCCCCTGGAATTCCGGTACGAAGCCATTGACCAGCTTAATAGCCATGCGGTCATTGCAGGTCGCGAAAAGGATCGTCGCCTGCAGTAGCTTCGCCTCTGGGAAGTACTCGTATTCGAAATACGGAGAATCGAGGGTCCACAGATTCCCCATGGATCGAGCGTAGTCGCCCATATGGAAGTAGGTCCAGGATAGTTCGTATACAGCATCTAGCCAGTACTCAGACGTCTTCGGGATTCTCTTATAGAACCGTTCTGCGGCTCGATGATTCCCGACCGTAAAAAACATACGTGCGAGAGCAAGGGTACTCAGGTCACGAAAACGCCGAGAATCTTCATCGGGGCTACCGCTCGCTGCGAAGTAGCGTAATACGTCCTTAAAGGACTGTTCCGCCTCTCGAGCCTGCTTCAGCTCGACGTGAATAACACCCGATAGATACCGAGCCTTGATATAGTAGGACCGGCCTTTCTTACGAACCTGACGGAATTGACCAAGCGCCTGTTCCAGATCGGCTTCGCTATAGTGAAAGAGACCGATGAGGAAATGGATCTCATCTAGCAACGCGTCGGGATATACCGACGGAGGATAGGATGCGATCTTCTCCAGGACCGCCATATTTCCAGGGATCTTTCGATGCAATCGAACAAGCCATTGGAGCGCATCCCTATGACGCACATGCACCGCCCCCTCATCAGCGATACGCTCAAAGAACGTCAAAGCGGATTGGAAAAGACCCATGTCGAATAGAGTCAGCGCAATTTCGTATTGTGCTTCCTGGTAATAGGTTTCGATATCCTGACCATCACTCAGAATCTCGGATAATTTGGTAAAGGCTGCCTTATACGAACCCGCACCACGGAGGCGACGGGACTCGGTGAGAAGACCATAATAATGATCCGGCGGCCGGATGGGCTTCAACTCAACAAAGTCGTCATCCGCTGCTTCGTCGGTCTGACTCCAGACCGGTCCCGTCCAAAACAGTCCGGGTAATACAGCGATAATGAACAACCAACGTGGGATGGAAAGCCCCATTTATTCATCCAAAAAATGTGTATTCGATTTATAGGTGTGACAACAACCCATTGTCAATCAAACGAAAGCCTGATTAAAGCAGGCACATGACCCCTATGCAAAGTTTCACAGACCCCTTCCCCGACGCGCTCGACAGTCCCAACGTTAGCCTGGATGCCCTTTCCGGCTCGTGGCGCATCTACCAATTACGCGATGGGCACCGGTTTTCGACGGACGATGTGCTCACCGCACACTATGCCATCGAGCATTTTCCTGGAGTCCCCACGCGCATCCTGGACCTGGGCTGTGGTATAGGTTCCATCGCCCTTATGTTGGCCTGGACCTGGCGGTCGGCGACGGTTGTGGGGGTGGAAGCCCAGGCCGGAAGCGCGAAGCTCGCGAAGCGTTCCATCGCCTACAATAAGGAAGAAGACCGTGTGAAGGTCATACACTCAGACTTCCGGGAACGACATCATATCCCCGCCGGTCCCTACGATTTGATCACATGTAGTCCACCCTATCTACCGGTAGGAAGTGGGACCATCAGCGAACATAGCCAGAAAGCCTATTGTCGATTTGAGCTGCGCGGTGGCGTCGAAGACTACCTGGCCACAGCGCGTGCTCTGCTGGCGCCGCAAGGTGGCATATCACTGGTCTTCGGAGCCCGTTGGAATGACCGTGTAGTGGAGGCGGCAAGAAATGCTGGACTCGCGATTCGCCAATGGCAGGAGGTGTTCCCCCATACCGAACGAGAGCCCCTTATGACTCTCTTCTGGCTTCGTCCAGAGACTGGGGATTGGACCGTACCCACACCCGAAAAGCCTCTCATCACTCGAGACATAGACGGTCGGCGTACTCGTGCAATGCTCGATCTGCGCCTTCGTTTAGGTATGCCATTGATGCCCTGGGACGCGGCATCGGAAGGATCACCATGAGTCGACCTGGACGCATTCGGCCCACAGACGTCGTCCGTTTCCAAGAGGACAACGCCTCCTATGACACGGACCATGTGGCGACAGAAGAGCCCCTCGAGATTCGGGTTCGAGCCGGCGACACCGTGCAAACCCTGGCGGTAACTATGCGGACACCGGGGCATGATTTCGAGCTGGCGGCGGGGTTTTTATTCAGCGAGGGGGTCATCACAACGGGCGACGAGATTCAGAGTATCGCATTTTGCTCGGACATAGAGCCGGGCGCAGAAGAGAACGTTGTGCAGGTCAATCTGCGTGGTAATGAATTGCCCGACCTGGCACGGTTGGAGCGCCATTTCACCATCTCCAGCGCCTGCGGTGTCTGTGGCAAAACGAGCCTTGAGAGTTTAGAAGCAAGAGGTGTCGGCCCTGTGGACGATGTCCTGCGCATTGGGTCGGACACCATCTACAGTCTCCGGGATCAGCTACGACCCAAACAGGCCGTCTTCGAGGTCACCGGTGGTTTGCACGCGGCGGGTTTATTCACAATCGACGGCTCTCTCCTCTCCTTGCGGGAGGACATCGGTCGGCATAACGCCGTAGACAAAGTGGTGGGAGCCGCTCTGCTCGCTGGTGAGATCCCTCTGGCCGAGAGGATCTTGATGGTCAGCGGTCGAAGCAGTTTCGAGATCCTTCAAAAAGCGTTGGTGGCCCGTATCCCGGTGGTATGCGCCGTATCCGCACCCAGTAGCCTGGCGGTCGATCTCGCCACCCAGTTTGGAATCACATTGGTAGGGTTCCTACGACCCGGTCGTTTCAACGTCTACACGGGTGCCCATCGATTCGTTGGGCTACCAACCGACAATCTGGACACCGACTCGTAGGCCGTATCGAATCAGATACTACAGTTGTTGAGCATCCAACGGCCCTTGTATTTAACCGTATCGAAAGGCGTCGACTTCGAAGCCCGGTTCTTTATGAAGAGCTTCTTTCTCTTCGTCGCCTTGGAGTCGCTGGTCGGCTTCAGGTTTTTCACGTCCATAAGCGTATAGGCCGGCTTCGACTTCTTGGCGCCCTTTGAGACGAACTTATCTACCTTGCGCCGGAAGCTATGGTAGTAATCTTCACAGGTCCGACTTCTTCGCGCTGGAACAATCAGCTTCTCAAAATCGCGGTACCCTTCCTCTGCGTCTTCCGCCAACCCGCTCGCGAGCACCTTTTGCACGAGCCCTTCTGGACTATTTGAAGACGGGTTCTTAATGGTCTCTCCGCCCATCTTCCGCTTGATACAGCGACATCCGCTCAGGGACCCGAGGGATACCGCGAGCAGGGTGAAAAATACCAGGGTTGCGCGTCGTGTCATCCGGTTCATTCGATCTCCTTTATCCAGCCAGATCAGGTCGTGAGAGCCGCATAATCTACCGCGCTAAGTAACGCGTCGGCTCCGGATTCTACCCGCATTTTGATCATCCAACCATCACCATAGGGATCCGTGTTGATGTTCTCTGGCGCATCGATCAACAAACTATTGACCTCCACGACTTCACCCGCCATCGGCGCGTAGAGATCAGACACAGACTTCGTGCTCTCCACCACACCAAAGGACTCTCCTTCACTCAGAGACGTACCCACCGTAGGAAGCTCGACGTAAACCACTTCACCAAGCTGTTCCTGGGCATAATCGGTAATCCCTACGCATGCGACGTCCGCATCCAGGCTCACCCATTCATGATCTTTTGTGTACCGATAATCGTCTCGGATAACCATCGTAATTCAATCCTTTCTTGTTGGTAAATCGGGAGCCTTTAAACAAACGGCAGCTTGGCCACACGCGCGGACCGAAGTTTTCCGTGAATCTCCACTTGAATCTCGTCTCCAATATTCACGCCTGATGGTACATATCCCATCGCGATAGCTTGTTTCAACAAAGGAGAAAATGTGCCACTTGTGATCGTGCCATTCCCCTCGCTCGTATGAATGGAATACCCGGTTCTCGGGATCCCGCGTTCTTCCATTTGTATCGCCACCAGCTTGGATTGCACTCCATTTTCGCGTTGCTTCAAGAGGACCCCATCCCCCAGGAATCCGCCCTTGTCGAATTTCACAGTCCAGGACAAACCGGCTTCCAGCGGCGTTCGACTCTCATTGAGTTCGTTTCCGTAGAGACAAAATCCCTTTTCCAGTCGCAGCGTGTCCCTGGCGCCAAGGCCCACAGGTTGCACACCCAGATCGGAGCCTTTGTCCATAAGCGCTTCCCAGAGGGATCGGGCCGTACCCCAGGGAACAAAAACCTCCGCACCCCGTTCGCCGGTATAGCCTGTGGTCGCGAGAATACACGCGGCCCCATCAAACTCTACGGCCCGAAAGCGCATGGGCTTCATCTCTTGTATTTCCGCGCCGAAGATACGGCCCAGAAGCGCAGGCGCATTTGGCCCCTGTACCGCGATCTGCCCCGTACTACCGCTCGCATCGACGAGCTCTACAGGGGCCACAACATGCTTCGAAAACCACTCCCGGATTTTCGTTACATTGCTAGCATTTACACAGAATAAGACGGACTCTGGGCTATGTGGATAGGCGATGACGTCATCGAGAATACCGCCGTCTTCGTTCAGCACAGCACCATAGAGGGCGCGCCCGACGGACGTTTCACTGTCCGGCAGACCTTTCGACACATCATTCGTGAACAATCGATTGGCGAGAGCCAGGGCCCCTTCTCCCCGAAGCCAGAGTTCACCCATATGGGAGACATCAAATAATCCTATCGCCTCACGTACGGCACAATGCTCCTCCGAGATCTGGCTATAACGGATGGGCATCTCCCAGCCCGCAAATGGCGCCATGATTGCCTGGTGCTCCGTATGCCAACCGTGGAGCGGAGTTTCCTTCAGTGTGTCCGACAAACGATACTCCTGATAACAGCTTTTGCGGGACTATGGATCAGTCCGGAAAGAGGGTCAACCGGCTTCTGCTCGAAACCGCAAAAAACCGGGCTTCTACCCAACGTCCGGGATTTCCGCTCGTTGCACATCCCGTCAAAATCTGGGAGAACACGCCCATGAAATCGCAGTCCCTCATTCGACAAAGCAGCTTTGCCGTACAGACGACCGGTCGAGGCACCTATGATGTGAGCCGGGATATCGCCCAGATTGTAGAAGAGTCTGGAATCGAGATCGGGATGTGTCATGTCTTTGTACAGCATACTAGCGCGTCCTTGATCATCTGTGAGAACGCGGATCCATCCGTTCGACGCGATCTGGAGTCCTTTATGGCTCGGACTGTCCAGGATGGCGCCAGCTATTTTGAACATACAGCGGAAGGGCCCGACGATATGTCGGCACATATACGAACGATTCTCACGACGAACACAATTAGCGTACCGGTATGCCAGGGAACTCTGGGCCTCGGGACCTGGCAGGGGATCTACCTGTGGGAACACCGAACACACGATCACCGACGACGGCTGGTGGTGACCGTACAGGGTGCCGAGAAGTCTTGAATCACCACGCTTGGATAGGCACCAAATTCAAAGGTCCTGGTAAACACGGTTGACGCGCACGCGGGCGTGGGCTAGGTGGGAAGGCCCACTGGCAGACGCGGAGTTCCTGACCAATGAAAACATCCATGCAATTCCACCGTGACACCTATTGCGGCACACTTCGAGCGGAACACGAGGGCAATGAGGTCGTTGTAGCGGGTTGGGTTCAGTCCTACCGAGACCATGGTGGCTGCGTCTTTATCGATCTACGGGATCGAACGGGGATCGTGCAGTTACGATTCGACCCCTCCGTGGCCGAAGGAGCACATAGCGTCGCCGATCGGCTCCGCCATGAGGATGTAGTCATTGTAAAAGGCGCCGTCGTATCCCGGGGTGACAACACAAACGACCGGCTCCCTACCGGAGCTATCGAGATTTCGGCGTTAGAGCTCCAGGTTCTCTCCAAAGCCAAAACACCGCCATTCTTGATTGAGGACGATATTGACACCGCCGAGCTCGTACGGCTCAAGTACCGATACCTCGATCTTCGTAGAGGGCCCCTCCAGGAAGCCCTGTTGGCGCGAGCAAAGATAACCGGCGTGGTGCGACGTACCCTGGAGGAGGAAGGTTTCCTGGACCTGGAAACTCCGATTCTTTTGAAGAGCACACCGGAAGGGGCGCGGGACTTTCTCGTACCCTCCCGTATACATCCGGGTGAATTCTACGCCCTTCCCCAGTCTCCACAGATCTTGAAGCAGATCTTCATGATATCGGGCTTCGATCGATACTATCAGATCGCCCGCTGCTTCCGAGACGAAGACCTCCGAGCCGACCGCCAGCCAGAATTCACGCAGGTGGATGTGGAGATGTCGTTCGTGGAACCCGACGATGTCATGGACATCATCGAATCCGTATTGACCAACGTCTTCAAAGAAGTGGCCAACAAGGACATCACCACGCCATTCCCGCGTATGACCTACGCAGACGCCGTGGGAACCTACGGGCTCGACCGCCCGGATCTCCGCTTCGGCATGCCACTTACGGATGTAACCGATTGGGCCGCGAACTGTGACTTCAAGGTGTTCGCATCGGCGGTTGAGCGAGGCGGCATTGTGAAAGCGCTGCGAGCCGAAGGGGGAGGTGTCAGCACCTCTCGTACGGAGATCGATCGAATCGTAAAAGATCATTGTGCCTGGGGCGCGCGGGGTATCGCCTGGATCCGTAAAAACGAAGACGGGTCGTTGCAATCCCCTATCGTGAAATTCTTCTCGGAAACGGAGATCGCCGAGCTGCAAGAAGCCGTCGGTCTACAAAATGGAGACCTGGTGTTCTTCGTCGCCGATCAAACCAGCGTCGTGCACAACACTCTTGGGAACCTTCGGAATACTCTGGGCCGTCGCCTCAACCTGATTGACGACGACGAGTTCAACTTCGTCTGGGTGACGGAATTCCCCATGTTCGAATGGGACGAAGACGAGCAACGGCACAACGCCATGCACCACCCATTCACGGCTCCCCTCTCCGAAGACGCCTCGCTGCTGGGTGAAACCCCCGCCAAGGTTCGAGCCCTCGCCTATGACGTCGTCCTGAATGGGACGGAGATCGGCGGCGGTAGTATTCGTATTCACGACTCGGAGCTCCAGGCCCGGGTATTCGAGCTTTTAGGAATCAGTAAAGAAGAGGCCGAAGCACGCTTTGGATTCTTTATGGAAGCCCTTCGGTACGGAACACCACCCCATGGTGGTATTGCTCTGGGCCTCGATAGGCTGGTCATGCTCCTTACGGGCAAGCCGAGCATCCGCGACGTCATCGCCTTCCCGAAAACCCAACGGGGCACCTGTCTTATGACCGAATCCCCGGGACCTGTCGGTAGCGAACAGCTCGAAGAACTACATATCGATGTAGTCCCCGACGATAACTGAGCGAAGAGCGGCTACTTATGTAACCAGACGCCCTTGCGCGCGGAGCGCGGGATCTCGTGCAACATATAGTGGTTCCCGTCGTCCACAACCTTGACCGTGACGGTGCCAGCGTGGCTATTCGCCAGGCTTGTGAGGTATTTTCGCCATGGCACACCATAGGGATCAACCGATCCAAAGACGCCCGTGATGGGCACGCCCTGCTCGGCGAGGCTTGCAAGTTTCTCTTCTTCTGCGACACACGGGGCCTCAGGCGGCACAAGGAATAAGGGATATCCACTCGCGCCAAGAGCCCGCGCCTTACGGGTATCTGCCACCATGGTATGGGCCAACATCTCCTGGTAGTGACGTGCCCAGACGTCGGGGTGGAATTCATTCTTCTTCACCGACAACATCTCAACAGCAGACGACAGATGGGAGGGTGCCATCCCGCGAATCAACCCGGTCATATCCTTCCATACATCAGCCTCTAAGGACATGGGCGAAACAGCCACCAGCTGGGAACAGCGGGAGGTATCCGCCGCGCAATAATCCAAGGCCCAGACTGCCCCAAGGGACCATCCGAGCACATCGACAGGTTTCTTATCCGCCCGTAACACTTTGCGAACCTTATCGGCTGCTTCTCGCATCCAGATGGGGGTAAGGCCATTCACGCGGTACGGCGGAGCCTCCTCATTGTCTACGTAGAAAAACGCCAACTGTCGCTTTCGTGCGAGGCCCTTTAAGCCTTCGAGTACCGGCGCCGGATCACTAATCGGTAGGGGTGAAAACACCAGCATCGGCTTTCCGCTACCATATAGCACAACATTGACCTTCTGATGTTGCACGGTGACCTTATAGGTTCGAGTACCAGCCTTGCGGCGCGTCTTGCGGGCGTTGAATGGTTTTAAGCCCGAATAATGGGAAGCTTCGGCGTTCTTTCGCACCAGGGTTCCACTCAGTCGGGCCGCCGTCTCCACCACAACGGGTCGGATATCGGCATCGCGTTGTCCGCGTGTTTTCGCGAGTACGGCCGGCGTGGTATGCCCATCGCCAAGCCAGCCAAGGGCCCAGATGGCAACCTTTCGGACATCAGCCGGCTCATACTGAATCATCTTCTCGATATCTTTACGTCCCTCCGTCAGGCCGAGGAACACCGCCGCGCGGAGCGCTTGAATCCGAAGTTCGGGGAGCGGCTCTTCTTCGAGCATGGCGACGATTGTTTTTCTAGCACGCAGATCCTGGGTTCCAACGATCACTTCTAGCGCACGGCTACGGATGGCAGGATCGGGCCCACTCAACATCCGCTTAAACAAGGAGACGACCGTTGGGTTTCCATAATGGGAGAGCAGAAGATCGATCAGCTCCATACGCGTAGGATAGGCCTCACCCGACTCCCACATGCTCAATAAGGTGGGCACAATCCTCTCATCGGGGAAGGAGATCAGGATCCACTTGGCCTTCTCCCTTACATCCGTATCGGAGGATCGTAACATCTTAATAAATCGAGCGGGCTCAATACGCCCCAAGCGGAAGAGTACCGCCAATACACCGGGCTCCACTCTCGGATCGGCCGTCTTCATCACCAGCTGTAGTCGTGGCACAACCTTCTCGCCCATCTGCACGAGGGCATTTACAGAATGGTGCTGCAGTTCTTTAATGCGCAAGGCATCGATCAGCGTCGGGATCGAGTCGATGCTACCCAGCTTCGCGAGGGCATCAATGATCACGCGGCGCAGGCGAAGATGCCGTGGCGTGTACCCGAGCTTCGACCGGTTGTATACCAGGTTCAGAAAGCGTGTGGCTTCTTCACCATCCATTTCCGATAGAGCATGCACAGCTTCGATTCGCAGTTCCAATGGGCGCTCTTCCGAAGGAATGATCTTCTCAAGCCAACCACGCAATTCGGGGTGGCGTTGAAACTGCAGCTGTTCAAGCGCTAACAACGCCAGTCGAACAGGCTGCCCGGGTCGAAGGCGAACCAGCATATTCGCACTTAACTCTCGCGAATGTCCGTGGGCAATCAGCGCCTTATAGGCCATCTCAGCCAGGATGGTGTCATCACCCGACGCGATCTTCTTGAGGTTCCGTTTCCCCATTTTCCCGGCATCACCGAGAATCTCCACCAGTATTCTCTGGGCCTCTCGATCGGATCCAGTGTTCGCGAATATCTTCGTGATTGTCGCGTCCGCTCGCTTGGCCGACATTCGATGCAATATCGAGAGTGCTTCAGCCCGCGTAGCCGGATCGAATATCATTGTGCTGGGATCCGGCGCTGCCGATGCGGCGGCAGGAGCCAAAACCAGAAAGCCTAATAAAAGAAATAGGAACGGTATTACACGACGATTCATTGTCTGAACTCTCGAAGAAATCTTCATTACCCTTAGTCCTCCACACACCACCCATTCTGACAGACTTCTCCGGGATCGCAATTGACGCCGGCACAGTTTAGCCATCCTGAGCATTTGTACTGGTTCGGTGGGGTGCACGCCCAGCCTGTGGGACTACCCGTACCAGAGCTCATGACGCAGAACGTCCCGCTCGGACAAGATGTCTGATCCAATTGGCCTGTACACGAGATCGAACAATGCGGTGTAACGCCCCCGATCTGGGCGCGATGGCATATCTCCGAACCGCATTGCCAGGGGTACTCACACGCTTCACAGAACTGGTACACATAGGCCTGGCATGTGGCGACAGCACTACCCTCCACTTCCGCCAGACAAATCTTACCCTTTAGCCTCTCCTGGCAGACATGGTCGTCTGAGCAATCGGCGTCCTCGGCGCATATCGAGGCACAGTATTGTTCTCCCGTTTCGGGTGAAACATAACAGACGAACCCTTCATTGCAGTCGGCCTCCTCGGAACAAGGAGAGCAATGGTTTCCATCTCCTTTACAGCTGCCGGATACCGGGAGGCAGAAGAAGTCTGGATTCGTTGGATTCGGCTGATCGCATTTAAAGCCCGGCCCACAGCTTGGCGCGCTAGGGTTACAGGCCTTCGTACAGAATTTATCGCCGGTAGCTTCCGCCGCACAGGCATATCCATAGCCACAGTCTGCTTCTGAATCGCAGGTAGAGCAGAAACCGCGTCCTACACATTCCTCATTATCCGTGTCGCAAACACTCCCCGCCGGACAGTCTCCATCGGCCGTACACGCGGTGGTACAATAAAATGGTGAAGTAAAGACGGGAGCGCACACTTTTTTATCGGCAATATTTCGACACTCGTTGCCACTAGGACATTCGATACTTCCCAGGCATTCCAGGCTACATATCGACGGGGCCCCCGCAAAGCCAACACAGCTGAGCGTAAGACCATCGGTCGAATAGTCAGCACAGTCCGCATCCACATCGCAAACTACGCCCACGCCCTTCGTTTTTTCTACATTGCACTCCAGGCCCTCTTCACAATCCGACGGCCGGCTACACTCACCGCTCACACCGACCTTTGTCGACCCCTGTGCATCGCCCGACACTGTATCACTACCCGATGTCTGATCCTTCGACCCGGGACAACCTACAAGCAACAAACCGACAACCAACCCGAGCATAGAGGGTAAATATACTGACCTCCGGCCATTCTTCCGATGTTTCAATTCAACCTCCAGCTACCGGTCCACAACTTTCATCGTAGTCGAGCCCACGGCGCATCTCAAAATACATGGTTTTCGACGCTTCGCCACTCTCAGGCCTCCGAATCTGCGTACGCGGGGTGATGTCGTTCCAGCCAACGCTGTACGAGCCCCATATACGGAGCCACCCGGCGGCGCGAAGAGATATGCTCAAGAGCGCCCAGAAAACCCATCTTATACGGCCCCGCGAGAACCGCCGCCGCGACGGTAGAAGAGCGATTTATGCCCGCAGTGCAGTGCAAATAGACACGCTCCCCGGCCTGGAGACGCTCCGTAACCACAGCCACAGCCTCGTCCATTCCCGCCTCCATGGAGCGTTCGTTAAAGTCTTCTATGGGGACCCGAACCACATCGAGCCCTTTGGAGACCATATGTTGCCACATCAAACTCCAACGCAGACGGAGACTCTCAAAATCGCCATCCGTCTGCAGATTTACGATGGTGTCGACCTCGTGGACCGATACCAGCTCCGTGACATGTTCCGGGCTACGGGGGCACGCTCCGAGGAGCAGCCCATGATCAAGAGTACAAAGACTTAGGGAAGCGCTCATGCGGACGTACCACCTCCAGCGACAGCCATCTCTCCAAGCATTAGCGTAGGACTCGACACGCCACGATAGGGGTCCAGATCATTTCCCACCCCCTGGATACCCAACAACATCTCGCGCAAATTTCCTGCCACCGTGAATTCATGAATCGGTGCTCCCAGATCGCCTCCTTCGATAAGAAAGCCTCTCGCACCCTTCGAGAAATCTCCCGTCACCAGGTTCACACCAAACCCCATGAAGGAGCTGACATAGACACCGCGCTGTAGAGTATTCACCAACTCCCGGGGGGTCGCCGTGCCCTTCCCCAGATGAAGATTTGACGCGCCGGCCCTTGGGGGTGATCCCAGCCCGCGAACCGCCTGGCGATTTGTGTCCAGTCCCAGTCGACGAGCCACATAGGAATCCAGAATGAAATTCTCTAAAACCCCATCCCGAACCAGGACTACGGGCCGGGTATGCAGACCTTCTCCGTCAAAGGTCCGCGACGAGGGCGCGTTATCAATTAAGGGGTTGTCCACGAGCTGCATCGCAGAGCTCATGATCTGTGTCCCACGCGCATCCCCTAGAAAGGTTGCTTTACGTAGAACAGAGTAACCGTTGATCGCTTCCGACAAGGAGCGTAGAAGTTGCCCAGCAGCCTCCGGTGACAACACCACAGGATACCGCCCCGTCGCTGGCAGAATGGAATTCAGCCGCGATACGGCACGAACCGCAGCCTTCTTACCGATGGATTCGGCCCCAGGAAAATCTTTCATACTCCGCCGAGCAGCCCACCACTGGTCACGCTCCAACGCGTCGGACCCTGGGCTCTGCGCCAACACCTCACACGAAAGGCCGAGTCTTGAGCCTCGCCGCACCCGTGTCACTCCTCGACTACAGGCGTAGACGGAAAACCCACGTAGGAGCTCGCTCTTTGCACCTTCTGAATTCTGAATCCGTGCGTCCTCGTCGAAGGCCGCCTGTTCGGCCGTAGATGCCAGCTCCACCAGATCTTGCGTTTCTAAGTTCTCTAAAGACGCATCGTATAGTTCGACCGATTCCGCGTCGTCGTCATATTCTTCGGCCGCAGGAAGACCCACGTCTCCATCTGGCGCTGCAGCCTGGGCCATATCCAGAATCCGCCGGCCAAAGGTTTTCAACCGCCCCGCATCAAGATCACTCGTGGAAGCGGAGGCCTGATGACCATCCACGATAACCCGTAGTCCGAGGCCACTCGAACGGGCCTTGTCGACGAGCTCATGCTCTCCTTTACGAACACTCACGGCCAGTCGATCGGAGACCCGAATGATAACATCCGCCTGTGTAGCCCCCATGCTCAAGACGGAATCGAGGAGCTCTTCGGATATACGCGCTGCCGCTTCCGGATTCTCTACCATATGCTGCTCTCCTTCGTTCCTATACGACCCATCAGGTCGCCGTTCCGCCAACGGTCATTTCTTCGACACAGATCGTAGGCAGGCCAATTCCAACGGGCACCAGCTGGGATCCCGTCGTGCTCCCTTTACCGCAAGTCCCACTCCCGTGATCCTGCTCCAGGTCGTTACCCACCATATGAACCTTGGTGAGAACATCCGGACCATTTCCAATTAAGGTCGCGCCCCGAACCGGCGCTGTGATCTTACCGTTCTCAATCAGATACGCCTCGTTCGCGCTGAACACGAATTTGCCGCTGGTGATCTCCACCTGCCCGCCACCAAATGATGCGGCGTAAATCCCATAATCTACGGACTGAACGATCTCCTCCGGATCCCTCGAACCCGCCAACATAAAGGTATTCGTCATACGAGGCATGGGCGAATGGGCATAGGACTGACGTCGTCCATTCCCAGTGGGCTCCACACCCATCATGCGCGCGCTCATCCGATCATGCAGATAGCCTCGTAAGATACCATCTTCAATCAATACATTGCAGTTGGTCGGAGTCCCTTCATCGTCAACATTCAAGGAGCCGCGACGCCCTGGGAGAGTACCATCATCCACGACCGTGCATTCGGGGCTAGCCACCTGACTACCGATTCTACCCGAAAAGGCGCTGGTGCCCTTCTTATTGAAGTCCCCTTCCAGCCCGTGCCCAATGGCTTCGTGTAGAAGAATGCCGGGATTCCCAGGCCCAAGAACCACCGGGAAAACGCCTGCCGGTGCGGGCCGTGCATCGAGCGCGACGATCGCCTTTCGCACCGCTTCATCGACAAAGTACTGCCAACGGTTCTCCTCTCCCACATAACTCACCATAAAATTATCAAAGGAGAAGCGGCCACCACCACCGGCCCGTCCGGATTCACGCCGTGCGTTATCTTCCACAACAACACGAACATCCAGCCGGCATAAGGGACGACGATCGGTAACTAAACAACCATCGAGCCGCGCCACCACCACTTCTTTGTCTTCCAGGGTCAAGTTGGCGAAGACCTCTTTCACCCGAGGATCGGCCGCTCTTGCCCGGCGATCGATATTATCGAGCATCGCCACTCGACTGCTCACATCTCCATCCAGAGGCGATCGCTCCAATGGGTAGAGATCCCTTGCCTTACCCGCCGCCAAGGCCGGAACCGCCAGGGTACCCGATTGGTCACTGATCGCACCCGCCGTCTTCGCGGCCGAGAGCAAGGTGCTCGCGTCCAGGTCATTGGAATGAGCATAGCCAAAGCGGTCTCCTACGATCGCCCGGATGCCGGCCCCCTGACTACAATGTCTTGTCGCCGTTTTCAGAACCGAATCTTCTAGCGAATAGGTCTCCGCCTCAACGTACTCCGCGTAGAAGTCGGCGTCGTCCATTTTGCGCGTCGCGGCCGCCCCGAGAACCCGGTTCACCAGCCCATCATCGAATCCAAACCGACGCACAAGAGTACTTTTCTGCCCTTCCAATATCATCGTAACTCCCTGTTCGCTCGTGGGAACATATAGTAGATATCGTCATCCACGTCGCAGGACAAGGTGGATTCGAAGGAATATAGATTTCTATTCCGTATCCTCGGATCCGAATATCTCGTCGGCCGTACCGATTAACGTGGGATCATCGGTGGTGCGCCCAAAGCCCTTCGCTTCCATGGCGGCGTTCTCTTCAAATTTCGCATAGGCAGCATATTCGAAAACATTGGAGCCGATACGAATCCGGTCGCCATGCTGCAATAGAGAATCCGAGACGCGGCGATCGTTTAGGTAGGTGCCATTCGCGCTCTTCATATCGACAACCTTCAGCCCACCATCCAATGGCTCCAAACGACAATGAACTCGTGAGGCGTCCTCTTCCTTGACCTGGATAAAGTTACCCACCTTACGTCCGATCGTGGCCATACGCCCACCCACATGGTAGGTCCGTCCAGCCACCTCTCCTTCGACCCCTATCAACCAATTCCTGGTTAGGTTTTTATGGGCAGTCGACGTGTCCGACGCTCTGAGGTGTTTTGCGGGAATCTTCCCGGTCCTCGTTGGCGAGCTGCGTTCATAGGACGAGCCCCGAAGATACAGGGACAGCAATAAAACGACGCACAGCGCCAAAGCGCCTATCAATAGATATTCTACCACGAACACCTCTGGTCTGTTCTCCTATGGACTCAAGAATCCCACGCCGTCAGGAGACGGGCAAAAAAGCCGAATTGAGATCTTGACATCGCTTTGAAATAGGTGGAGATCGGTCCAGCTTGACCGAGTCGGATCCCGGGCATAGGATGACAACCATCTCGGATCGGTTTTCTGGTCACGAGATCGGACTCATGTCGACACTATTGCACATCTTTTCAGCCTAAGGACGGCTATGTCGATCGAACTGCGGACATACACTTTTCTCGATAGCTTACAGCCCCAGCTGGCTTCGTTTATTGGGAAAACAGCC
>MDTE01112984.1_pt1 | contig 20740 bp, 13 predicted proteins | sample 811231 | NCBI WGS metagenome assembly MDTE01 (sample SAMN05326651, study PRJNA326480) | marine metagenome | isolation source: seawater | place: Indian Ocean: Red Sea | collected 2010
GTTTCGGGAAAGCAGAGAATCTGGACCTTCTGCTGAGCGGCGTCTTCGAGGAAGCGGAAGATGGACTTCGCGTTGTCGTCAAAGTCGTCGGATTGCCTGACCTGGGCGAGACCGATCCGGAGAATGTTCATGACGAGGATCCTGCGTGCACTTGTTCGTGGCAGCGACAATCCGGTCGAGTGGAGAGTCGGGAGTCTGGATTCAGGGACTGGCCATGGACTGCCGGAGCGTGAGGATCGCCTCGACGATTTCCGTCCTCATGGCATCGAGGGTCGATGGAGCCACCCGGGCCATCGTGCTGTAGAGGTGGCCTGGAAGCCGGGAGTAGGTGGCTTGTAGCGACTTGTTTGCACGAGCGACCGCTGCAGCGAGCTTGGGATTCGCTGCTGCCTTTTGGATCAAAGCCTCAAGCGTGGACACGTAGCGTGCGTCGTCGACGCCTTCCCGGGCGGCCTCCCACTGGATGGTCGGTACCGCCCCATCGCGCGCGTGATAGACAGCTCCGCCCCCAGCACGGCTGACTTGTCCGATCTGCAGTGCCGACCAGTCATCGAAGGGGGCTTCCGCTTCCAGGGTTCCGTACGTGTATGGCATGGCCCCGGTGGCGGGCGACTTCATCAAGAGAAAACCAAACAGGAGACGATTGATGCGAGGATCCTCGACGCGGCACTGCCAGTAGTACCAGACTTCTTCATGGGTCTTGAGCAAGCGAGACACCGCCTCGGAAGACTCACCCGCAATGGGTTCAGGGCGTTCGATACTTCCGAAAAAGTTCGAGTATCCGACACAGGGAACATCCAGCTGATCTCCCAGCCGCACCGCATACTCGGGCATGATGTTGCAGAAAGTGCGCCCTCCGGCCTTTTTGACCTTCTGGAAATAGGCCAGGGCTCTTGCAATCTGTGCTTCACTGTTGGGTTCGTCGGCTGCCTGGAAGAGCAACTCGGAGTAGCCGTGTTTCCTGGTGGCCGCTTCGAGGTTGGCTCGCAGAGGTCGAAAATCGGGTGCGCTGCTGGGGAACCAACTGGACCAGATCGCCGTCCCTGTCATGCCCGCGGATTGGTGAATCTGGAGCACGTCCTCGGCTGTCCCGAGACCGCGGCCGCGAATCGTGACAAACTGCATGCCGTGAGCCCGGACGTCGTCAAGCAGCCTGCGGTAAACGTCACGCTCGACATATTCACGCTGGTCGCGTCGTCGCTCGGCTTTGAACCAGATGCCCTGCTTCTTGCGAGACAGGGCCAACGGAAATGGCAGGACCTGGACTTCCAGGGGAAGATGAGCCACAGCCTCACCTGACACTGTCACAGCAACGCGTCCCCGATAACTCCCCGGAGGGGTCTTGTCGGGTACGTGTATGGTCAGCCAGATCTGCTTGGTGGTGTCAGCCTCGACGGTCGTCCCGATCGGTCCGTCGAGCCGCAAGCGAGGCCTGGAACCGGTCAGCTTGACGCGATCGTCCTTGAGTAGAAGCTCGGGGACTTCCGGGCCAACTCCGAGGGTGGCGTCCGCCATCGTGGGCGGGCCGGCCTGGCGCCAGACCTTGACCACGTGGGCTTCGATCGCGTCTGCGGGAATCCTCAGGTCACCGTTGAGCAGGTCTGTGGACCTGACCGACAGGTCTCGAACCGGTTGCAGGGCTCGGATCGCAAAACTGGCCGGCTCATACTCACCCGCGCAGGCTCGAACGCGGAGAGGTTTGCCAATCGAGTCCATGGGAGGCATCGACAAGGGCAGGACAGTGGCAAACGGAGTGACGACAAATGGCACAAAGCCACGCTTCTTGTCAGCCTCGGTGATCGTATGATTCGCCGTCTTTCGGTTCGCTTCCGGATGCGGCGGCGGGCCGGGGATCTTGATTCCCAACGGGACGCCGTGCTTCCTTTTGGCAGCAAGCAGAGCAGGATGGCCGCGGAAGGGCAGGATCTTGATACGACACTCCGCCGGGCTGGATAGCGTCGCATGCATGTACCTGACGAATTGTGGCTTTTCTCGTAGTGTCGGAAAGACGGTGTTCCAGGCTTCGTTGTGAAAGAGCAAAAGGCCGGTTTGGGAGTCCTCTTTTTGATGAGACAGTGCGAGTCCGTTCTGAAATCCGAGCAGTGCATGGAAGCTGTTCTTGCGACCGATCAGCGGCAGGTCTCTTTTGCCCCACGCCGTGGTCCATTCCGCCTGCTTGTAGCCGGATGCCTGGATTTGCAGGCCGACCGAGTGCATATGCTCCGGTTGGAAGTTGGCGTGAAAGAACAACTCGACAGCAGGCGAATCACTTCGGAGTGTGGTCCGGAGGGTGAGACGGCTCTGCTTGCCATTGGGAGGCGTCAATGACAATGTCGATTCGCACCAGGCCTCGGTCTTGTCCTGGTGAATTGTGAGTTTGACCTGCCAGTCGCTGGTTGAGGACCTCATCCAGTCGGACCTGGGGACGTTCCAGGCGACGAAACCCACGTCGTCAAACAGCGACGGACCGGGGTTCTGCTTGTCCACCATCGCGGTCGGGTGGAAGTTGCGATCGCGTGGCAGAGTCACACGAACCAGTTCGTTCTCAAGAACGACAGCATCCTCTGATTTGGTGACGGTGACAGCGGCGGTCGCCCATGGCGATGAAGTGGCAGCAAGTGCCAGTGCGAGGGCGAATCGAAGGTGGCGCATGACCGAGACCGTAGCTGCAGGGGTGAGAATTCGGCGAAATGACTGACAACGAAATCCGTCGGAGATCCTGGTCAGTATTATGTCCATGGTGTTTGCCACATCACCACTAATCACGAAGACCCCGGGAAAGATGTGGCGTTACGTGCCGATCGCTCTCGTCGGTTGGGATCGACGACAGAATAGTCGATAGTGGAAGTTGCCGGGCGGCTGGATTCGCCGGGGCACTACAGGCCCTGGGCCGGTGTGCGATTGGAATTGGAGTTTTCCGGGGACTCACCCATGACACTGCGACGTCGCGACTTTCTTGCTGGCATGATCGCCGGCAGCACGGCACTCGGTCCGCAGAGGCACAGTGGTCACAGCATCGAAGCTGCCGAGGCAGCGGCGCTCGACGCGGCCCGACGGAAGGCGGCCCATCGCAAGCGGCGTGTGATCTACAACAACGACGGGGACGATATCTGGGCGCAAGGGGCCGACACGGTCGACAAGTTCCTCGCGCTGCGACACACGCCGCTCCTGGGCACTCATGTCGACAGCATCTGCTACTCGACAACCCAGAGCTTCAATTTCTTCACGCACCAGAGCAAAGTCGCGGAGATTTTCCTGTCGCGGTCTGGGGCCTTCGCGAACAACAACCTGGCTCACTTTCTGAAGCAGGACACGGACGGCCTGCGGATGTCCAGCCAATTCGCGAGGAAGCACGGCCTGGAGTCGATCTGGACACTGCGGATGAACGACATCCACGACTCTTTCACGCCGCAATTTCGTCCGAAGTGGAAACAGGGGGATCCCCGCCGCATCATGTCCTCGCTCGCCGAGGGGAAAAAACACAACGATCGGCGCAGCCTCTGGAGTCTCGTCGACTTTGAACACCCCGATGTCGAGCCGCGTCTGCTGGAGATCATCACCGAGGTGATCCGGAACTATCCGGTAGACGGGATCGAACTGGATTTCCTGCGGGCGCCGTTTTATTTCCGCACGACGTTTGAGGGCCGTCCGGCCACGGCGCCCCAGGCCGGCATTCTCACGCGGCTCGTCCGAAAGGTCCGCCGGATCGTGCTCGATGAGAGTGCACGACAACGAAAACCCCTGTTGCTGGGGGCCCGCGTGCCATCGACGCTCAAGCACGGCCACCTCATCGGCATCGACACCCGGGCGTGGCTCGAGGAAAAACTGATCGACACGATGGCTCTCGGTGGCGGCTACATCACATTTGATCTGCCGATCAAGGAGATGGTCGCCCTGGGGAAGAAGCACGATGTCCCGGTCTATCCGTGCCTGAGTCAGTCGGGGTTGATGTACCGACCGCCTCGGGGCAAGAGTACGCCTCAACCTGCCGAGTCGTGGTTTGGGGCCGCGTCGCGCCTGTGGCATGACGGTGCCTCGGGGGTCTACGTGTTCAATCTCTTCCCCGGACCCGGGACACCGGCCGCACGTGAGTATGCACGCAACATCCTTGGCCGCATCGGCTCGTTGAAAGCCCTCACCTCGAAGCCGATCCAGTACGCCATTTCCGATGCGGGGTTCTGGATGCCGGCGCATCACTGGGCCAAGGACGTGGCCGAGTTTGAGCAGGCGCTCCCCGTCGCGCTCAAGCCGAATGAGTTTCACCGGCGTCCACTGCATGTTCCGGAGGATTTCAGCCAGGCCGGGTTTGATGTGACGGCGGAATTGAGAGTCGATTTCACAGGACTCAAGAAGGACAGCTCTCCCGAGATTCTCTTCGACTCTGCCAATTTCGGACCGACCGGTGGCGGTAAGCAGGTTCACGGAGTTCGACGGTATACCTGCAAGGTGCCCCTGCAGGCCATCAAGCAGGGAAACAACCGGGTGATGGTCAAGACGTCCGAGAGCGGAGCCAGCCTGATCGGCGCCGAATTGTGGATCAAACGCTGACGCCGGCACGGCAGCTTCATGGCTGTCGTTTCGAGGCAGACCGTTTCAGGTCGAAGCAGAGCATGTTGCCGTCGCGGTCACGGCAGTAGAGTCGCCCGTCGGCAAGAACGATGTGAGGCCAGGCGTCGTTTTTCATCAGGTTCTTGCGACGGGCCAACTCCGTGTACCGGGTCGCCGAACGAGTGGCGGTCTCGGCCAGCACCAGGTCTCCTCGCCGCCCCCAGGCGATGATCCGGTCATCGGAGGTGACTATGCACGAGGCGGTGTCGCCAAAGACACCACCACGCCAGATGGGTTTGCCTGTCTGGAAGTCGAGGCAATAGAGGCCTCGCCAGCACCAGTAGACGTGGCCCTTGTGAATCACCGGTGGGCAGACTCCAGAAGCATAAGGCTGCTTCCAGATCTGTCTGGCACCCGACCGGGTGATGTCGATCCGGGCTGTTGAGTATTGGTTGTACTCCGATGAGATGATGATCGAGTTGTTCAACACGGTTGGCGTGGCGACGTTGTTGGCGAAGTCGGTGACCCACGGGAACTCGGCAAGACTCTCACCCTCGTGACCGGCATCGAGACGGGCGACCAGCAGGTTGCGAATTGTCAGAACCGCCACGCAGGGCACGCCCTCGACGACCAACGGGGCCAGGCCACCGGTGTGTCCGGCGGGATCCTTTGATTCAGAAACCCATCGCCGTTCCCCGGTCTTCTTGGAGAAGGCCATCAGGTTTCCCTCGTCATCACCGACTTCGACGATGACCGTCTCGCCGTACAGGAGCGGTGCGGTCGTGTACCCGTAGTCACGGACCCGCCGTCGTCCCACCTTCGGCCTCTGAGGCACTTGGTAAGAGTCATAGAGATTCCGGTGCCAGACCTGTTCGCCCTGCCTGGTCGTGTTCCAGCAGGCCAGGTCTCCATCGGTGCTCAGCGTGTACAGGAAGCCGTTGGATGAGTCGTAGCTGGGGCAGGATGACGGACCGGAGTACAACCCCTTGTCACCATCACTGACGCGGCCATAGGGAGGGCAGGAGTAGGTCTGCTGCCAGACAACCTGGCCGGTCTGGGTGTCCAGGGCATAGATGTAGTCGCGACCAGCTTTCCAGCCCATGGTGTAGAGGCGGTTGCCGATCACGATCGGACCGCTGCCGCCGGCGTTGACGCGGGCGCTCCAGAGAGGCTTGTTGGTGGGCCAGTCTCCTCCGTGGTAATGGGACGATTCGTTGACGATTCCATTGCGAGAGATGCCGCGCCAATGTGGCCAGTCAGCAGCCAGGAGGGAGCCAGGGGCGCCCGGCAGAACGGCGACCGAGGCAGTCATGCACCAGAACAGGACGGCGATCGCCGCGTGACAACGTCGATGTGCTGACAAGGAGGTCATGGAGTGTGCCTGGGAAGAGTCCACGTGGCGACATCGCTTGAAGCGTTCTCAGATTGAGAGGCGCGTCTGTTCGGGAGGATGGCCGGAGGCCAGCCACGAGAGGATATTGTCAGTAGTCATGACGTAGCCCCAGACGCGTCCAAACAGGACCTGGGTCGCCATCGCACTGCCGGGATCGACGTTTTCACACGCGTCGGATGCCATGATCACGTGGAAGCCCCGGTCGGCGGCATCGATCGCGGTGGCCAGGACACACTGATCAGCGGCCACGCCGGTGAGGATCAGCGTGTCGACGGCCATGTTGCGAAGATACAGGTCGAACGGCGAGGAATGGAATGCGCTGCTGGTGTTCTTGTCGAGGACGAGCTCGTCATCCCGAGGCGCGACCCGTGGATCGATCTCGTAGGCAGCCTCGCCGTTGATCGCCATGTGGCTGCCGGTGTCTTCGGTGGCGAGCCGGGCCGCCGAGTCCCGACCTCTCCGTCGCAAGACCATGTCGGAACCGTCTGGCAATTGAGCACCGTGGCGTGTGAAGACCACGCGGTGACCGTTGTTTCGAAACGCAGACTGCAGTCGCTGGATATTGCCAATCATCGCCTCGGCACGCTCGAGGAACTCTGACTGCAGGCTGGGGTTGTGGCGCTGGATCATGTGGGCCAGGTGGCCGTCTGCGTTCAGCACATAACCTTGGACGTCAATAACCACCAATGCCGAAGATTCCGGTTGGATCGGAAGTGTGAAGGAAAAGCCGTCACTGGGCCATTCCTGGTCGTCGAGCAGCTCGACTTGTTTCATGACGGCCATCCCGGTTCTCGATCTGAAGGTGCGACACATGACCGTACCCGCTTCCCGGTTCATCGACAAACCGGGAGCAGCCGGGGATCGGGGGCGACCTCGCCTCCGCTTGCTGGTATCCTGCTCGTGTAACGCGTTGATGATGGACGGTGATCATGCTGAAAATGCTCGGTAGTCCTCGGCGGTTCTGCGACGGGATCACTCGGAGAGAGTCCCTGAAGGCAGGATCCGTTGCGGCCCTCGGCGGCTTTGGCTTGCCGCAACTGTTGCAGGCCGAACAGTCCCGAAGCGGTCATACCTGGGACGGAAAAGCCAAGAGTGTCATCTGCCTGTACCTGCTCGGCGGCGCGCCGTGGCAGGACATGTATGACCTGAAACCCGATGCCAGTCGGGACGTCCGGGGTGAGTTCAACCCGATCCCCACGAATGTGCCCGGGATGGAGATCAGCGAGCATTTGCCGAAGCACGCCGAGTGGATGGACCGCTCGGCGATTGTGCGGTCGATCAACCACAAGGCGGGGTGTCACAACTGCATTCCGAGCTACACCGGTTGGGAAGTCCCGCAGACGAACCTGTCGGAGGTCAACGACGCGTTCCCGCCCAGCATGGGCTCGGTCTGCGAATACCTCAGCGGCGGCAAGGCCGACTCGCCGGCTTATGTCTACATGCCGTGCTACCTGGGCTGGGGGCAGAACATCCGGCGACCTGGACCGGAGGCCGGATTCCTCGGATCGAGATACAACCCGCTCTACACCGAGTGCTCACCGAAGGTCGACAATCCCCCCGAACAGGCGTATGCGCCACAGCCGCTGCGCGGCATGCCAAAGATCCCGAATGTGTCACTGCGCGACGGCATGACAGTGGACCGCCTGCATGCACGCCAGAGCCTGTTGCAGCAACTCGATGCCGAGCGATTCCGCGTCGAGCGGCAGGGGAATCTCGAGGGCTTTGACCGACAGCAGGAACGTGCCTGGAGCCTGCTCACGTCGTCGAAAGTCCGGGATGCGTTCGACCTGGACAAGGTCGATCCCAAGCTCCGTGAGCGGTACACGCCGACGCTGTTCGGGCAGAGCGCGTTGATTGCCCGGCGACTCGTCGAAGCCGGCGTGCGGTTCATCAACGTCACCTGGGACTGCTACTGGGAACGGCTGAAGCTGCAACTGCACTGCTGGGATACCCACTCGCAGAATGCCCTGCTGTTGAGAAACTACAACCTGCCGTATCTCGACGCCGTCTACTCGGCGCTGATGCAGGATCTCGACGAGAGCGGTTTGCTGGACGAGACGCTGGTGCTGGTCATGAGCGACTTTGGCCGCACGCCGAAGATCAACAAGAACGCCGGACGAGATCACTGGACGTTCTGCTACTCGATGCTCTTCTCGGGCGCGGGGATCAAGGGGGGGACGATCTACGGCGCCAGCGACGGCCAGGCCGCCTATCCAGCCCTCAACCCGGTCAGCACCGCCGACATCTGCTCGACCATCTACTCGGCGCTGGGGATCGATCACGAGACCCACGTCCACGATCAGGTCGGGCGGCCGGTCTCTATCAGCCACGGTGGCTCGCCCATCCGCGAGATTCTGGCCTAGTGCCATCCGTGACGACGCGGATGTGATTCGACTCCGTGCAGTGTGGTCAACAGGGGCGTCGCGCACGCGGTCCGCCGCAACAGCCTACAGGTGAGAGCGAAGGGGAGTGATATGAAGACATCGTTGGCAGCGATCGCGGTCGTGCTGGGCGTCCTGTGGACCGGCAGCGGGTCGATCACGACAGGAAAAGCGGAGCTACGAGAATCCGCGGTGTCGTTGATCGCTCGCGTCACTGAGGCCAGGAATGACGAGACACGGCGCGTCGCCGTCGAGGAACTGCTCAAGAGCGACAAGGTTACCACGCAGGCGATCATCGATGCACTCAAGAACACCGACAGCAGCAAGGCGCGAGACTCCCTGGTTCATGTGCTCTCGCAAAAAAAGGACGAGCGTTCCAAGCCGGTGTTGCTCAATGTGCTGAAAGACCCGGCCTTCAGTGCGAGAGCCCGCGAGTCGGCTGTGATCGGGCTGGGAGAGCTGTCGCGGGTGGTGAACCGATCGACCGTTGGCGAACTCGAGAGGCTCTACAAGCTGCAGAACTATGAAGGCGTCAAGAAGCGGCTTGCTGCGCTCTTGCGAGGCCTGGAGCCGATGCCGCTCAAGGACAACGTGTACGCCAGGGACCCATCTTCAACAGACATGCAGAAGGGACTGGAGGCATGGGCCGCGAGCCGGCCGGGAATCATGGATGTCACCATCCGGGGCAAGAGCGTCCTGGGAAAGCCGATCCTGCTGGCGAAGATCACCGACAAATCCGTCTCGGACGACGACAAGCAGATTGTGCTTTTCACCTCGACGCACTGCGGAGGTGAGGAGATTGGGGCGACGAGCCTGCTGCATCTCACCAAGTGGCTTCTCGGCGAGGACGAGACCGTTCAGCGAATCAGGAAAAAGATCATCGTCCTGATCATGCCGTGCGTGAATCCAGATGGTTGGGACGCCCGCCGTCGGAGCGGAAGGCCGTATCACTCGCGGCGCAGCAAAACAAATACGGCGTGGAATGTGTACGGGATCAACATTTATGACTCGGCCTATTGGTTCGGTGAGAAGGCGAAGGTTGAGAATCCCGAGGGGTTGGTGGTCAAGGGGGTGGCCGACGAGTACCAGCCGGACGCATCGATGGATGTCCACGCGACCCAGCGAGATACCACGATGCCCGACAGCACCGGGTTTTCCTGGGGAGATTTCAACGCTCACAGCTTCCAGCCGTTGATCGTGGAGGAGATGAACCGGGCGATGGAGGACGCCGGGTGCCTGGCCGAACGACCGGCCGTGGATGCGGGGCGGATCAAGGTGGGGACTCGGATCAGGAATCGCGAGCACAACTACTACTGGATCGGCGACAAGCAGACGATCATGAGCTACCTCTATCTGCGTTATCACACGCTGGCCTTCAATTGCGAGACGGCCTACGACTTCGCATTGGTCGCCAGGGCACGGCGGCTGCTCGAGATCGGCACCGAGACGTGGCGAAACGAGTTCTATCCCGGCTACCCGAGCCGTCAGCTCGGACGGTGGGGGATATCGAGCGTCGCCGCCTGGGGCGATACGGCCTCGAAGCGCAGAAAGAGCCGCATCGAGTTGTGGCGCAAGATGAACCAGATTCACTATGGTGGCGGCATGCACCACCGGTCACGGGAACGGAATGACAATCGGATCATGAGCCTCTGCGCGACGACGACCGGGGCATCTGAAGAGTGGTTTGGCAACGGGACCAAGAACGACATCATGGCGAGACTGTCGAAGCACCCGAAGATGAACCACGAGTACCTCGCGGAACTGGTCAAGGGGCGTGCGGTGGGGATTCGGACGCCGCCTCACTACGCACTGGGGTACAAGTCGGGCGAGGTGACCGATGCACCGATCCAGAACGGATTGGCGATGCGGGTGTTCATCCCTTACGACGATGCAGAAATCTACGACACGCGGATCGACGGCTATCCAGTCGAGCGGTCAGAGGTGAACGGCTACATCGTTCGTCAGGGCCCCGGAACGATCGTCCAGTTCAACATTCCACCGAAACAGGTCGGGGACGTGCACGCGGTGAGCCTGAAGTACAACGTGCCGCGACTTCACAGGCAGGGCTTTGATCAAGATAGTGATTGGAATCTCAACGGTGGCTGATTGGTGTTGGCTGCGTTCGAGATCGGCACGTGTGACGAGCGAAGTGAATCCATGAAATCCGCAGCATGTCTCTCGCAGGAACCCGATCTGGCAGCGGCCGTCGAGGAGGTCTGCGGGGCGGTCAGAGAGCAACTGTCGGAGTCCTCGCCCGACCTGTCGTTCCTGTTTGTGTCTCACGATCATTCCGCGGGATTTGACGAACTGGCCGACCTGGTGCAGTCGAAGATCGAGTCTCGGGTGCTGCTGGGATGTGCCGGTGAGACAATTGTTGGTGGGGGTGAGGAGATCGAGTCGGGTCCGGCGATCAGTCTCTGGTCGGCTGTCCTGCCAGGTACGGATCTCGAGGAATTTCAGCTCGAGTTTGCACGGACGCCAGATGGGATCATCTGCGAGGGGTTTCCACCAGGGCTTGAAGACGAAGCGACTGATGTGCGAGCGGTCTTTGTGCTGGGCGAGCCGTTTTCTTCTGTTCCCGATTCGGTGATTGAGCGTCTGGCCGTCGATCTGCCGGGGACTCCGCTGATCGGGGGAATGGCCAGTGGCGGAACCGGACCGGGTCAGAATCGCCTGTTTCTCAACTCGGAGGTGATCGAGCAGGGAGCGGTCGGCGTCATTCTCCGAGGTGGCGGGGCGATCCGCAGCGTGGTTTCACAGGGGTGCCGACCGATCGGCCGGTCGTTTGTCGTGACGGCGGCTGACGAGAATTTCGTGATGCAACTCGGTGGTCGGCCCGCGATGGAACAATTGAGAAGCCTGGTTCCGGATCTGAGCGACCGTGATCAGCGACTGCTGCAAAAGGGGCTGCACCTGGGAATCGTGATGAACGAATTCCAGGAGTCATTTTCAAGGGGGGATTTCCTGATCGCCAACGTGATCGGCGCACGCTCTGAGGATGACGCCCTGGCAATTGGCGGTCGGGTTCGAGTTGGCCAGACCGTGCAGTTTCACGTCCGTGACGCCCAGACCGCCCACGAGGATCTCGCGGAGCTGCTGGACGCTGATCGCGAGGCCCATCCCGCACGGGCTCAGGCCGGATTACTGTTCAGCTGCAACGGGCGCGGCACACGGTTGTTTCCCGAGCCCAACCATGACGCGGGAGTCATCCAGCAGCAATGCGGGCCGATCCCGTTGGCCGGGTTCTTTGCCCAAGGCGAGCTGGGGCCGGTGGGCGAGACGAACCACGTCCACGGATTCACAGCGAGCGTGGCGCTGTTCGAGTAAAACGCCCGAAGGCCCCTCTCCGAGTGGCCTCTGGGCGAGAGGCGTCCGTTCCTGAAATCAGGGCTTAGAAGCAGTCCTACTGACGGCCCCAGATCAGCTGTGAGGTTCCGTCGATCCCCAGATTGAACAGAGCGTCGATGACCGAGAGTCCTGGGATGAACTCGTCAGCTCCCTTTTGGTCATAGGGAGTGCACTTGTAGTCCATGTAGCGAAGACCAATGTCCTCTGACTGAAACAGGTCCTCTTCCAGATAACCATCTGAGCCGTCTCCGGAGAGGTAGGTCGTCCCATTCAGCTCCTTCGTCAGCCGCACCAGGCGTTCGGTTCCCAGCAACCCGCTCGATGGCAGGCTGGACTCCAGAACCAGGCGAGACGTGTCGATGTCAAGTCGTTGAGCGATCGCACGAATCCACGTGCAATTGCGTTCGGCCAGAAAGGGGCTTGGGTCATTGAGGCCGTCCTTCACCAGCGGAAAGACCTCTCCAAAAAATGGGTGCTTCCCGTAGTTCTGCTGCAATGTGCGGGCAGTCTTGGTGCTCCATCGCGAGGCGTCCTGGATTTCAACATTGCGAATCGTCTGGACCCCTGAGGGCCTCCTGACGGGGATGGTCAACCAGGTCGCTTGGCCGCCGGCCTGGATCTTGACACGATTGGACCATCCGCCCCCGGACTTCGGGAACTGGGCGTCGTCGAGCAGGACGAACCGGTCAGCAGCAACCATCTTTGAAAAGTAGCCCAGCCAGGGAAAGAGATTGGGCTGGTGGATGGCGATGATCACGCGGCTGCTTTCTTGAAAGAGGCTGCAAATCTATGGGTGGCACCGTCGCCGGATGACTTCATCCAGCGACTGGCAGACGTGGGCCACGTCGTCTTCGGTCAGCTCATGGTGCAGTGGCAGGCAGAGAATCCGAGACATCAGAGATTCGGCGCCGCCGAGGTCACCTGTGTCGAGGTGCCTCAAGGTTGGCTCTCGATGGATCGGTGTGTAGAAACCCTGCGCGGCGACCTGGAACTCGTCCTTCAATGAGGTCGCCACCGCATTGCGATTGAGGTGTTCATCGAGAAGGACAGCGAATTGATAGAAGGCCGGTGATGATTCGGGGCCGGTGGACAGGAAGGAGATTCCGGGTTGATTGGCCAGGTACTGATGGTACCAGCCAGCGATCCGACGTCGCATGGCGAGGCTCTCTTCGACCTGGAGGAAGTGATGATAGGCCACGATGGCTCGGAATTCGTCCAGGAACCAGTCGTTTCCATTTTCCGTGATGCTCCCTCCCTGCGGATCTCTGCCAAACAACCGGAGTCGACGCGTCCGGGCATCGAGCTCCCTGTCGGACGTGACGACCATGCCGCCGTTGCCACACGACACAATCTTGGTGCTGTAAAAGCTGAGGCAGGAGGCGTCACCGAAACTGCCTGCCTTACGGCCTTCCTGTTCGGCTCCGTGTGCCTGGGCACAGTCTTCGATCAACGGCAACTCGTGTTGAGAACAGAAGTCGACGATGTTGCGCCAGTGAGGAGAGATCACGCCGAGCAGGTGGGGCCACACGACGCACCTGGTCTTGTTCGTCCGCTTGCGTTGCAGGTCAGCGACGTCAAACGACAGGGTTTCGGGGATCACATCAACCAGGACGGGCGTTCCGCCGGCGTCAATCACCGCTGTCACGGCAGAGATGAAGTTGGCGGCAGGGACCAAAACCTCGGCCTCTGCCACGTCAAAGTGACGCAGTGTGATCGTGAGGGCGGTTGTACAGGAATTGACTGATGCGGCAAAGGACTGGCCGTGATAATCTGCGACGAGAGTTTCGAGCCGCTCGTTGAATGGGCCGAGCATCAGCCGACCGGATTTCAGCACCCGCTCGATGTCGCCGAGGATCAGCTGACACGTCGCGTCGCTGTAGAATTGCCGAAAAAACTGGCCGGTTCGCTCGTGAATCATCGATTGCATGGACATTTTTCGGCCCTGTCAGACTTTCTGAATTAGACTTCTGTCTTGAACAGTGACAGGGCATTCACAGGAGTCTGAGCATGCGCGTGCTCATTCTTGGCGGCACACGATTCGTGGGCCTCGGGCTTGCCGAGGCTTTGCTGGCTGCATCCCATCAGGTAACCACGGCATCCAGGCGGCCGGAAAAAGCTCCTCACGGTGCCGAACAGATCGGAGGACTTCGTGACGAACTCCTCGCTCAATTGAGGGGACGGTCATTCGACGTGGTTGTCGATTTTATCTGTTGAGATGGGGACGGACCAGCAAATGTTCTCGCCAGTCTCAACTTCTCCAGGTACGTCTTGGTTTCGACCGTCTACATGCAATTGCTGTCGAGGCAGCAGGGGCCCGGTGAGCCGATCCACGATCCTGACTGGGAGAGTCTGCCGAACGACCGGTATAGAGAGTATCTCGGTCAGAAATTGGCTGCCGAAACCTCGTTGCTGCAACAGCGCGTCCATGGGATGCCGGGCACACTGATTCGCCTTCCAGTGATGTGGGGTGATCGAGACCATTCTCATCGAGCCGGTTTCTATCTGAGCCGGCTCATGGATCAACAACCGATCATCCTGGTCAACGGTGGCGAGAACGTCGCGCAGATTGCCTGGGGAACCGACGTCGCCCGGGCGATGGCAACTTGGATTTCCACCGACATGCCACTCTCAAAACCGGTATGGGAAGCGCTCCCAGACAAAGGGCGCAGCGTGCGCGAAATCGTTGAGGGCATGGCGACTGCTGTGGGTGCCAGTCCTGAATTGCACAGTGTCTCTGCAGCGAGACTGACTGACGAGATTCCAGAGTATCTCGAGAAGGAACCGCTCTGGCGCGAGCGTTTTCTTGGCCAAAGCAACAGCAATCTCTTCGATGCTGTCGGGGTCGCGCCGACAGATCAACTCGTCTGGTTCAGTCGCCTGGCCAGTGCGGCATGTGGCCCGGAACACAGGGCCATGCGAAGCAGGGAACTGGCGTGTCTTGACTCCTCTTCAAGACAGTGAGTCTCGTCCAGGCCGTCGTAGAGTCTACGGGATCGGTCGAGGAGTGAGAGCATCACGCCACCGCGAGAACTGCACGGATGTGACGACGTGGGATCGTCGGATGGCCAGTGTATCATGCAGGGCGTTACGGTGATGCGAGGATGATGCTGGATGTTCGGCGCCGGGGATCGCCAGGGTGAGGACTGGAATGAAGAATTGGATCGGGTGGCCGAATGCGACAGGGACACCGGTGAGGTCCTGGTTGTGCCCGGTCGTTGCTGGAATCCTGGGACTTGGCCACCCACAGCTGAACGCGGCTGACGATGTGAGGCTGACCAGGGATGGCAAGCCTGCCGCGACGATCATTCTGGCAAATCGTCCGACATCGTCATCGCAACTGGCCGCCTTTGAGTTGCAGCACTTCATCCAGAAGATCTCGGGGGCGAGGCTTCCGATTGTTCGCGAAACGAAGCGCGTCGAAGGGACGGTGGTTCTTGTCGGTGCAAGCCGGAAGACCAAATCTCTGGGGATCGATCAAAACCGTCTGTCGCCCCAGGAGTACGTGGTTCGGACTCACCGGGACGGATTGGTGTTGACCGGCCGTGATGGTCAGCAGTTCGACCCCGTGGCCTACGATTCCTACAGGAGCATCTACAAAGCCGCCTCGGGGCCGATCGGTACCTGCTATGCCGTTCACTCGTTTCTGGAGAATCAACTGGGCGTCAAGTGGTATCTGCCCAACGAGTCACTGGGGGAAGTGGTTCCCCGCACACCGGACATCGTGGTCAAGCCCGTCGCCGTCCGACGGCGTCCGGATATGCCGGTGCGATCTGTCTACCCGTTGTTCGCCAATACCGAGAAGCTGGGGTTCCACCAGTGGGACAAGCCCGAGGCCTTCCAGTCACGATGGGTGAATCCTCGCACCAGCCTGTTGTACTGGGTCCGCAATCGGTTTTGGGGAGGACTGACACACAGCGCGAACCACTCGTTTTCGCACTTTGACAAGGCCTTCGGAGAGTCTCATCCCGAGTGGTTCAGCACCAAGAGCTTCGCCAGGATGCGGCAGCTGAACTTCCAGAGTGAAGTGCAACCGTGCCTGAGTGCCAAGGGACTCCGGGACCAGGTGGTTTCCGTCGCACGCGATTACTTCTCAGGACGCTCTGAGCCGTTTCCGGGAGCATACCGCGGATCGGCGGGCCGGTTCTTTTCGGTGATGCCCAACGACAACACCAACATGTGCGGCTGCCCGGAATGTCGACGACTGTATCGGCCACAAGTGGGGCCCGATGGTGCCGCCAGCCATTACGTCTGGGATTTCGTCAACAAAGTGGCTCGCGAAGTGCGCAAGACGCATCCCGAGGCGATGATCTCCAATTGTGCCTACTTCAACTACACCGCTCCCCCAACCGGCCTGGTTTTCGAGCCCAATGTGGCTGTCGAGTTCTGCAAGTTCTACACCAATTACTCCAACCCCAAGCTCCGGGCGCGCGATCATCGGCGGATTGCGGCATTCGTCCAAGAGAATCGGGTCCGGTTCTTTACGACGTGGGAATACCTGCTGAAACCACACATGAATGAGTGGGCATTTCCCTGCCTGGTCCCACACGTTCACGCCCGGGATGTCCAAGGGCTCCAGGAGATCGAGGGTTTTCGAGGGGGCAAGCTGCAGTATCTGTACATGGCGACGTACAACGGCTCCCAACCTGCTGGGGGTGTGGCCCAGGTCAGCCCGGTGCTGGATTTCATGAACCTCTACTGGCGCATGAAACTCTACGACGATTCGTCGTTTGATATTCAGCGTGGTCTCGACGACTACTACCGTCAATTCTTCGGGCCGGCTGCAGATGCGATGGAGGAATTCTATTCCTCGATCGAAAATCGGTGGATGACCCTGGGGGGTGGGCAGGATTCCCGCACGTGGTGGAATCGGCTGGGGACCCGGAAATTCCTGGGAGAATTGAAGCTCCTCGTGGACAGAGCCCGCCAGGTGACCTCGGCGAACACCGTGTACCGGAAGCGGGTCGACGTGGTGGACCACGGAATTCTGCAGCACATGCTCAAGGGGCGGAGGCGTTACGAATCCTCTTCATTGGCTGAACTCGCTCCGCTGGCGACGACTGGGGTCGCTCATGCCCCCACCCAGGTGACCGCGGCGAACTGGCATGCTGATGCCACGTGGGAGAAGTCGCCTGTCCAGCACATCACGCGGACGCTGAAAGATGCGCCCGTCGACCAGAAGACCGCGTTCCAACTGGCATGGGATGACAAGTGGTTTTACATCCGTGCCCGGTGCGACGAGTCTCACATCGCGTCGCTCAAGGCCGCAACTCGTGACCCAGACGTAGGTGGTTTCAGTGACGACTCCATCGAGTTGTTCTTTGACCCCATCGGCCGGGGAACATCCTACCGTCATTTCTGCATTAACAGTCGGGGTGTCGTCTACGACGCGAAAGAAACTCCCGACGCGATTGGAGCCACTGGAGACACCAGCTGGGATTCCGGGATCAAGGTGCGGATGACCTTCCAGAATCAGTCCTGGGAATTGCGGGCAGCGCTGCCACTGGAAGGGCTGGGCGTCAAGAAACCCCGTGCTGGGGCCACCTGGCGATTCAACTTGTGTCGAAACCGGTTTGCGGAACCCGGTAAGCCTCCCTTTTCTGCCTGGTCACCAACTCCGGCGGGTTTTCGGGATCCGGACCAGTTCGGGCTGATCACGTTCAACGCGCCGGAGGATCACGGCGACCTCGTTTGGAGTTGTGACTTCAGCAGCCCGGCGTTTGGAAGCGAGACGGTCAAGTCTGAGTTGTTTGGTCGTGGCGGCTGGTACGAAAACACCCGATACGCTCGTCGAGGCTGGGACACATCGCTATCGGTGATCGGTCGAGGATCAGGGCGACGTGCCGTCTGCGATGTCAACGCGACATGCCCGAGCGATGTGCTCCCCATGCATGCTGTCCAGGTGGCTCCCGGAGTGGTCTCGGTTCAGGTCGACTTTCGCCGCGGGGCACTCCGCAACCAGCCCACGCTGTCAATTGCCGACGTGGACGGAAGACCTCTGGCCGTTCTTTATGCCTGGGCTGGTCGTGGTGACCTGATTGCGATCGACATGCCCGATATCCGCAGGAATTTCGGAGACAATGAACACCGGCTTGGTGATTTCACCGCGCCGGGCAAGTGGTTCAGCCTGAAGTTGGTCGTCGACTCGAGGCGGCGGACCATCGTGGGGGCCGTACGCAGTGGTCGAGGTCCCTGGACCGTCCTCAACGGTCAACCCTTGCCGTATCACGATCGGAAGGCCAGGGGAACCAGCTGGTTTCTGAAGATGGGGACCTACAAGCAGCAGGCAGTCGACGACAACGTGCTGGAGATGGACAACATCTCGGTCCGTCAGTTGTCGCGGTCTCGTTGACGGAACGAGCCGAGCGGCTACGTCAGAGCGTCCAGGATCAGGTTGGTCGACTCGATGATCCGCTGATCACGTGGACGCAGATCGGGTTCGAAGGCCTTGCCGGTCAGGTGCTGCAGACCATCGATGTAGCGAACGGCGATTTCGTTGCTCTGCTCGGTGGAGAACTGCATATCCGCGTCTTTGACCATGCCGCGGGCAAACTCCTTGGAGAAGGAGACCGGTTTGCCGTCTCGTTCCATCACTGAGCCATCGTCGTTCAGTTTCCAGAAGCGGGACGAGTCCATCGTGTAGAGCTCATCGGCTGCCACGATCTGGTTCGCGGTGTTGACGCCGTGTTCGGTCTTGGTGTCGACCAGGACCATTCCTTTTTCCCGCAGGTACTGGGACACGATGCCAAACGCCATGATCGAGGCGTTGCGGATGTGCTGGTATTGGCCGGCGGTGCAGACGCCGTTCTCGAACAGGTAGGACGGATCGATGGTGCGGTCCACCTTGTCCTTGGTGGAGGGGGTGTCCATGAGGTAGGGGAGCTTGCCGTTGGGGCTGAGGGATTCGACATCGATTTCATGCCCGGCGTATTCCATTTCGGACAGCCCGTCCTCTTTGGCTTTCAGCCAATGCTGGTAGAGGGACGTGGAAGTCGAACTCTCGGCCATGTACATCCGTTGGACATTCTCGACCATGAGCAGGTTGAGGTTTTCGGCGGGAATGACGGTGGAGGAGGGCAGCAGGCCGTCCACGTCGAACTGTGACGAGCCCAGTGTGTCCTTGACGAGATTGAGCATGTGGTCGTGGTTTTGGGCCAGGACCTGATCCTTGAAGGGGATGGCTCCCCGGTTGACGTCGTGCGTGGAAATGCGGTTGCCACGAAACATCAAGCGAATCGGCACCCCGTCGCTGGTTTGCAGGCTGTCGCTGAAAACGGAGTCCGAGACTTTCCCCTCCAGCACCGTGGCGCCCGCAAGTGCTGGGATGTCATTGTCAGCAATGATTTGCTTTATCGTCCGACCTTCATTTACTCGAGGCCCAAAATCGCTCACGAGGTCCCTGATTTCGCTGTCGCTAAGCACGTGATTCTCCTGGTGGATCGCAGAGTGTCGCTGGCAAGTCACTGTGAACGCTCGCTTCCTGTCGAGCGAACTCGGACGATACAAGTGACGCGCTGCGCCGTCAACTTGCGGCGAGATTCCCACGCAGCCGTCAACGTCCGCCGGGGCTGTCCATCGAGCCGTGCGCAAGGTGCCTTGCCACTCAACGACCGCGTGAGATTGAACCGGAACACCGTGTGCGGTCACACTATGGCACCGATTCAACAGGGCTGTCACACACGTCTTGATGGAGGCGCGAGGTGCTTCGAGTTATTCGCCGCCGCCAGCAGTTCGCTGGGTTCGCCTGGATGCTGCTGTTGCCAGGAGTTCTTGCATCGGCCGAGATGTCCACCGGCACCCTCAAGTGGGCGAAGGGAAAACTGGAGTCCACATCCCGGTTGGGTGCCGGGGCACGGGCCGTCGTGCAGCAGGTCAACCGGCATCAGTTCTCCGAGGCCCTGAAGGCAATCGGTTCGCTGGCCGACGCGAGCCCGCGTCTCCGCGGAGAACTGGCTCTCGCCGTCGGCGGGCACCTGTCCAACGATAATCCTCAACCCGCGCTCGAAGTGGCCCGGGCCGAGCTCGACCGGGCTGTCCAGGCCAACGGAGATGACCTGCTGGCGCGGCGACTGCGAAACCATCTCGAAGTGTTCCGGGGGCTCGATTCCATCATCCTGCCGTGGGCGCCTAACCTCGCCGGACACAGCTGGGTCCCGGCGCCACAATTGCTACCCGCCAGGGACTTGATTCGGGACGGAGAACTCGCCCAGGGGCGGAACCGCATCGGTCAACTCAAGGGAGTCGCACCGCGCACTTATCTCCTCAGCTATTGGCAACTGGCCGCCTTTTTTGAAGGACAGTCCGGCTTCGGCAAGGCATTCGACACGCTGGCCGCCGATCTCCAGGCGGCTCTCGATGATGTGAGTCAACGTGGGGATGCCGATGACAAGCGGGCCGCCGCGGTCCTGTCGGGACTACTCGACCAGGCCCGCAAGCATCCCTGGGCCACGATGACTGTCCCTCCGGACAGCTTGCTCCACCCACGTGCCATGCTCGAACCCATGCGAGCCTACTACTGGTGGTGGAAGCAGATGGGGGCTGCCCAGAGACCGATGTCCAAGCAGGGGTTTGACGAGATCATCGCCGCTCAGAAACGGCGTTTTCCCGATAGCCCGATCGTCAAGATCTACACGGGACGCCGCGTCGCGTGGGCTCCCAATCTCCCGAAAGTTCTTGTTCCCAAGGGCACCCCGTCGTGGGCCGTGCATCAACGAGAATTGCGAGCTCGGGTCGACCACGTCGTGCGGTGGTGGTTCGAGGTGCGGCAGGAACCCGACGGACAACTCGGCGGAGGGTGGGAAGACGATGTCGAATCGCTTCGCCGGTTCAGCCAGTCGGCGCTGCTGACGGGTGACCCGGAGGTGATCGCGGGCATCCACCGGCTCGCTGACGGGGTCTGGAACCGGGGCGTGATGGTCAACGGATTTGACCGCGAACTCAAGGACGTCGAGCATTCAAGCGAGATGGCCGCCGACACATCGGTTCTCGTGGCCCTCGACTACGGCCATCCCGTGCCGGTGGAACGCTGCATGCGGACCTGCAAGACGATTGACGAATTGCACTTCGGCACCAA
>MDTE01161774.1_pt1 | contig 20739 bp, 9 predicted proteins | sample 811231 | NCBI WGS metagenome assembly MDTE01 (sample SAMN05326651, study PRJNA326480) | marine metagenome | isolation source: seawater | place: Indian Ocean: Red Sea | collected 2010
CATCAACATCGGCTACGCCGGGATCCGTCGTTCCTGGATCGGCGCCGGTATCCCCTGCATCGCTCTTCGTGTCCGTCAGATCATTGGTACCATCATCAGTCGCCGTCTTATCGGCGGTGTCTGGTGTATCTTTTAATGTGCCCGGATCGGTTGTTGGGTTTGTCCCATCCCCAGAACAACTCAACCCAAATAGAATTACCGAAAGACACGAAACTACCAATACGCCTCGAAGGCGTTGACCAAAACCCATCGTCAAGAACCCTATATCCCGATGCAATGTTTTAACATCTTATGACATTCCATGTCAGAACAGCAAACCCAGTCAACCCCGACCTGCCGCCCAACACATTACTGAACAACATCTTCAATCGGTTCAAAGCAAGAGATATAAAGTCAAAACCTCAAAAAAAACACCGGGTGTTCGCGGTTCGAACACCCGGTGTCTCGCTGGGAACAGCTGGAACGGAGGGGTTTCTAGTGAAGTGCAGCGCAGGTGAACTTCATGCTGTCGAAGCTCGTGGGGCCTGCACAACGGCCCTGGTAGAGGCCAAAGTTAACGAGGTGGCTCTTATTGCTCTTGCATACGAAGCGGGCTCGGCGCATAAGCTCTTTGCCATCGGTGCACTGATGAAGTTCGGACACTACAGCGACGAAGTATTCCGATGCTTCCACGATAACCTCAATATCAGCACCAAGATTTGATTCGTCGCCATCTTCATCCAGGTCAAGTTCCTCAAAGTCGAGCTCGGGTTTTACGGGCTCCGGCTTGGTGTGAACTTTGATAGGAAGGATAGGGTCGACTGCAGGCTTGATCTTGATGGGAGCGTCGTCGTTCAGAGCTGGCTTGATTTTAATCGGAGCATCTTCGTCCGTATCGTCGGTTACTGGCTTGATCTTGATCGGAGCGTCGTCGTTCAGAGCTGGCTTGATTTTGATCGGGGCATCTTCGTCCGTATCGTCGGTTACTGGCTTGATTTTGATGGGAGCGTCGTCGTTCAGAGCTGGCTTGATTTTTAGCTTTACGGGGCCAGCGATGACATTCCAGTCGGGCTTTACATTGTCAGAATCATCGTCGAGTACGGGTTTCTTTTTGATGGGGTGGAAAGGAACAACGCCAAGATCCGGCTTTTCGAGGACAGTGTCATCATCTTCAACGCCACAGTCGTGGTCACTCATGGGGCATGCCATGAATTTGATACCTACGAATCCACCGTCACCACACTTTTCTCCAAGACGATAACGGACCATCTCGAGACCGCGGTCAGCAGACATGGTGTCGGCGTAGAAAACCCACGCCTTCTCGGGCTTGCAGGTGGTGTCGTCACCAAACTTAACCGTTACGCATTCGGTTACGTCGATGTCGAGTCCCTCTGCACTCAAGGCTCCTTCTGCGCTACCAACGGAATCGTCGTCTACAGGTTCGCAGCCGGTAATCATGAATGCCATGTATACGGAAAGAATAAATCCAAGGATACGTGTTGCTGGTGTTTGATATGTCATTTTTCTGTCCTCCAGTGATGAGCTGCCCCAAGGAAAAGCAACCCCCGTGCCAACTCCAAGAAAAACACATAACTCTTTGTTTTTACTAGCTTTACAGCCAACCCCCTGGCTTGCAAAAACCAACCCGTTTGTCCCATTGCCCCAGGCCTGTCCCGGGACATCTGGGACAGTTTCTTTACGGCTTACAGATCTATCGAAGACCCGTGTTCTTCCGATGGCCGCCTTGACGCCGGCAGATACGAAAAGAGAAGATTTCCAGTGGACTCGATGGGGCTCGTCCCGACTGTGAAGATCCAAATCAAGATGCCGCCCAGTCTGGCTATGATCGGGGGGGCCATACTATTGGTATGGACTCTTGGGGTACCTCTACAATCCGAGGCGTCCTGGCCACAGCCAAACCAGAGCCGTCATAACCAACGTCATGTACCAGGGCAAGGAGGTCTCTCGGAGGCTCCTGGTGTGCATTGGTCTCAATCTCTTGGCGGGACGGGTTCGACCCCCAGAGCCCGCCTGATTGATCTGGACAATGACGGCGAGCCGGAAATCCTTCTACCTGGTCAGGGCCGTATCTGGGCCTATGGGCTGGATGGTACGACGTTCGGTCGCAGCCCCATACTTGGCATAACCGACATTCTCCATGCCAGTGATCTGAACGGTGATGGCCAAACGGATCTTCTGACAAGCTCTGTAACTCCTGGAAGTCATCTATGGGTACTCGACGGAGAATCCTTTGCTCTACGATGGGATCTGTCTGCAACCCCTCCATCGGGTGCTTTTTCAGACAGGGAGCTCATCGTAGCGGATGTGAACGACGACGCTGCAATCGAGATCCTCGTCAGCAATGATATGCCTGGAACGCCAGACATTCATCTCGTAAAGCCTACCCCCAATTTTGATGGGACTTCGGTGATTCAAGATATCAGCGGTACCGACGTCCAGAAAGTATGGATCCTGGGAGAATTCCAGGCAGATGAACACCAACAGGTGGTTTTCCAACGCGACAACGGCCTGCAACTCATCGACGCGACGAGCAGTGCCACAACAGATAGCATCGTAGAATCGAGCTTTACGGACCTCTTTAGCGATGATTTCGGCGGAGATCATCTACTTGCGGCTGACGTGGATTCCAACGGAACCGACGAGATCGTCCTATCGGGAGAATCTGCGTTATTAGGACAGCCCATAGGAATCGCAGTCGTATCTCTCGCGGAGCCGAGTGGAGATTGGGTGCAATGGGGCTGTCAGTGGAGTTACACCATCGACGAGCTGGCATCTACGGCTGCCATCGCACAAAAAGCGGGCGTACCCGTGGATCTGGACGGTGACGGCGGATTGGATTTTGCGATCGCCTATCGAGACGGCTGCCCTACTCTACTCTTCGATGGTAACGGAACATGCCCAGCGTCCCCCCATGTCCCGGTATTATCGCCCGCTGGGGAATGTGATGAAGCTCTAAAGACAGGCGCGTTCCGGTTGGCAGTCCTCGATCTTCGCGATGGTGTAGAGAAAGCAACCTGGGATAACGCCAGCCCCCTGGGCCCCATCGATATGGACGGTGATGGCACCTCCGAGCTGTTGGTACAAAATCACGACGTCGACGGTAGCGAACTGGGATTTCAGATTTTGCGTCTGGAAGACGGTGTCCTCGAATCCGTTGCCATCTTACCTGTGAATTGGTCCCCGCACCGCATCCAGGCCTTTCCACGGCCGAGCCACAGTGGAGATACCGAGCAACGTATTACTCGAACGTCAGCAACCGGCGCGACGGAGTTTCTCGTGCATGATGGCTTGTATCTCTATGGTTGGGCTCGATTTGATGGGAGCAATATCCTTGCGGTGGAAGAGCCCGCCAGCAACAACCCTGCTTGTGGCGTACTGCGAGCCACCTTCCCCACATCGGAAAACCCGACCCACCTACTCTTTGACGGGAATGGTACGCGCGTCTGCGTCTCCGATGGTGCGTTCAACTTCGACACCGAGATCGTAACCATACCTCTAGAACGCTCTCTACCCTTTCTGACGAGCGATATGGACAAGTCGTCTGGTGGTTCGGACCATCCATCGGACGAGATCGTCATAAACCAGACCCTGTTCGGATGGGAGGAAACGGGGACTCTCGAGAACCGGGGGAGCTTTCTGGGAAACGCTCGATTGATTCGCAGCCGTAACGACGGAGATGATCCTGAATTAATTACCATGATCGGTTCAACAATTCGTGCGTATGGGCCGGACGGAACCATCTCTTGGAGTACTGGGCTTCCGGCCGACCACGAGTCCTTTTCCTTTGTCGATATTCGGTCGGGCCGCTTCTTCGATAGCGACGATCCGAGCGGTCTATTTGTGCTAATGGAAGAATCTACTGGCCCGAAACGACGACGTGGGGCCTTTTTACGAACGAACCCAGCTCCCGTCTTTAGCAGCTCACTCGATCTGAGCCGTGAAGAAGGTGATATCTGGAGCTACAGCCAGTACTCGATTCTTCTACCGATCGATGTCGGCGGGGCCGACGCCATCGAATCGATCCTTATACGGGTCAAAGGGGGACAGACCTATCTATTATCCGAAGCAGATTTTTCTGCGCCGGGGCTGGCGACGCCAATACCCTATGGAATCACAATACCCGGGACCATCGCCGTTCGTACCGACCTCGACCTGGATCCAACGCCAGAGCTCCTTCTAAGCTATGAGGCCTCCGGTTCCGGCACGTCCCAGAAAGCCAGTTATGACGTGGCGCCTACCGGAATAGAACCACATACTCTCCTCCCGGGCGACGCAAACCCCTGTGTAGAAGAACTGATCGACCTGGGCGACGCGTACGCACGCCTATGTCGCTGGCGTAATCTGGTGGGTGAAAACGTCTTCCAACATGGACCGAGCGCGCGGAATTACGCGGTTCTCGATGTGGATGCAGACGGACTCGATGAATTTGCTTTCGTAGACGGTAAAGGAGACCTCCACCTCTTAGCAGGCAATACGGGTGAGCCGTTCGACGGCTTTCCGATTCGATTAGAGGGAGGGACCCTGGAGGTTACCCCCACGAGCACCTCCAATTTAATTCTCTCTCTGGTAGCCGTGGACATCTCCGGTGATGGTGCAACCGACCTTGTGGCCACGACCGGAGACGGTTGGCTCTATGCCCTCGGCTTCGACGCAACAAACGCCCCAGACCTTCAATGGTCCCTATACCTTGGTGTACCGATTCACCAGGTGGCTCCAGTGGACTGGGACGGAGATGGTGCACTGGATCTAATCGCATCTATGATGAGCGGCGAGCTGCTCGGACTGGGGAGCACGGCCCTACACGTTGCTATCCTGGGCCCCTCTCCTGCTACCGAATTCATCTATCCGGAGATCTCTCTTGAAGGCACCGCATCAGGCTCCGATCTCGTAACGGTCCGTATGGGCGGAAAGATGATCTCTCAGGTTCCCGTCTCTGACGGTCACTGGTCCGCGCCAATCACTCTAGTGGCAGGCACATCGGACATTGAAGTGACGGTCGAATCGGGTCCCCAGACAGCAAAGACCAACATCATGCTGACGTACCACCCCGACCTCGATCTGGATGGAGTAGAAAATGGAGAGGACTGTGTAGATGCCGAAGGACACCTCGACCCCACCGTCTATCCAGGCGCGCCGGAGCAATGCGACGGAAGGGACAACAACTGCGACGGACTCTTACTACCCGACGGTACCCCCTGCGATGACGCGGACGTATGTACCAACAACGACATCTGCAGTTCCGAGATCTGTCTTGGAACCATCATATTGGGGCTATGCGACGACGAAAACGTCTGTACTACGGACAGCTGCGATCCCTTGGCCGGTTGCGTACACGTCTTCAACTACCTGGATTGCAACGATGAAAATGCCTGTACCACGAACGATGTCTGCTCCCTGGGCATATGTGCCGGCGTGGATACATCGGCCGTAGATTGTGATGATGACAACGTCTGCACGACAGACACCTGCGATGGAACGTCTGGCTGCGTGTATCACCCATCTGGGTTGGTATGTGATGACGGTAACCTGGCGACCCGTGACGACAGCTGCAATCTACTCAACATCTGTGAAGGGGAGCCCTACGAATGCGTGCCAAACGCATGCGAACTGAGCAGCACTCCCAATGGCGTAGACTGCACCCCCGTCTATGGTCCCGCAGGGAGTCTCTGCGACGATAACGACCCCGCTACCAAAAACGATCAATGCGATGGGCTGGGCACCTGTTCTGGCTCGCCATTTGAGTGCCCGCCCGGCCCTTGTATCGTCAGCAGCACCCCAAATGGATCGGGCTGCGACACAGTATACCTCCCGATCGGAACCGACTGCGATGACGGCCAGCTGAACACTCGTGATGACGGGTGTAACCCTCTCGGGGATTGCATCGGCATCCCCTACGAATGCACAGCCGGCCCCTGCGACGCCAGCAGTGTTCCAAATGGCGAAGACTGCGACATCGTCATGGTGGAGCCTGGCGGAGCCTGCGAAGACAATGACCCCAACACAAAGGACGACAGCTGCGACGCAGACGGAGTGTGCGCCGGTACACCGTATATCTGTGAGCCCGCGACCTGCGAAATTGAATCGGTCGCCGACGGGATCGGCTGTTTTCCCATCTATGCTATGCCTGGTACCAGCTGTGATGACGGCGAATTTTTGACGATGAACGATATCTGCAATGGCATCGGAGATTGCGCTGGCACCCCCTATTCCTGCACTCCCAACGATTGCCAGATTTCGAGTACTCCAAACGGCAACGGCTGCGATATCGTGCCGGTAGAGGAAGGCCTGAGCTGTGATGATGGAGATCTGACCAGTCACACCGATCAATGCGATGGAGAGGGCAACTGCCTGGGTATTTCCTATGAATGCGATCCAGGGCAATGCGAAGCGAGTAGTGTCGCCAATGGAGTGGATTGCGATGTTGTGATCAAGGCAGCGGGAACCTCCTGTGTCGATGATGACCCGACCACACACACCGATACCTGTGACGACGCCGGGGTATGTTCCGGTGTGCCGTTCAACTGTGAACCGGGGCCATGTGTCGTATCAAGCACCCCAAATGGCGTCGATTGTGATGTCCTGTACCGATCTGCGGGAACCCCCTGCGATGATGGCGATCCCAGCACCCATACAGATGTCTGCAGCGGAACAGAGGCCTGTATAGGCATTCCATTTGACTGCCCAACCAGTCAATGCGTTCCGGAGAGCACCCCCAATGGTATCTTTTGTGACGAGGAATTTGCTCCAGCAGGAAGCGCTTGCAACGACGACCTGCTCGACACAAAAGACGACCTCTGTGACGGCGCGGGGGCATGTGTCGGCACTCCCTATTCCTGTGATGTTACCGATTGCCAGATCAGCAGCGAAGTCAATGGAGTGGACTGCGCAATCGTGAATAAGGCGGATGGGGAGCTCTGCAGTGATTTGAACCACTGCACAACCGAAGACTTCTGTGAACAGGGGCAATGCAGTTCTGGTTCCGCCGTCGTATGTGACGATCTACTCGACTGCACCCTGGATGAATGTGATCCGGATATTGGCTGCAAGTACGAGCCCGACGATACATTTTGCGACGATGGAGTACCCTGCACGGAGGGAGCCTGTGACGTTGTGGAAGGTTGTGTGCAAGTGGCGAACGACAGCCAATGCGACGACAACAACCCATGTACCGTCGATCGGTGCGATCTACAGACGGGATGTCAATCAGACGCTACCCCCATGAATGGCACATCCTGTGGTTCGGGCCAGATCTGCGCTGATGGCCTCTGCATAGACCCGACCGGGGACACGGGTGGACCCGACACCTCCTCCGAAACGACCGACACCATGGCCTCGGACACGGCAACTGAAGATGTCATCTCCTACCAGGACGGCTCGTTCGACAGTGACGACACCGCAGGCGTCGAAGACGAAACGAAACCGGGACCTGGTTGCGGATGTTCTACAGCGACTCCAACCCGAACACCGGTTGGTTCTTTCCTGTTAATGGCGTTTATCTTCCTGGTCTTCCTTACACGCCGCATACCAGGCCGGTCGTAGAACCAGGGCACATCTCAGGTGTCGAAGATCTCCGAGATGCCATCTTCCTGTTCTTCGATAGCGCTGGTTACGAAGACAGCGCCCGTTCCAGCGAGAGGCCGAACTACAGATATCTCCGGGTGTTCCAGAAGGTCCAGAATTTCATCCGTCGGCTCCACATCCGCTCCCTTCAAAGCCAGGATCCGAATGCTCGGTCGATCAAACGACTCCTCCCCTCGTCCCAGACTAAGGGTTGCCCCAAAGCGATTGTCGCTGAGTTGGACTGGAGTGCCTGGTGGGTATTTACCTAGAGCGTTCACAAGACATTGCACAAGCGTAGGATCGTATTTCGTCCCACTACCCTTGATAATCCGCTCCAGTGCGACCGCCGGAGACAACCGAAGCCCTCCGGTCCGGCTTCGCGTCATACTGTCATAATCATCGGCTATCCGAATGATACGGGCGAACATCGACGGTGGTGGCCCATCGCCTTCGGGCGCGAAATCCTCATGGTGTTCAATCACCGCCAGCATTCTACGAATATGGGATTCATGAAAACCGCGACGCTTGAGAAGCGTCCGCACCCCTGCCGAGCAATGTCGTTCGAATGGGGTCGCATAACCATCTTCTCGGCAACCATACCCAAGATCGTGGGTCAAGGCGCATAGTACAAGATCCGCCTGATGGTTCTCATCGAACCCGATCTCCCGGGCTATACAGATCGCGAGCTGCCCCACAGTGATACAATGCGCGGCGAAGGGAGAGCTAATCGCCGCAGCCCCCGCGTCAGAAAGAATGTTGTCGTCCTGACTATCCACGAGATTGTTGGCGAGTTTACGCATACTCAACAGATCGACAATCCGCTGTTGGCCGGCCTGCAATAGAGTTCGATCCACAGCGCGCTGGGCAGCATGTTGGACCGCTTTTACTGAGACCGATTTACCGCCATGTTGCTTCTTGCCCTTTCCGGCCATCTCCCCCGCTTTCAGGAAACGATGTACGCCGGGCATCGAGATATGCTCCAACCCCAGCTCCGCCAGTGCTTTTAGAACATCACCTCGATCGCCATCAAAGTTCGATATGACTTGAATTAACTGACGGACCTCGTGGGGGCTCAAAGGCTGATTGAATGTCATCCCACCCACACCGAAGGAAGAGAAATGTTGGGACATTTCCAACCCTAAATCGAGACGAGCATCGTATCGAATGCGAATGTCATTCAGGTATACCTGATCTTCAACGAACACGATCGCAACAACGCCGAGCTTCTCCAAAACCTCAGTCAATAGCGTACTCAATTCGTCTGCTGGCTTTTCGAAGGCCTTATTCTCATGATGATGGAATTGTCCGAGTCGAATCATCCCGAGTAGAGCGCGCACCATGCGTTCCCCGGTTTCACGAATCCAGCGTGCCATCGCCCGGTCTTCACCAGACGCAGCTCGCTCCATCATCTTGGAGAGACGATCCTGTGCCGCTTCCAGCTTCGTTCCCTCAGGCATTCGTATCACCTCTTCGAATCAAGCGTTGTCGTCCTCTCGCTTCCTCGATTTCATCTTTGACGTTTACCGACACCTGGTTCACCAGAGCACTCAACAGCTCGGCCGCCTTCGGACCCGGTATTACGCGTAACGCGCCTCCGATCAGACGAGCCTGATCATCGACCAATGTTCGTGTTGCCCCCAGGAAAGAAGCTTTGCCCAATAATTCCGAACAGAAATGCAGAGCACGCGCGGGCCCCAGTCGTACCAACTCTTCGCCATACAACACTCCTTCCTCAGCGGTCAGCCCTACCCCCTTCTTTGCCAACGCAGATAGGGCCGCAAATAGCCCGAAGATTTGTCGTCCGCGTAGTTGCTGAAATGCCTGTTTACGGACCTGAGGATATTCACTTCGTAAAGATTGTAGTCGTACAGGATCGAGTTCTTCTCCTACGGAGCCCGACTCCTCAAGGATCGCGAGCATCAAATCGGCATCTGGATTCTTCAAACAACGTTCCGCGAAGAACATCAGCTTGGTGCCATCAACTCTGCCGATCACGCGTACGAGATCCTGCGCCAGAGTACCGGTTGCTGCTAACGCCTTGCTTATCAGGCCCTCTGTATCGGCATCTCCATAATTAGCCGCTAACAACACGCCGATCTGGCGTTGTCGCCGTCCCTGGGCTTTCTCCAATATCTCCAGGGTCAGATCGAGTGGATTGTCCGACGCCTTCTCCACAACCTCAACAAAGCCATCCGGTAACTCCTCTTGTTCTGGCCCAATGGTACGGAGAGCGCTGATCAGTGTGTCTTTATTGTAGATACTCCCCAAAAAGGTGTCTCGTTTCTCCCTATCCTCCTCCTCGCTCAAATCCAACGACTCAACCAGCTGAGCCAGCTTCAGAAGATCCGCCATACGATCCCCGTGACTGAAAAACAATCGGGCTTCGTTATAGAAGATAAACGCGTCTTCCACGGAGAAAGAGTCTGTCGCGTCGAGAACGTACTCCTGTAGTTTCGACGCAAGAGAAAGCGCGAGATGGGAGATGTCGGGGTTATCCAGATCGTCTATAATACCCGCTAATTCATCGCTTCCTACAGGCCGGTACTTCGGAGTCGACCCCGTTTCAGGAACCGCCAGCGGAAAGTCAAAATCCCATGGGTACGGAGTGCTATCATCTAGAGCGATCTCGCTCATAATGGAGGTTTCCATATCCAGCGTAGTCTCTTGTTCAAGCTCCACGTACCCTTCAACAGCACGTACAGAGATATTCTCGAATCCGGCTTTCCAAAGCAGGGTGACCATATCGTCTTCGTCGAGACGAACCCCAACGTATCGAATCGACAAGATCTCCAACAAACGAATGATCTCGTCCCAGGACACACCCTTCTTAATCGTCAACCCCGATACGCCATCACGATACAGCTTGAAAGCCAGAGAACGTTCACGATCACGCTCAAGATAGACCGCTTTTCCCTTCATCATGAGCTCGAATGGGCGCACCTCAAGATCAAGGTCATCATATACGTCGAAGTATTCCTTCGTTCCGACTTCGAGAGACTCCAGGAACTTACGAATGGCGTCATTCGAAGTGTCATACAATAAGAAACTGCGGGCCGCAGAGGCCATGGTTCGCAGGAACGTGTTGGCGGCCAGTTCCTGTTCATCGCCCCCCAATATAGCGCTGGTATCCGAGGCTCCCACCTCACCACCAGGCTCATTAAGATAGACAGCCCCCTCTGTGGGATTTGTCGCGTCGCCCCCCGCTACAGCGCCTTGCTGCTCCTCCCCGGGGTCATGTTCATCGGCAGCCATACAGGAAACCTTTTCTCTCCTTCGTACGCAGCGATACCATCAACCGCAAGCCCAAATAGTGTACACGCTTTCTACGGGTTGTGCACCCCCAGACGCACGCGCTCGTTCGTTCGCCATGACCAGGCCCAGACAGGCACTCTTATGAGCTACCGTCTCACGAACCGCAATAGAATACGATACTTCGCCACCCGACCCACACGGCGAGTAGACCGAGTCCATTGCTTAACCCTACATAAAGAAGAGCCTGCCCAGACTGCCCCGCCTGCATCAATCGTAACGTCTCCAGCCCGAAGCTGGAGAAGGTGGTAAATCCACCAAGAACTCCAACTAGCAGCGCAAGCCGGACCTCTTCCCGAACATCCGAACCAGCCTGTGTCACGGAAAACCAGGCCGCAAGAACACCGATAGCAAGACATCCCAGTACATTCACCGAAAGCGTACCGACCGGAAAGCCTCCCGGCGCGAGGCGTTGTCCCAGACCGGCCAGACCATAGCGTAAACCGGTTCCTGCGGCGCCCCCCAGAACAATAAAAATCCACGTCAACATGGCTGCTCCAATATCCCAACATCGACCCTATTGCCAACCTGTTTTCATCAGAGGTCGCCCCAAACGCCCGGATGAAGCATAATGATGGCAATTCCAACCGATTGAGATTCAACAATGCCACCCGCTCCCGGAACTGATTTTCCAGCCAAAGCCGTCCCATTACGCGAAGACGTGGGTGTTCTCGGGGCTCTCCTCGGGGATGTGATCAAAGCCCAGGGAGGCGAGGAACTTTTCAACCGCGTAGAAAAAGCACGTCTCGCCGCCAGAGACCGAAGGTCGGGAGATTCCGAAGCCGCGGCAGAGCTGCTCTCCACCCTCGGAGACCTGACACCCAACGATGCACAAGAAGTCGTACGCGCGTTTTCTGCCTACTTTGGTCTGGTCAATCTAGCCGAGAAAATTCACCGTATCCGTCGTGGGCGCACCTATCTGGCAGATGAGTCCGGTCCGCAACCCGGAGGTCTACATGCCGTAATCGCGGAATTGGCCGAAGGAGGCTGTTCGGCCGACGAGCTGCTGGCCATAATTCGCTCTATGCGTGTCGTGCCGGTGTTTACCGCACATCCCACCGAATCCCATCGTCGCACCCTGCTTCTCAAGGATCAGCGGATCGCCCGCGCCCTGGTAGACCGTATCGATCCGGCGAAGCTACTACCTCGCGAAAACCAGGCGGCTCTGGCGCGGATCAAAGAAGAGGTCGCTACAGCCTGGCAAACCGAAGAGTTCCTGCGGATACGACCCGAAGTGGCCGATGAAGTGGAGCAGACAGCCTTCTATTTAAGCGACGCAATCTACCGGGTACTGCCAGCTTTATACGACCAGATACATACCGCGTTTCAAAAAACATATGGCTCGGATATCACGGAAAAGATTAACAAACCGGTGCTAACCTTCGCCTCGTGGGTTGGCGGCGATATGGATGGAAACCCTAAAGTCGGAGCCGATACTATCTCCGCCACTTTGTTCCGTCATCGCGAGTTGATTCTGCGCCGGTACCGAGCCGAGCTGGAAGACCTCTTTGGTCGTTTCAGCCACTCGCTCTCGCGCGTCGATATTGCGACCGACCTTCGCAACCGTATCTCGAACTACGAAACCGAGATGCCAGCTATTCTAGATACCATCTCTCCCCGGTATCGAGACATGCCCTACCGGGTATTTCTCAGTTATGTAGCCGCACGCGTGGATGCCACAAGAGCCGACGCCGAGCACGCCTATTCCAGCCCAGAAGAGTTGCTCTCCGATCTTCATTGTATCGAAGAGAGCTTGTCGGAGCACCGCGGAGAACACGCCGGGCAACATCGTATTCTTCGTTTGATTCGAAGAGTGCAGACCTTCGGCTTTCATCTCGCCACTCTGGATGTACGCCAAGACGCTCTGATGCATCGCACGGTAGTCGGGCATCTCCTGGGGGCCGAAGGCTTTCTCGAAATGGATAGAGAGCAGAGAACCGCTCTACTCGAAGCGGCCCTCGCCGATCCCGCGCATACGCCATCGAATATCGAGCAACCCGAGGTCGTGCAGGCCCTGGCGGTAATTCACGCCATAAAAGACGGCCTCCAACGATTTGGGAAACGGGCGGTCGGCCCCTATATCATCAGTATGGCGCAAGGCCCGGATGATGCCTTGGCGCTCCTCTATCTCGCCAAAGTGGGCGGCCTGGAGGACGAAAATGGTTGTACCCCCCTGGATGTTGCCCCTCTTTTTGAAACCGTGAACGATCTGCAACATGGACCCGCGACCATGGCGGCTCTATTCGACAACCCGGTGTACCGAGACCACCTCAAGGCCCGCGGTGATCACCAGGTGATTATGCTTGGCTATTCCGACAGCAATAAAGATTCCGGTTTTGTTGCGTCACGCTGGGCTCTGTATCAAGCGCAGATTGGGTTATCCGAGACTTGTCGCGATGCGAAAATAGGAAATACGCTCTTTCATGGCCGGGGCGGCACCGTAAGCCGAGGTGGCGGAAAGACACGAGATGCGGTGCTTGCCTCTCCACCTGGAACCGTGGGTGGATCCCTGCGTGTCACCGAGCAAGGGGAGATCATCCACGCGAAATACGGCTTGCGGGGTATTGCGCTACGCACCATGGAATTGATGCTTGGAGCCGTTCTCGAAGTCGAAGCGCGCGACGATACGGAGGAGGCGCCCGACCCGCGATGGATCGAGGTCATGGATCGTATGGCCGTGGCAAGTCGCCAAAGCTATCGTAGTCTGGTGTACGACGATCCGGCCTTTGTGCAATATTTCCGAGAAGCGACTCCGATTGATGTCATCGAACGATTGCTCATCGGCTCACGCCCTGCATCGCGACGATCGGGAGCCGGAGTCGAAAACCTCCGAGCCATCCCCTGGGTATTTGCCTGGACACAATGCCGCCACATCCTACCCGGTTGGTATGGTCTACACGCAGGTTTAGAGGCGGTACGGGCCCAATTTGGAACGGACATCCTTAAAGAGATGGCCGCGAAATGGCGACCGTTCTCCAATCTTCTGGCCGATGTGGAGATGGTTCTTGCAAAGGCGGACATGCCCATCGCTGGCCAGTATGCGAAGCTCTGCGCGGACGTGGGGGATCAATACTATTCCGTGATCCACACCGCCTTCGACGAGACCTGTGAGCATCTCTGCGCCATCCAGGGAACCACGACCCTGCTGGAGAACGAGCCGGTCCTATATCGCGCGATTCAGCTGCGAAACCCCTATGTGGATCCCATGAGTTTATTACAGGTGGATCTGCTCAAACGTTGGCGCGCCGGTGGCAGCACCGACGAGGAATTACTCCACGCCCTCTTCACTACGGTGAAAGGCATCGCGGGCGGGCTACAAAACACGGGTTGAGGAAACGAACCTTGCCATTATCCCGTACCAGCTTTATGTATCTACCCCCCCTCAGGTCATACAGCCCCCGGATTGGATCCCCATGTCGGAAGAAACCAGCAAAAACAGCGGACTCTTTTCGCAGGTCCGAGACATCTACCGAGCCTCTCGTAAAGACCGTGACATCTTCTGGAATGTCTACATCGCGCGACCCATCGCCGCGGTGCTGATCGCGATCCTCCGGCGAACGCCCATCACACCCAACCAACTGACGTTCCTTGGTATGGCCATCTTTGTGGAAGCGGCCGCCATACTCGCCTTTATCCCCGGTTGGAAGGGAATGTTGTTGGCGGCCGGTGTTCTCCAATTCTCCTATCTGATGGACTGTGCCGATGGTCAACTGGCACGCCTCAAAGGCATGACCTCGACGGTCGGCGCCTATCTGGACTTCCTTATCGACGAGGTTAAAGCGTGTCTATTGGTCGCCGCTGCTTCGGTTCGGCTCTATAACATCGACCAGGACGAACGCTATCTAATGGTGGGGATCGTGGGGGTACTGCTGGTATCCATCGCGACGTCACTGACCACCTTCGTGCGACGTCCGGAATACGCTGGCGAAGAGATTCAACCCGGGAAGCCGGTGGTAGACAAGGCCCCCTCCGGGCTGATCGCAATACTTCGATGGGCCGTTGGACGCTTTCTTCGTTGGATCGTCCACTACCCATCCTGGTTCGTCTATGTGGCCCTCCTCGACGGACATAAAGACATCGATGGCACCGTCTGGTTCCTGGCGGCCTACCTATCCGTCTACGCCCTCTACGTTGCCGGCACCGCCCTCTTAATCGTCGTAAAGCTGGGGCGGCCGTCCTTTTATAAATCCAAGGACTAAGCCATATCAGGGCGCACAGATCTCTGGGTCCGCCTTGATGTCCAGTAGAGGTGTGATCGCCTCGATGATGGAAGAGACGTCGTTGACATCCACGTGGAGATATTGCCCTCCACCGTGCTTAGCCAGAATCGAGTTGCTGTTCACAATACTCGAGACATCCACCACATTGACTGTGACGGAGATGGGCTCGCCCGTCGCATCACGAAGCACGTTTGCCCCGACATCGTCCGTAAACCCGGCTCCGGTCTCTTCACATTTGCCGGAACAGGTTGATGCCGTTCCGCCACATGGATAGGGGAAATCCGTGCACTGGCTATGGCTGGTACACGGAACATCCGTAAGGTGGCATACCTTCTCCGGATCGTTCAGCTCTGATGCCGAGCAGACCCCCTGGTCGCAGGTGGCACCATTCATACAGTCCGCGTCACTACTACATCCCAGACCGTAATGGAGTCGCTTGGCCTGTACCAACGGGTAGAAGAATTTATCCGGCCAGACATCGAGGCTCTCGACCCCATCGGTCAATAGAATGATCACATTGGGGCGGCAGGCGCGGAAGGGATCCGTACAGACTCCATCCACACAATCATAATGGGGGGAACCGCAGTCCGCTTCTTCCGTACAGGCCTGTCCTTCAAGGACAACCATATGCCGGAAGTACTCGCCCGCATAGAAGAGGCTCCGTCCCAACGGAGTATTGCCCATGGCGCGTAGTTCTGGCTCGGCCATCGTGACACACTCCCCCTCATGGCAGGCCATCTCGGTATTATAATCCGTACACTGGGTTAAAATACCGCAGGTCTCTCCCGTTGGAGTGTAGGTATGATCAAAGTCGACCCAGCGCATGATCTCATCATGAGTCGACTCTTCATCTGCGTTAAAAGGTACAGGCATGATCTGGCTGAGAGAGCTGCCCGCCATAGCATTCGCGTCGATAGCATGTTCTAGATGAACAACTGTGTTGTCCGGCGAGAACTTGTCCAGTCCCCAGAGAGGAGAACCCGCGCAGGTGGGTCCGCTCGAACCAAGAAGGGATGGAATATAGAAGAGTTGGGGGAACCGCTGTAGAGCCAACCGGAGGTTTCCCGCCTCGGGACTTATAAGAACATTCTGCAGGGCCTTTTTTACCTTGCCGAGCCGTGTACTGGGATTCTCCGGATCATCACAATCCGGCCAATTCCAGGGCGGGCAGGTCTCCCCCGTGCAATCGTCGGGGTAACTTCCTTCCGGGTTCATCCAATTCATGGACGCCGAGCTGTCGACGATGAAGATTACATTCGGTTGAATCGGAACACAGGTCCCGTCAACACAGCTGGTACCACCGGGGCAGTCGAAATAGTTGTAGTCCACCCCAAGACTATTGCATTCCTTACGCTGACCATTTTCGCAGACGGCCGGACCCTCGGGATCACAAATCGGTTCTATACATTCCCCCAGAAAACAGATCGTTGCTTCGGGGCAGAGGAACAGCTCAAAGGCTGACCCATCCTCATTGCAGACCTTTCTCTCCGAGAGGGACTCACAGGTGGCACCACCTTTAAGGCATATATCATCTTCGCATTCGCCATCCTCGGTACAATGCTTGGTTGGAGGGCAGATACAGCCTGTTCCGGTATCGACAGGAAGCTCTGCATCGCCTGCTCCTGGATCCGACGCCGTCCCACTATCCGCATCGCCGGCTTGCGTATCTTCAGTGCCGGGGTCCGATGGATCCGTGATGTCCACAGCCCCCTGGTCGTCGGAACCGCTATCACCAGTGCCCGCAGTCGAACCGCAGGCAAAGAAAAGCAAACATAGACAGAACACCCCAAGAACATGAAAGGCTCGCACCATCACCCCACTCCTTCCTAACCTACATAGACTCTAACGAATTTCAGCTGCTCTGTCCTGCTGCATCTGCTGCAAACAACGCCAGTAATAAGCCCACACCAAAGCCAGTCCCTCGTTCCTGTACGAAACTGGGGCCTGCGAGATCTACATGCAGCCATTGCCCCTTGAAACCACGAAGGCTCTCACCAATAAACTGACCTGCACACGACGTCTGAGCATTGAGGCGGTCTTTCACTGAATTCTTCAGATCGGCCACCTTACTTCGGAACTCACCACGGAAAAATTCAGGACAATACGGCAGCGGATGCACCAGATCACCGCTGATCCGGCCGGCGCCAACCGCCGCCTGCTCCAGGCTTTCGCTATTACTGACGATTGCCGCATGCCTTCGGCCCGTCGCGATCATCTGTGCCCCCGTAAGCGTCGCAAGGTCGACGATCACGTCGGCCCCAAGATCATGCTGCGCATAGGCCACACCATCGGATAATACCAGGCGCCCTTCCGCGTCGGTGTTATTGATCTCAACGGTCCGTCCGGAATACAGCTGAATGATGTCATCTGGCCGTGTCGCGTCAGGCCCTACCGAGTTCTCTGCCAGGCATAAGATCGCGTGTAGGCGTTGATCAAATCCACCCTGCACGATGGCCTGGAACGCCCCAAGAACAGCTGCAGCGCCGCCCATATCGCACTTCATACCAGGCATGAACGTTTTGCCTTTAATGCTCAGGCCACCCGTATCGTAGACGATACCTTTGCCGACCCAGGCGATCGTTTTCGTGGCTCCCTCTGGTTCATGAGAGAGGATCACGAGTGCTGGTTCTTTCACCGATGCATGACCCACGGACACCAATCCACCAAACCCGCCTTTCTCTAATTCACGCGCTCGTAAAACCCGAATGGACGTTCCCAGTTCCCGAGAGACGGCCTGGGCCTCCTCCACAAACTCGTCGGTATTCAGTTCGCTGGTTGGCATATCTACCAGACGAGCCGCCAGACGAACCGACTCGACCGCCTGCTCCACCCGTACTCGAATTGCGCGATCGATAGTGCCACCAGCTTCCGAGATCAGGCTGATTTCAACGGTCGGCATCGTAACCTTGCTCTTCCGAGAGTAGGTCGGAAAAGCACGAGCTACGGCACAACCCGCCGCACGCGCATGGTCGTCGGAGTCTAGCGCAACCCATACCCGGGTGCGGCCCTTACCGAGGCCATGTGCTTTCACTTGTTTGGTGATGGCATGTACCCGCGCCGGGCTATTATGGCGCGAACAATTTTCGGGAAGAACACAAACGGACAACTGGGTTTCACTCGTTCCCAGATAGGTCGTCGCCGATCCACCGTCATCCCCAACGGTTGTGTTGGCCAGAAGCTTCTTCCAGACACGCTTCGCGTCGCTAGGGAGATGCTTGGTCACAGCGGGCGATTCAAGTCGTGCTTTTCGCCCTACAACAAGAAAACGGGCTGTCTTCGCAGGGAGACTGAGGGGACCGGTAATTCGTATCTTCTTTGCCATACTATCTCCAATCGTTTCGGGGCAGTGTAACACCTTGGCTGAAGGATGCATCCCCACAGAGCACGCGCCCCCGACTTCTGAAATGAATTACCCTACGCCACCCGTTAATTCTTCATCACCCGGCAGGTCTCGCACCACCCCAAAACACAACCTCTCGTACGCGTGGGTGCGCGCTTTCCGCTCTAACATTTGCCAAAGCCTGATTAAATTGTTTACTTTGGAAGCGATGTCTCGCGGATTTTTAGTCGGGTCCTGGGTTAGCACCGAGTGCACTGAAAAGGTGCGGCGATGTATTGGACTATCTGCGCTTGTCTTCTTAGTTGCACTCACCGGTTGCCTTACGCCCAAAGCCCCGACGGAAGACGCCACGACAGACACGGGAGAAAGCGCAGACACTCTCGTCACACCGACACCACCCGAAACAGGAACTCCCAGCTCGGATGCTGGAATCCCCAGCCCGGATACAGGCCCAGAGATCCCCAGTATGGCCCCCACCGACACGGGAGCCCCCGTTTCCGAAGACACTGGCTCTACCGATCCAAAGTTGGCAGACACCGCCACTGCAGACGAATGCGTCGATGAATGTGAAAAGGATGTCGTAGAGTGCAACGCCGAAGGGACACTCGTGCAGACCTGTGTGACGGATGACGACGGCTGCCTGGTTTGGGAAGAAACGGAGAATTGTGACGACGACAACGTCTGTACGGACGATACCTGTGCAGATGCGACCTGTAGCAACACCAACAACACCGCGACCTGCGACGACGACGACGATTGTACGTACGAAGACCTCTGTGATGTAGGCAACTGTAAAGGTACGCCCTATCTATGTGACGATAGCGACACTTGTACCGACGACGTATGCCTTGGAGATGGGACCTGCGATCACCCGTATAACACCGTCCCCTGTGATGATAACGACTATTGTACCCATACCGATGTCTGCGCCGACGGTTTCTGCCAGGGTGAGTCCTATGTCTGCGACGATCTGAACGTCTGTACCGACGACACCTGCCTGGGAGATGGCTTCTGCTCTTTCCTACCGAACGCAGGCTCCTGCAACGACGGAAACCCCTGTACGACTCTGGACATCTGCAAAGCCGGTGTGTGTGAAGGCTGTTCGGCAATGGTCTGTACCGCTCTCGATGAATGTCACCTGCCAGGCGTCTGTGATCCAGACTCCGGGGGATGCACAAATCCACCCAAAGCCGATGGGACGGCTTGCGATGACGATGACCTCTGTACGGAAGTAGATAGCTGTGAAGCCGGTGTATGCACTGGAAATTCCCCCGTGGATTGCGGGGTGTCCGCCGAGTGTCAAGGTGCGCTATCCTGTGACCCCGCAACAGGGCTATGTAGCTCCGACACGACAGATCCCGAGGGAACTAGTTGCGATGACGGTGATGCCTGCACACAGATTGACACCTGCCAGGCCGGAGCTTGTGTGGGTGGTACACCAGTGATCTGCGGTGAATCCACCCAATGCACCGATGGAGGCACCTGTGATCCGATAACGGGCCTCTGCGACGCCACCCCGAAACCGGATGGTACGACCTGCGACGACGACAACGCCTGCACAGTCGGTGACACCTGCGAAGCCGGCGACTGCGTATCGGGCCCTGAGACGACTTGTACCGCATTAGGCGAATGCCATACGGTCGGCACCTGCGATCCGGGAACGGGTGTTTGCAGCAACCCTGTTAAGGCGGATGGGGTAAGCTGTGATGATGACGACGCCTGCACACAAGTAGACACCTGTGAGGCCGGCTCCTGCGTTGGCTCCTCACCCATCGTATGTACAGCGACAGATCAATGCCACAACGAGGGAGCCTGCAATACAACGACCGGTGTCTGCACCGATCCCGTCAAAGCGGATGGTACAAGCTGTGACGACGACAATGTATGTACTATTGGTGACATCTGTACCGGCGGCGTCTGTGTGGCAGGTGCCAACGGCTGCGGTTGCACAGTCGACGCGGATTGCGCGTCTGAAGAAGATGGCGACGTCTGTAACGGCACCCTTATATGTGACACGAGTGGAGACCCCTCCGACTGGTCCTGTGTCGTCGATGAAGACACGATCGTAGTGTGCTCTACTCTGGACGATACGGACTGCAAGACCAACCAATGTGATGCGGCTACCGGTGCCTGTTCGATGCAGGACACCAATGAAGCAGGATCCTGTGACGACGGCGACCTTTGTACGCAGGTCGACACCTGTGAGGCCGGTGTATGCGTTGGTAGTAATGATGTGGTCTGTACGGCCAGTGATCAATGTCACGATGTCGGCACATGCGAGCCAACCACTGGAGAATGTACCGATCCGGC
>MDTE01117559.1_pt1 | contig 20736 bp, 10 predicted proteins | sample 811231 | NCBI WGS metagenome assembly MDTE01 (sample SAMN05326651, study PRJNA326480) | marine metagenome | isolation source: seawater | place: Indian Ocean: Red Sea | collected 2010
AAGTGCAACACGCCGTTGAGGTAGCGGTCGTCGTTGGGCTCGGGTGGGTTGTGCGGCCAGTCGACGTGGTAGCCGAGATCGAAACGCTCGTGACCCGGCGGGCTCTTGTAGGTGATCACCGGTGCTGAGGTCGACTGGACCAGGAAGTGCGGCCCGGTCAATTCCTCTACGGCGGCGACCAGCCTGGGATGCCCGACCAGATTCGAGAGCACTGGATCGGTGTGATCGGAGATCAGGGTCTTGCGGCCGTTCTGGCTAGTGCCGGGGATGCCCGGCGGTTGTTTGTCGGCAGGCAAGCGCTCTTCGAAGATCGGTGCGTATTGCTCTATTTCATCGCTATTCAACACATCGGGTACGATGGTGAATCCATCGCGCTCAAACTGATCGCGGTCCAATCCGATTGCCATCTCAGATCTCCACCTCTACGCTATGCCCCGACGCGCCCGATTGACGCGCCGCCTCCAGAACCTGCATAACGCGCAGGGCGTGGGCAGCGGGAATGATGAGTTCTTTGCCCTCGCGCAGATGCTCAGCGAGATTGACGTGCAGGCTGAATTGCTCGACCGATTTACGGCGCTTCATCTCGAATTCGGGTCCGTGTACCGTGCAGTATTCGGAGCCACCGCTTTCACAGGTCAGTGAAGCCTCAGTGCCCAGTGCGACCCACTTGAGAGGCAGGTTGCAATAGGAGATATCGGCCTTGGTCGCACGGGCGCGAGCCCCGTTATCGAAGACCATGGTGATATCGAAGAGGTCATCGGCATCCCCCCAGGTGATATGACGCACATCGGCAAAGATCGAGACGACTTTATGCCCCTCCAGCAGATCGAGCAACTGCTCGATCCAGTGCGGTCCGAAATCGAGCATGGTACCGCCGCCGGCCGCCGCAGTAACACGCCACTCCTGATTGTAATCGGGCACTCCAAAGCCGACCGCGGGTCGGGCACCCATAGTGCGATTTTCGACGCTGACGATATCGCCGATCAGCCCATCGCGAACGGCGGACTTGACCAGGCGATAGTCGCCGTCGAAGTGCCGATTGTGATAGACACTGAGGACAACACCGTGATCGGCCGCGGCCTGGACCATCTCCTCAGCATCGGGTCCGTAAACCGCGAGCGGCTTCTCGATCAACATGTGCTTTCGCGCAGCGGCGACTTTGAGAGCCGATTCGTAGTGCAGCGAGGAATGGGTGGTAATGAGTACCAACTCGAGGTCCGAATCGAGAAAGGCGTCGAGATCCCCGGTGGCATTCAGGCCTTCCTCGGCCGCAGCCTGACGCCGGGATTCGGTTATGTCGCAGACATCGGTGATCTCGAATAACCCGGTCTCGCGCATGGCGCTAAGGTGATGATTGGCAGCCATACGGCCGAAACCGATGATACCGGTTTTTATGGGGGTCACTAGCTCTGCTCCTCTATAATTCTGAAGGCACTCCTGTTGGGAATGCCAGTCTTTATCGTCCAATGGATATTTATTAAGCTTTTTTGTGCCTTCCGACCAATCTTTGCTCCCCTTAGAAGAGCAAGAACGGCACTCACTCGCAACTAGAGCACCGCAATCAACTGCCTCTGCCAACCACCCATATTCAAGGATCTGCTATCTGCAATATCTAGCCTCATGACATCGACGATCGGCTGAGAGAAAAAATCGCATCATAAAGAGTAACGAGCAAGAGCAGTGCATTTATGACGTTGGACAAAGAGATCTTCCGAGACGATCTTAAAAAACTGAACGAACAACTCAATCAATATATAGATGAGATCCACGCATGGCTTTAAAATTCACACGAGTATTTTCTCTCTCATTTCTCCTTGCTCTTTCGCCTACGAACTCGATTGCACTTTCGGGAGTGGAAAGCCATCGGCAAATGGTATCTCTACTGGCGGAAGTACATTCCCAAACACTCGCCATGAACCCCTATCAGGGCAAGGCTTCGCTAGAGCTTTTGAAAAAAGAGCGAGCGAGACTTAGCGAGACTGATCCTGCAAAAAAAAGAATCGATCTCCTCTTTCATACGGCAGTAGCCGAACTCTTATTGGGCCAGGAACACCAGGCTATCGACCATTTTACTCAAGCCGCGGAGTTACTCGCGACCCAACGCTCAGTACCCTCTCAAGTTATTAATGAGATTCAATTCCGCCTGGGACTGGCATGGCTACGTCTGGGAGAAACCCAAAACTGCGTCCTCGACCACCGCTCCGATAGCTGTATAATGCCCATTCAAGGTAATGGAATTCACACCATCGAAGAAGGATCACGACAAGCCATCTCCCATTTCCAAAACGTCGTAGAGAATACTTCACAAGAAGCAACTCTGCACTGGAATGCCCGTTGGCTACTCAATATCGCCCACATGACCTTGGGTCAGTACCCCCAGGACGTACCACCAGCCTGGGTGATTCCGCCGGATATTTTTATACCAGAAGCAACAATGCCACATTTTACTAATATTGCCCCGTCTCTGGGCTTGGACACCTTCAGCCTTTCTGGCGGCGCTGTCGCCGATGATTTCGACAACGACGGCTACCTCGATCTATTCGTCTCGACATCGGATCTGAGTGGCCCGTTGCGCTTTTTTCGCAACGGGGGGAACGGCACCTTTGTCGAACGAACCACAGCAGCCAACCTGCAAGGGTTAGTCGGCGGACTTAATCTGGTCCAGGCCGACTATGATAATGATGGGTACCTCGACCTATTGGTACTGCGCGGCGCCTGGTTTGGCGAAAACGGCCAACATCCCAATTCGCTATTGCACAACCAGGGCGACGGCACTTTCCTCGACAGAACCTTCGCCGCCAGTTTAGGCCGTGATCACTATCCCACCCAAACCGCAGCGTGGGCCGACTACGACAACGACGGCGATCTCGATCTCTACATCGGCAATGAGTCCACAGACACCTTCGTCGCACCGTGCCAACTCTTTCAAAACCAAGGCGATGGCACCTTCAAAGACACCGCACAAGAAGCCGGAGTGACTAATTACGGCTTTGCCAAAGCCGCAGTCTGGGGGGACTACGACGGCGACCGCTGGCCCGATCTCTACGTGTCGAACCTGGGACAACCCAACCGACTCTATCACAACCAGGGCGACGGGACATTCAAAGATATGGCTCCACAATTGGGGGTCGTAGGTCCCAAAGCCAGCTTCCCGGCCTGGTTTTGGGACTTTGATAACGACGGCGGCCTCGATCTCTTCGTTGGCGCCTATGACGCAAGCGCGGCCGATATCGCGGCATCCTATATGCAAGGCCCGTTTCAAACCGAAGCGGCACGATTATACAGGAACAATGGCAGCAGTGGTTTTGAGGATTTGGCCAAAGAGTACAATCTGATAAAACCGAGTAAACCCATGGGTGCCAATTTCGGAGATATCGACGCCGATGGGTTTTTGGATTTCTACCTAGGTACCGGCGATACCGATTACAGTGAAATAATGCCCAACTTGCTCTACCTTAGCCTAGCAGGTCAACGATTCGCGGATCTAACCTTTGCCAGCGGCCTGGGTCATTTGCAAAAAGGCCACGCCGTCGTCTTCGCCGATCTCGACCACGATGGCGACCTAGATCTCTTTGAGCAAATGGGCGGAGCCTATCTCGGCGATGCCTATGCCGATGTGCTATACGAGAACCCTGGATTCGATCACCACTGGCTGGCCATCGAAGTTATCGGAACCCGATCTAATCGCTCTGGGATTGGAGTACGCCTGCAGATCGATATAGCGGTAAAAAACCAAACGCATTCGATCTATCGCTGGGTCGGCAGTGGTGGCAGTTTTGGCGGCAATCCGCTGCGTCAATTCATCGGCTTGGGGCTAGCCGATAAAGTGACGCGTCTGGTGGTCTATTGGCCAACCAGCGACCGCCAGCAGATCTTTGCAGAGATCCCCATCAACGCGATAATCCAGGTCACCGAGGGAAAAGAGTCGTTTGAACGTTTAACGCGACCCTCTTTTAAATTCGACTTATCCGATCAGTCCCATAACAGCCATAATCATTGAATTACAAAATGCAATCACTCGGACCAAGCCTAAGTGGGCGGCACCCAGTATATCGCAATGCTCTTTCGCAATAGATTATCAGTACCGACACCAGAATCGTATTGGGCGAGAACCGGTTTCGCCGATTGTCCACAGAGTGTCCCGGACAAACGATCCCATCCAGATCGATGCATATCGCCCGAAATGATCGCAATATATCCAGCAACCCTAACCTATCGCTTTACAAGTAAAGAGATCTAGCCCAATCTCAACTACGCTCATAGCACGCCAGTAAAAAACAAACTATGTCCGAGCGCTACCATAGATTTCACCCCCAAAGATCTGTCTTTTGCTCCATACTAGCGATAGCACTAGTGTATATAGCTACCCTCAGCACACTCGAAAAACGGGGCTTTTGGATTACCGACAATGCCAATAAATTCCTCCAGGCCCAAGCCTTTGCCAAAAGCAACTATACCGATTTTTCAATACCCTGGCCGGGTTTGGATCTCGATCCAGATTTCGTCTATAATCCGCTGCCCTATCATTTCACGCATATCGAATCCGGCAAATTCTATTCTGTCTTCTCTCCGGTATTTGCCTCGATCTCCGCCTTTTTCTTCTCGTATTTGGGATTTTGGGGCCTTTATCTTTTACCGCTATTTTCGTCGTTAATTATGTTAGTCGGCATAGCCCGACTCGCACGCCTTGTCACACCCAAAATTTCAGTTGGCCATACAGCCATTCTCCTAACGGGACTCTGCAGTCCCGTATTTTTCTACAGCCTCGTCTTATGGGAACACACTCCGGCTATCTGTCTGGGTATTTGGAGCATACGCTATTTAGTGCAGTTTCTCACTGACTCCGCTGCGATAAATCTGTACTTGGGCATGGCCGCTGCCGGACTATCAGTCTATTTCAGGGACGAACTCTATCTGCTTTGCCTAGTCTTGACCCTCTGCACTGCCTTCAGTGTCAAAAAAGGTCGAGTGAAAGTTCTGCTTGCGTCTGTCCTGATTCTATTCGTCGCTCTACTACCGCTCTGGCTCCTGCAATGGCTGAGTATTGGCCACCCCTTCGGCTATCATCTAAGCACCCACCTGTCCACCATAACCGGGCTGGTCGAGCATCTGCAGACGCGGCCTCGGATCTTCTATAATCTCTTCGTAGCATCAAACCCGATCCCCTTGCTATCCCTCGCCATCGCGCTGCCCTTTATTGCGACATCTCTACTGAGACCGCATTTCTCCCTGCAGACCTTTCAAAAGGCCATACCGATTTACAGCATCATATCCTTCTTGTGCGCCGGCCTATCTCTGGGTGGGTATTTCCTCCACCCCAGTCCTATCGACTATATGCTCAAATCTTCCAATGCCTTCTTCACCTCCGCCCCCTTTGTTGCACTGGCCTTCCTACGCAGCGATGTTTCCGACGCACGAGTTCATACTCGCTTGATTGGATTGACAGCCTTGTGTTTTGCCACGCTCTACGTCCTGACTGCTCCGAAGGTCGGTTCAATGGGTATTCACTGGGGCAACCGCTTCCTTCTAATTCTTTATCCGCTCTTTGCAATCCTAGCAGCCAATAATCTGATCACTTGGCTGGAACGCCAGAAGTATTGCTTCAGCCCCGGTCTCTTCGCGGTGGGAAGCGTAGTGGTCCTCAGTCTCGCTGCCCAGATCTATGGGATCTCTATTCTAAAAGAGAAGAAAGACTTCTCCCATCGCCTCAACAGTACCATCAGCCAACGCAGCGAAGAAGTACTCATCACGAATCTACCCTGGGTATCTCATGCACTCTATAGCCAATTCTATAACAAAGCGTACTTCTATGTTCCCACATCTAGTCACTTTGACCAACTAGTACCACGTCTTTCAAAGAGAGGATACAAGTCCTATATTTTTGTTACTCAACAACCCCAAAGTCCCCTGCAACCCAGCGTCGAAGTGGACGATCCAGGTTTGAATTACTTTAAGTTGCAATTTTTTGCTCAAACCATACCCAACCATTAGTGGTTCAACAATCCGTATCTGTGTCCTTACTACTCATTATACTCATCGGAACCTATGCTCCATTTGCTAATAAGCGCGCTCTCGTTCGTTCTGTGTGTCTCTTCGTCTAGAGCAGCCCAATCCCAGCCAGTACAGTTCACCGACCAAGCAGCGGCCCTCGGCCTTGAGGCACAAAACGTTTCGGGTAGCACCCAGGAATACATCGTCGAAACCGCTATCGGTGGTTCCGCCTTTTTCGACTACGACAATGACGGAGATACCGATCTCTACATAACTAACGGCTCCCGTTTTGAAAGCTTCCCACCCGGCGAAGCACCAACCAATTTTCTATATCGCAATGATGGAGATCGCTTTACCGAAATGACCCTTTCCGCTGGAGTAGGCGACACCAGTTGGTCAATGGGCTGTGCCGTTGCCGATAGCGACAACGACGGAGACTTGGACCTCTACGTAACCAACTATGGACGCAATACCTTCTACCGGAATAAGGGCGATGGAACCTTCGAGGATTTTACCGAAAAAGCTGAGGTCGGGGACCGGCAATGGGGCGTCGGCTGCGCCTTTGGCGATGCCAACCTCGACGGCCATCTAGACCTCTACGTCGCCAACTATATCGAATTTTCACGTACCTACCAATCCACCGTTCCCTGTGTCTGGAAAAACGAAGTTATTTTTTGCGGGCCTCGAGGTTTACTCCCCGCCGGTGATATTTTCTACCACAATAAAGGCGATGGAACCTTCGAGGATTTTACCAAAAAAGCTGGTATTCACGGCGAAAAATACTACGGCTACGGAGTTGTTTTCAGCGATTTCGATCGCGATGGTTGGCCCGATATATTCGTTGCCAACGATTCGACTCCCAACAATCTGTTTCGCAATCAGGGAGAGGGCATATTTGTCGATGAAGGCATCAGCGCAGGCGTAGCCTATAGCGGTGACGGCACCGAACAGGGATGCATGGGGGTAGCGGTTGGGGATTATGACAATGACGGTTACTTCGACATCTTCGTCACTAATTTCGAAGGCGAATACAATACCCTATACAAAAACCAAGGCGGCGGATTCTTTCTCGACGTTTCCTATGTATCCCAAATCGCCACTAGAGGTATCCCCGAGGTTGGGTGGGGCACGGGATTTTTCGATTTCGATAACGACGGTGATCAGGATCTTTTTGCGGCCAATGGCCACACCTATCCTCAGGCAGATCTGCCCCACACCAACAGCAGCTATGCCGAACCTAACTTTCTCTACCAAAACCTGTCAGATGGGACCTTCGCCGAAATATCGGAGCATGCTGGACCGGCTTTTAACCTGATCGAAGTAAGCCGGGGTACCAGTTTTTCCGACTACGATGGCGACGGCGATATTGATCTTTTTGTACTCAATCTCAACAGCACCCCCAATCTCCTACGCAACGATGGGGGCAATCAGAACAACTACCTGCAAATCGCCGTTGTCGGTAGCCACAGCAACCGCGATGGGATCGGCACCCTAATCGAAATAAGCACTGCGGGTAAGAACCAGGTCGCCGAGGTCCGCAGCGGTTCCGGTTTCCTTTCTCATAGCGACCTCAAAGTACACTTCGGCTTGGGCGCAGCTACAAATGTAGACAGTATAGCTCTCTACTGGCCCAGCGGCACAACTCAAACCCTGTACGATATCGCAGCCAACCAGTTACTGACCGTACGCGAACCTGCCGATGCAGGGGAAACAGCGAAATAAAGTGTGGCATTACCAACGCGTCACCACCTCGTCCAATCTCAACACTAGATCCACCACCATCCACACCCCCGCACTGCTGACCTGACCCAGTACCATACCCAGAAAAAAAGGCCGTAGGCGGACAAACAGTTTCGCCCCGCCATACTTCAATACGGTCCATTTAACCAACCAGCCCAGCGCCATACTCGACCAGGCGAAAAACATCACATACGTTCCCCCTACCGGCAACCCAATTGGATGAATGGGCCACCATAAAAATCGGTGGCGGAGATACATTAGTACCAACATTAGCCCAGCACCAATTCCGGTAAAAAACCCACGCGGACCCCAAAAGTTCCATGACTCCACCGGGTTGAGTTGATTGGCCACTATATCATTGAAAGACCAACGGCTCATATAGCCATAAAACCAATAGTGGAGATTGACACCACCATAGGTATACGCAATGGAAATTACAGTCCAGGCCGAAGCGACCAAACTCACACTAAGCGCCAGCACCATAGCCCAAAAGAGCGGGGCCCTACGAATTTTGAAAACTTCAGCAAGCCGAGTGCTATTGGCAGCTGCGGCCATAACCGTAGTACGGATATCTCCTGCCCAACCATTGGAAAATCCTAGGACTAACAAGCCTTGTGGCCCAATCGGCGCCGTGCCTAGGGCATTGATCGTAAAAGCCGCAGGGGTCATTTGCGCCCGACCATATCCCATACCCCCTTCAGCAACGATACGCGTTAAACCGACGAATACCACAAAAGCGATAAAAAGCAGCAGCAGTGATGCCCCCAATGGCAAACCCGCATGATTCAGCCACAGTACGGCATAGGATGAAGCTGTCAATAAAAGCCACACTGACTTGCGAGAAGAAAGCAATTGTCCGGCCGCATCTTGTTGAGCTGTTTTTTTAAAAGCACTTGCAAATGCTTCTTTAAGATGCCCACGTGCCGTCCACAAGCTAACTGCGACCAGTGCGATCATCGCCCCCATGGCCTGCTGCGCCGTAGCAATGGAGCCTTCGGTATGCATCAGACGGATCTCCGGAATGCTAAACCCCAGAATATTGAAAAATCCGAGCTGGAAAAAATTGAGCAGATAAAAAAACCACAGGCTAAAGGATACCTCTAGACTCAAAAAATAAGTCAGCCCCAAGACAATAAACCACAGACTGAACAAAATTCCCCGCATATCGTGAAAGAGAGTCACTTGCGTCGATAATTCTACGGCGGGCACGAAAGGGAAATATTTGTGCAGACCATTGATTCCCAACAGAACGAAAGGAATCATAAAACCCAACCACATCAGTGGGTCTTTTAAAAAAGGATTCACTCGAGAAGACTTTTCGTCCTCGCGAATCATGTCTAACGGCAGCTGCATCAAAGGAAAGACCAAACGCTCGTTCCGAGCCCATTGTTCATGTAGTAGACTGGAGAGGGCAATCATCATCAAATAGAGCGCAATCAAAAAAGAGGCCCAGGATAAAAGCGGTATTAGCCACACCCCCCAAGGAATCGCCATATCCTTGGGTAAACCTTCATAGAAATATTTAACCGCTGTCGGATCCTGCGGTGCCAGCCACGGCTGTATATGGGGATGCAGTATTTCAATCCAATTATTTTCGGGCGTGGCGTAATAAAAAATTCCGGCCAAAAATGGAACGAGTTGGGCTGTGACGCCAGTAGAAGGAATCGCCGAAGCCACCGCCATCATGGCGTAGATCAACACCAGTTCATAGACCGATAAGCCCCATTCTCGTTTAATCCATTTGAGCGGTATATTGATTATGACCAGAACGAATAACAGAAATATCGCACTCAGAGCAATGAAGTCCCCCGTCCAATCCAAAGTACCCATCACCAACAGACCATAGGGGAATACCGTGTTGATGACCACAGCCATCAACACGCCGATGCACAGAGCGCGACCCGGCCCCCGCTCCCGATTTTTTTCGGCGAGTTCACTCATATATTACACTCAGCCTCTTGCAGCACTTAAACACAGACAACAGCCAATAAACCCGTGTACCCATAACAACTCACATTATCCCTGAAATGACGTCTATATCTCTAAACCTGGTCCCCCCAATTCGCAAAAACAAAGAAGGCGTCGCGTGTCCGGGCACCGACGCCATCTCTACGCAACTATCCTGCGTCCCGGCTTGTTACGAAAGATACATTTCCCCGCTGAAGAGCCTGGGCTCAGTCGGACGTTCATACCGGATATGTTTGGGATTTTGTTCCAATGCGGCAGCCCATTGATCTCGCCAAGCTTCATAGACGGTCTCCGAGCCAGGATCGCGACGGCTGCGGGCAATCAAGCTAGGCCACTCCGGTCGCGGCGAGGGCTCACCCGTCTTCTGATAGCGCAAATCCATGCTCCAACGCACCGCATCGGTTTGGTTGGGACCAGAGCCATGGGGCGTCAATTTGTGCATCAATAGTACATCACCCTTTTTCATCGGCAGGCTGACTCGCTCGGTTTGCGGCAGATCGCGTCCGTACGACCAATAGACCATGCGGCGCTGGTGCACTCCGGGTTGGACCTGCAAACAGCCATTCGCTTCGGTTGCTTCGACCAGCGGCACCCAAACCGTCACCTGAAGAATACCTTGCGCTTCTGGAGTGGTAAATACGGCATCTTGGTGAAATACGACATCCGTTGCTGGCATTTTTGGCCTAACATGCGAAACGGCATTGCAGGTGATCTCAGGACCGATGAACGGCTCAATCAAATCAAGTAGATTCTGGTTTCTCAGGAACTCGAAAGTCCCCCGACGACGAGTCTCACCGAAGTCGGGACAACCATCGATCTCAGCGCAATCCACGGCCATACGGGCCAGACGGCGATCGAAGCGTTCGTTTGCATAGAGGTTGTCCAGTTTTCCCTCTTGATGCAGATCGCGGGCCATTTCGCCGACAATCTCATTATGATCCTGGATAAGCGGTTCGATATCTTCGTCGCTGAGCGCTGCAGGGATGATAACATAGCCCTGTTCTTTGTAAAAATCGATGTCTTTATCGGCAATTTTCATCGCTCACTCTCCTAACTATGAACTGAAATAACAACTCATTTGATGCCCGTTGTAAAGGCTCCCAACTCAAGCGCCTGCCCCTCATAAACACCAAACTCACCTCATCGACGCCGAACATCTGAGCATCGGCGAAAAAAATAGACCTTGAGGTTTGCCGTCTTCAGGACAGGCCCTCTCTCATACCTACCTCGATGCATAGGGGTCCGCCGCATCGCGCAAACCATCCCCCAAAAAATTATAACACAACACCGTCAATACGATAAAGACCACCGGCAAAAGCAGCCAGGGATAATCGCCTACCGCCTGCAAATTCATGCAATCCTGTAATAAAACCCCCCAGCTCACCACCGGGGGCCGCAAACCCATCCCAAGAAAGCTCAAGCTGGTCTCGCCCAAAATCATCCCCGGTACGCTCAAGGTCAAAGCCACGATGATATGACTGGTAAACCCCGGTAGTAGATGGCGGAAGATCACCCGGAAATGGGTCGCCCCTAAAAGTCGGGCGGCTACAGCATAGTCCTCTTCACGCAAGGACAATATCTTGCCACGCACTACCCGCGCCAACTGGGTCCAACCCAAGAGACTGAGCACGATCGTGATACCGAAATAAACCCTTAACGGCGACCAGTCTGATGGCATAACCGCCCCCAGAGCCAACCACAGCGGCAACTTGGGAAAAGCATCGGCGATCTCTATTGCACGCTGAATCAGATTGTCGACCGCCCCACCGACATAACCCGAAATACCGCCGATGACCAAACCGAGCACAAAAGTCAATATAATTCCGACCATACCCACCGATAAAGAAATTCGCGCCCCGTAGAAAATTCGGCTCAAGAGATCCCGCCCGTATTTATCGGCTCCCAACAAATAAAAAGTCGCCCCCCTCTTCGACTCGGCCCCGTAGGCCGACAGATCCACCCCAAAGAAGTGCCTATCCCATGGAATCAGACCCCACAACCTATAGGGCTCGCCGCGCACAAATAAACCCAAGGGAATAATACTCTCCTCGTCCTCGACATAGTCACTGCGAAAGGTGATCGGATCAATATGGCGCACTACTGCCTTGACATGCCAGCCGTGGGTCCAGTCGTACACCGGTAATTGCGGCGGTGCATAGCTGTGTTCCAGGTCCTTCCAGTCCGGGGTGTACGGAGAAAAAAATTCGACGAATACGGCGAGGATATATAATACCACAAGGACCCATAGCGAAACCACCGCTAGACGATGCTTGGCAAAGGATCGGGCAATTAACTGCCACTGAGTCATGGCCACAGTCCCTTGTTGCACTGGGTCCGTCCCGCTCCTGGAACCTTCGGTCTGGCTCATCTCACTCCCTCTTCAAAGCGAATCCGCGGATCCAACCACAAGAGCAAGAGATCACTGACCAGAACCCCTAATACCCCGAGAACACTCAAAACCATTAACATCGAACCGGCCAGATACATATCCTCAGTCAGCAATGCATCGAGCATCAGCGGTCCCACCGTCGGCAAACTCAACACCATCGCCACAATAGCCCCACCTGACACCAGAGCCGGAAAGAGTCCGCCAATACCCGAAATAAAGGGATTCAGCGCCAGACGCACTGGGTATTTTATCAAGAGTTTGAGTGGGCGTACCCCCTTCGCCCGTGCCGTCGTTACATAGGGTTTTTTCACTTCGTCCAGCAAATTAGCGCGCATCACCCGGATCATCCCGGCAGTACCTCCAACCCCCAGCACTACCACCGGCAACCAGATATGCTGTAATAAATCGACTATTTTACCCCAAGTCCACTGCGGCTGTACCGCATACTCAGCTGAAAATAACCCCGTGACCTTGATGCCCAGATAGTGATCGCTCCAATAAATCAGCACCAGTGCAAAAAGGAATTGGGGTACGCACATGCCGATGAAACCGACAAAGGTCAACACATAATCCGACAACGAGTATTGGCGCACCGCCGAATAGATGCCGATCGGCACAGCCAGTGCCCAGGTAAAGAGAATCGTGCCCAACGAGATCAGCACTGTCAGCAAAATTCGATCGCCGACAATATCATTAACCGGTTTCTGACCCGACATCGAGCGTCCCAAGTTGCCCTGTAGCAAACCTTCGTCGGCTGGGTCAAACGTAAAAAACCACCGGAGACCCATCCAGCGACTATACTGGATCACCATCGGGTCGTTGAGGTAAAACATCGTCTCCAAGTCGGCAATTTCTCCCGCCGAGAGCTCCTCTCCCTTGTGCTTGAGCTGCTCGATATAAGTCGTCAGGTAATTTCCGGGAGGAATCTGGATAATGGCGAAGGTAATAATTGAAATAACGGCCAAGGTCGGCAGCATTATCGCCAAGCGTCGTCCGACATAGGGGTGTCTGAAAGCCACCAGTAAAATGCCGACGATTACGATACCGCCGCAGAACCAGGCAAAGACCGCACCGAGGATATCACCACCGGTCTCCCCAGCCAGATCAACCCCCCCTGCTGCAGGCTGGGGCGTGATGGTTATAATCTCGCGCTTGATCTCCTCGCGCTCACCCGGCGCGTATGACGCCTGCTCCCAGAACCAGGTATCGGGATAGGCCGCATTGAGCAGCATGCCATCGATGAATCCATAAACCAAGGTGCGGGGCACATTGCGTAAACCATCTTTGACCACTGCCAAGACCGGCGGGGCCGTAGCCACGCCGATGGTCCACAGATTTTCGGCGGCGATCTCGAGAGCCGGCCGGTAAATATCTCTACGTTGGTAGGGATCGACCACCATCGAGGCCCGATCGTAAAGCCGCATCGCCTCGCGGATTGGATGACCGACCGGCGGTTCGACGCAGCCGGGCTGGTCGGCTTTCGGCGAACCCGCCATGCCGTCTTTGTGATACCATTCCCCCCAACCACTACCCCAGGCCGAATGTCCGTTTTGCGGCATAAAGTCGCCCCCACCAACCGCATTGTGCGAAGACGAATCACCGGTTAGAATCAAATCGGGCTTACGAGCCCATTTCTCCAGACCAAAAAGGGTATTGGAGCGCTCACGTGGAATGACGCGAATACCCACCGCAGCCCAATCGTCAACGACAAACTGTACTGCACCCATCTGTGCGGTGGTCTGGTTGACATTCAGATAGAAGGTCATCCTCGAGCCGTCTTTAAAGGTCCGATAGCCTTCCGCATCCCATTGACTCAATCCGATCTCGTTTAGAATGTCCTCAGCCTGTGCAGGATCCCACTCGACAAAACTATTCGACAACTCTGGATGGTGATAAATCGATGCCGGACCTGGTGCCGTCTGTGATGGCTCTCCAAAACCGTTCCATTCCGCATCGATAATCTGCTGCCGATTGATCGCTAGAGAAAGCGCCTGTCTGAAACGCTTGTCATTGAGCAGTTCGTATTTAAACTGTGACTCGGGTTTATCCGGGTAAACCTTGCGGTTCAAGTTGGGAGCGATAGCAAAAATACTACGAGTCGCCGGGTACCAATGATACACTTCATAGCCATTGCGCTTTCGCTGGTCCATCAATAAGCTGTAATCGACAAATTCTCCCACCTGCATTGAAGTCTCACCATTGGCCACAGCCATCGAGACCATCTGGGCATTTTTCACCATAAAATGAATCCGATCGATATAGGGCAGCTGGTTGCCCTCAATATCTACGGCACAATAATAGGGGTTACGCACCAGCGTATAAGGACCATTGGCCCTATAGGTCTGCAATATCCATGGACTGAGACTGGGACGCTCTGGATTGGTCACCGCATCGACAAACTTGAAGACCGCGATCTTGCTCGGCAGCTTGTAGGCTTTCATCATCCGCTCGATCAGATCCTGGTCGCCATACTCAGGATGGTATTTTCTGAGATAGTGCGCTGGTTTGGGGGCAAAAGCGGCGCCGCGACCACCAGTCATAAATTCCAAAAAAATGCCCTGGGATTCAGGGAAAATATAGCGCACGGTGTACTGATCTACTTTTTCTATCCGTCCCTCTTTGCCCCGCGCCTTGACAATCTCGGGAATCCAACCCAGTTGCTCACCGGTATCGGGATCTTTCCATGTAGCCCACCCTTCCCACCAGAACATGATATCATCGGCCGTAAACGGCTGGCCATCCGACCAGCGCATTCCCTTGCGCAAACGGAAGGTAAAGACCGCATTATCCTGCGAAACTTCATAGCTCTTGGCCAAAAGCGGCGTAGCTGGATAGCCGTGCGGCGAAAAGCGCAGCAGCGTGGTGTTGCCCAGTTCATAAGTCATATAGAAGCGCAGTGATCCCTCGTCGGTCAGAGCACGCACCCAGGTACCGCCATAGCTGCCGACCCCTTCGACACCTTCGTAGACCACCGGTTCGGGACCAACTCGATCCGCAACCGGCGGCAACTTACCCTCGGCGACCAATTCGGCCAAAATCGGTGCTTCCCCTTTTGGATACCACGCGGCCTGGGCACCCCGGCCATACTCTACCGCCCGGTAAATCGTCAGGGTATCAGTTGGATCGATCGAATTATCGCGCTGTTTTTCAGCCACTGCAAGTTCAGCCGGACGATAGAAAGTCAGTGATTGATGCAAATCCGGCTGCATCACCCAGCCACAAAACCACAAGAGTGAGCCAAACCCTGCCACCGTTGTCAACAGGGCTATCGGATACCGCACAAACCTTTTGCTCAATATTAATTTCAAACAGATTCCTACCCACAAATGCACTATATATGGGCCTCTTCAATATGTCCAGTGATATAGTAAATCTTAAAAAAAACTGTATTCCCCGCCCATATAGCCATTCAAAACGATCTACCGAATGCTATTTTTCACCATAGCTGGCATTTAACTAACATAAAGGCCTTATTAAAATCGCAAAGAATTAGACACCATACAAGAATAAAGCCCAACAATAAAATAATTGGCCGAATAGAACCTATACCGCAGATCAATTATCTTTACCCCCACAACATTAGCTTTACCTCCGGGCGGTATAGCTAGTACCATGGGATGAGTGCTCGATCCGAGTACAATTATTTCCTTTTTCGTTTTCATATTCGCAGTTCCAATATCTGTTGCAGCGCAAAGAAAGAGCGAAAACACAATGGATCTTATAATGGAATTGCCAGGTCAAGCCACAGCGATAGTGCCAGCTCACGACGGAGCCGTATATATAGTCGCCGACGGACGGTTGCTGAAGTTTAGAGAAGGCATATTGAACGAGTTAGCCGACGGCGATATCGGTGGAGTAACCATCGGAGTCGACGGAAGTATCTACTACACACAGGATACTCGTATCATCCGCATATCCGCCGCCGACAGCTCAAAAACCGAGAATATCACGACTCTTTTCGGCAACCCTGCTGGCACCAGACAGATGCAGCGTACGCCCGATGGACGGCTTTGGGCAGAAGGTGCGACACAAAGCCTTAGTCCAGACGGAATGAGCGATGCTCTAGCCGAATACACCGGACCCAATACAACACCGATTCCACAAACCAGAGATCTCTATGCCAATTATTGGACAATCGCAGGGACAGGCATGCAAACGGAAGTGCTGGTACTCTCTGCCAATTCACCCGAAGCTTGGCAAACTATCCCCTTGCCGAAAGACAGTCAGCCAGCGGACTGGGAACTGATCCTGGCCGATGATACTGGCATGGTATGGATCGGTGGCCAAGGCGGTTTGCGATACCTCGACCCGCATTCGCCCGACGCAGGCTGGCAAACTCTACCCGGAGCTTCAGGTCTGCGCCTAAGTGCCGCAACTGCGTTGGCACTATCACCGAATGGCCTGACCATGGCTGGTCTGGTCTCGGGTCAGGTGATCGAAATCGAAGTCGGCGGCAAAGTCGATCTCAGTATCTGCGTTCTCGGCGAGGGAACACCTAAGAGTGGTCCAGTCACAGCACTGACCAGTGACTCAGACGGCAATATATGGGTAGGCAACGACAGCGAGTTGTACCGAATCTCCGCCAGTAGACGAGCGTGGCAAAAAAAATGGCAGGCACTAGGCCGATTGCCCGGAGGAAATCACGATATCTTCGCCGCAGTACTCGATGGCATGCTTTATACGGCCGGCGGTGCTACTGGAGGCTGGGGCTTTCCAGCAACCCCACATGTCTTCGACGAACTCTGGGCCTATGACCCCAGAGAGGATATCTGGCGCGTCGTCGGACACCTGCCGTTTCCCCGCTGCTATAACGGCATCGTGGCACTGGGCGGGGAAATCTGGAACGTCGGGGGCGCCATCTATACAGAAGACAATATCAACGCCCGCGGTCCGCGATGGCCTCTCGCTGATGTAGAGATCTACAATCCGTCAACAAAGTCCTGGCGCAGCGGCCCCTCTCTGAGTACTGGACGCCAGGAGCCCGTGGTGGTTACGGTCAATGGTCGTATCTATGCCATCGGCGGAGCCGACGAGAATGACGCCCTCGATTCGGTCGAGAGCATCGGTCCTGGGGAAAGAGCCTGGCGCTCCGAGCAGTCACTGCCTCGGCCGATGCACCAATACGCCGGTTGTGTGCTCGATGACATCATCTATGTACTCGATCAGGCTGGTGCATTCAGTTTCGATCCGAAATCCGAGCAATGGACCACACTACCGCACGCGCCACAATTACCACAGGCCTCACAGATCGCTGCCCACGATGGACAGGTCTGGGTTTTGGGCAGCTATGAAACTGCTGAGGGATACCGCTATGACCCCGTGGATAAAGTCTGGCATTGGGCTCCAGATCTACCTTCTCCGAACTCATGGGGTGCCGCAGCTGAGTTCGACGGTCGCCTCGTAGTCGCCGGCGGTGCGCACCTAATTCGCTCGGATTTTGTCTTCGACGATCGCATGTACGCACTGCGCCCGGATTGGAACAGCAGCAATGGGAAATAAATCACAACCCTGCAGCAAATCAAAGTAAATGCACGGAAATGCAGCAGGGACCTAAATAAACTCTGCTCGCCCTATTCAAGGACGATCGAGGCTTCAGGGGGTCGACTGGCTGCCCCGACGGGCCAGCTCTCGTTCAGCCAGTAACTGGTAAAAATAGGCCGCTGGCAGGTCGGCCGGATTTACCTCCAACGCCTGCTGATAGGCCTTTATCGCGGCCAAGTCACTGTACTGCAGACGCCTAATATCACCCTCCAGCGTATGTGCCCCGGCCTCGAAATAAATCGCCATTTTCTCCCGCACCGCCAGTGCAGGTTTCATCAGTAGTGAGAGTGCCGAACTGCGATGCGGGATCAGACTCTCCAGTGCTTCCCAGGATCCGCTATTATATCCTCGCGGGCTGACAAAACTGATATGGGGATGATCGTCCGTATTAAGCGGCCCTTCGCCGACATAGTGACGTAGCGCCTCCTCATCGAGTACCAGGCTGTTTAAAAGGGCAAAAACATTCCCCAGGTCAATTTCCTCTAAGCTCCGACGCACCCGCTGCGGCGCGATCTTTTTTTCGAGTGCGGCCAGATCAATCACCAACGGCTGTATCGATCCCACCATGATCGAATAGTTGCTTGAACGCCACAAGGTGGCATGGGGAAAGACATCTTGAAAAGTCCGCACAATCGTCTTGTAATCTTCCGGAGGTAGGCCGTGAAAAGGCAACCACTGTGCCATAATTCCATCATCGCTCAGTCGAGCCCGAGACAGTTGATAAAATTCTTTGGTATAGAGGACCCAACTATCGGAACTGGTCGGATGGGTCGCGTCACCGGTAATAACTTGGTAAGTGTCGCGACTGGAGAGCAGAAAATTCCGTCCGTCATCGACGATCAGATCGATATTCCACGCCGTTGGATTCTCGAGCACATGATGATTGAATTCGCCAAAATGCATACGGGCCGCATCTATTACCTGCGGCACCAATTCAACGCAATCGAGACGCTGCGGCTCGTACTGAGCCGCTCCCCCCAACGCGATGCCCCCCCCCAGAGCAACAACCAGTACATTCTGTGGGTCTGGATGCAAAAGCAGTGGCAAATGGCCCAAGAGCCGAAAGATCTGCAACGAACTGTAGTCGGTGGGTACCTGCCCGCCTCCATTGAGTTCCATCATGCGAAAGCCATCGGTCTGTTCGACGACGGTAATCACCCCTTCCGCCCCCTCTTTATAAAAAACCAACTCCCTGTTTACGGCTTCGGGCTGTGAAATCCGCCGCAAGACATCCGAGGGCACTAAGACCAATAGCAGAGCTAAAACGGCCAGTCCAACCCATAACAAACGCCGACGTTCCACGGCAGCGGAAGGGGCGAGATAAGCAACCACCAGGCCGACCAAGCCATTGAGTGCTGCCAATGATTTAATGCTCCATTCGGTTCCCAAAGCCGGGATCAATACAAAGCCGGTCACAAATGCACCCCCAACCGCTCCCAGACTGTTGACGGCATTGATCGAGCCGACACCTCGTCCCAGGTGCGGTAATTTCCGCGTGTAAATCCGGCTAACCAACGGAAAGATAAACCCCATCGCCATAGTCGGCAGCAACATGATTGCAACGGCGATAAAAAACACCCCGACCCTGGACGTCCACCACGAATCAGCCCCGTGGATCGGGTCTGCAACCATCGAGAGGTGGGCAAAGGCCAACACCGAAAGCGCACCGCAAACGCCGATTGCCAACTGTGCCCAGACAAAGAGCGAGAGCAGATCTCGCCGTTGGTCCAGCAATCGACTACCCAACCAGCCTCCCAAGGCCAAGCCACTTAAAAAGGCCACCAGTACAATGCTGAATTCGTAGTGTGAGTTAAAGGAAAAACTCACCATCAATAGCCGTATCCAGGCCACTTCGTAACCCAATGCCGCAAAACCCGAAAGTGCAAAGCCGACGAGTACCCCCCACAGCACGCGATCGGGAAGAGGATTTTCCGCTGCAGACTCCTCTTTTAGCTGCTCCGTCGTGACAGCTCGTTGGCCCCAAAAAAACCAGGCCGCACCGGCTACCAAAAAATTAATCGCCGCCACCACCTGCGTCGTCCCCTTTAAACCCAGCCATTCCATTAATAAGAAGGTCACGCATAAGACTCCGACGACTGCACCCAGGGTATTGACTGCATAAAGTCGGCCCACGCCACTTCCCAATCCACCCAACCGCCGCACCGCAAACCTAGCAATAACCGGTAAGGTACCGCCCATTAGTACCGTCGGAATTAGCAGCAATCCGAAACAGACACCGAAACGCACTAGAGAAAAGAAATGGAAATTCCCCTGGCCACTTGCCCAGATACCTAATCCACTCACCCCCGAACTGAGCCAGGGGAAGAAAAGTGCAAAGAGGCCGATGCCGAGTTCCAACACCGCAAAAACGCGCAACGGATACTTGAATAGATCGACCTGTCGACCCAAGATCCAACTCCCCAGCGCCAGACCAGCCATAAAGACGCTGAGCACGGTACTGGTGGCCAGCAAGGTAGTACCGAAAACCACGGTCAGCATCCGCGCCCAAACGACTTGATAGACCAGGCTGCTGACTCCGGAAAAAAAGAACAACACCAAGAGCGCCCGCTGCTCAGCATTGTTGAGATCTGGCTTATGTTCTTTCATCAAAACGCCTGGCCTAAGGTTCATTTAGGGTAATGCGCCGATTAGTCTGGATAGGTCCGGCCAGCACTTGCACCTGACCTGAGGGCCAGCGTACTTCTAGGCGATCCACCACCGATTTTATTCCCAACCCGAAGTAGAGTCCCAAAGCGCTCTGAGAAAGATAACCAGACTGCCCATCCAGCATCTGGGTATACACTTGATCCCCAGCCTCGACTACAACCACCGCACCCAGCCCTTGTCGATTCGACTGAGTGCCTACCAGAATGACCTCGATATAATTCAGTTGCCCAAGTTGTTCACTTAAGTTGCTGAGCAATACCTGCGGCGGCGCATTAAATTCGTTGGTTATAATATCTACATCGCCATCACCATCCACATCGAAGAGTGCCGACGAACGAGTACCTGCTGCACCGTAGACCAATACCCCCCCTTGTTGCCCCTCACACTGCTCGTGCGTCGCGTCTTCCCCATCGCAATCAAGGGCAAACCATGGCCGTACT
>MDTE01187529.1_pt1 | contig 20736 bp, 14 predicted proteins | sample 811231 | NCBI WGS metagenome assembly MDTE01 (sample SAMN05326651, study PRJNA326480) | marine metagenome | isolation source: seawater | place: Indian Ocean: Red Sea | collected 2010
ACCTCACGATCACCCACCACCAGCAGGTACGGCACCTTCTGAATCGTATGCTCACGGATTTTGAAGCCGATCTTCTCATTTCTGAGATCGGTTTCTACTCGAAAACCCTTTTTAATCAATGATTTACTGACCTCATTGGTATAGTCCGACTGACTATCGGTGATATTAAGTACCACTGCCTGAACCGGTGCCAGCCAGGCCGGTAATTCCCCGGCATAGTTCTCAATCAAAATCCCGATGAACCGCTCGAAAGACCCAAGCATGGCACGATGCAGCATCACAGGGGTTTGCCGGGTACCGTCTTCAGCAACATATTGGGCATCCAGCCGTCCCGGCATGGAAAAATCGACCTGAATCGTACCGCACTGCCATACACGTCCGAGACAGTCTTTGAGCGAAAACTCGATCTTGGGGCCATAAAATGCACCCTCGCCCGGCAATATGTCGAAATCCAGTTCCTTAGCATTCATCGCATCTTCCAGCGCTTTTTCCGCCCGGTCCCAATCGGCATCTGTTCCAACGCGATTCTCTGGTCGCGTCGACAGCTTGATGATGATCTCATCGAACCCAAAGTCACGATATACATCCGTGATGATGTCGATAAAGTTAATCACCTCTTCCTGAATCTCCTCTTCGCTGCAAAAGATATGCCCGTCGTCCTGAACAAAGGCCCGCACCCGCATGGTGCCCTGCAACGTTCCCGAGGGTTCGTCACGGTGGCAGGAGCCAAACTCCGCCAGCCTGATAGGCAAGTCTCGATAACTTTTCAGTCCCTGATTAAATACCTGTACATGACAGGGACAGTTCATCGGCTTGATCGCGTACATACGGTTGTCCGCGTTGACGGAGAACATATCGTCGCCAAACTTGTCGGCATGGCCGGATTTCTCCCATAACGACATATCGACAACCTGTGGTGTCTTGATCTCCAAATAGCCGTTTGCTTGTTGTACGCCTCGAATATATTGCTCAATGATCTGCCAGATGGCCCACCCCTTGGGGTGCCAGAAGACCATACCTGGTGCTTCTTCCTGGGTGTGAAACAAATCAAACTTCTTACCGAGCTTACGATGATCGCGCTTCTCTGCTTCCGCGAGCCGATTGATGTACTGCTTCAGCGACTTTTTGTCAGGCCAGGCAGTTCCATAGATACGCTGTAACATTTCATTGCGTGAGTCACCGCGCCAGTAGGCACCAGCAACCTTGGTCAACTTAAAGGCCTGTAACTTACCCGTACTGGGTATGTGTGGACCGCGACACAGGTCCACGAAATCGCCCTGCTGATAGCAAGACAGATTCTGATCATCGGGAATGTCTTCGATAATCTGAACTTTGTAGTCCTCGCCCTTCTGTTTAAAAAGCGCAATAGCTTCATCCCGGGGCATCAGTGAGCGTTCAACGGTCAGGTTTTCACGTGACAGTGCAGTCATGCGCTTTTCGATATTTTCCAGATCTTCCGGCGTGAACGGTCGCTCATACGCGAAGTCGTAGTAAAAACCATCCTCAACCGTGGGTCCGATAGTAACCTGTGCGGTCGGAAAGAGTTGCTGGACTGCCTGGGCCATTAGATGCGCACAGGAATGGCGTAATACCTCAACACCAACGTCGTCCTTTGCGGTAATGATCGCCAGATCACTATCGTTTTCGATGGTGTGCGATGTATCCACCAGCTTGTCGTCAACACGCCCGGCCAATGCGGCCTTGGCAAGCCCAGGGCCAATGGATTCAGCGACTTGATGTACAGTTACAGGGGAATCGAATTGCTTCTGACTTCCGTCAGGAAGATTGATGGTTGGCATAATGTCCTCGCTTCAGTGGTGACCCGTACCAAGGGCCACATGCTATTTTCGGCTTGCGCGCAAGCCACGATGTTGCTCTCTTTTGTTAGGTTTTGGTTCTCGGTAGTGGTTATACGACGCCGAGAGCTCGCCTCTCGGTATTTTTCTACACAAAAACCTACCGACTGTTCACGTTCGCGCAAAGCGCGAACCGTGAACTTGGTAGGAACGCTCGGAATTGAACCGAGGACCTCCGCCTTGTCGAGGCGGCGCTCTAACCAGCTGAGCTACGCTCCTACTACCTTGCTCTTACTACTTTCCGCACCTGACCATGTCGTTCACACAATGAACGGGTAACAGCCCGACACAGGGCGCGTAGTTTAGCCAAAAAAGTGTTGTTCGCCAATGTCTTAGCGTCACGAGCGCACGAATTGCTGTCGCAGATCCTCAATCTGGTCACGCAACTGAGCCGCCTCTTCGAATGCCAGATTCTTCGCGTGATAAAACATTTGTTTTTCGAGACTGACAATTTGCTTCTCGAGGTCATCCTGGTTCAGCACATTAGTACGATATTTACCTTTGCCTTCTGCGACTCGACCGCGGCTCTTGCCACGCGCCGGGGTATCCCGCGCGCCCTCAAGGATATCCGTGACTTCCCGCTTGATACCAATCGGAATGATGTTATGGGTTTGGTTGTACTCCATTTGCTTTTCACGGCGGCGATCTGTCTCGTCAATCGTTCTCTGCATGGAATCGGTTACCTTGTCGGCATACATGATCGCTTTACCGCTGAGATTACGCGCAGCACGGCCAACTGTCTGAATAAGTGAACGTTCGGAACGCAAGAATCCTTCTTTGTCTGCATCCAGGATAGCCACTAGAGACACCTCAGGCATATCAAGCCCTTCACGTAACAGATTGATCCCCACAAGAACATCAAACGCACCCAGTCTAAGATCACGAATAATCTCCATGCGCTCGACGGTATCAATATCCGAATGCAGGTAACGCACCAGAACATCATGCTCATCGAGATACTCGGTCAGATCTTCTGCCATTCGCTTGGTAAGCGTGGTGATTAACACTCGCTCATCCTTCGCAACCCGAAGTTTGATCTCTGACAATACGTCATCAACCTGAGTCTGTGCTGGACGTACTTCTAACTCCGGATCAACCAGTCCGGTTGGCCTCACAACCTGGTCAACCACCTGAGCAGACTTTTCTGCTTCATAGGGCCCGGGAGTCGCCGACACGAAGATCATCTGCGGCGCCAGTCTCTCCCACTCCTCAAACCGCAGCGGTCTGTTGTCCAGTGCCGACGGCAGTCTGAAGCCAAACTCAACCAATGTTTCTTTTCGAGAACGATCTCCTTTGTACATGGCGCCTAACTGAGGGATGCCAACATGAGATTCGTCCATAATAAGTAGCGCATTATCAGGCAGGTAATCATATAGCGTGGGCGGCGCTTCACCGGACTGGCGACCCGAAAGATAGCGCGAGTAATTCTCAATTCCATTGCAGTACCCTAGCTCCTTAATCATTTCTAGATCAAAACGCGTACGCTGTTCCAGTCGTTGTGCCTCCACCAGCTTGTTTGCGTATTTAAGTATTCTCAACCGTTCATTCAGTTCTTCACGAATCTGATTTAATGCATCTTCTATAGTTTCCCGTGGGGTCACATAATGTGACTTGGGAAACACGGTTACCCTGGGCACTCGGCGAATTACTTCGCCGGTAAGCGGATCAAACAAAGCTAAGTCTTCAATCTCGTCATCAAACAGTTCAACCCGGATTGCTTCTTTGTCCGACTCTGCGGGAAATATATCAATTACGTCCCCACGGACCCGGTAACTCGCGCGCCTTAGTTCCATTTCGTTACGGGTATATTGCAGTTCCGCAAGACGACGCAGGAGCCATCGCTGGTCTACCTTATCCCCGCGGTCAAGGTGCATAACCATCTGCAGGTATGCGCCTGGATCCCCAAGACCATAGATAGAGGATACGGAAGCAACGACGATTGCATCCTGCCGTTCCAATAATGCTTTGGTCGCCGAAAGTCGCATCTGTTCGATATGTTCATTAATTGCCGCATCCTTCTCAATGTAGGTATCTGAAGATGGTACATACGCCTCCGGTTGATAGTAATCGTAGTACGAGACGAAATACTCAACAGCGTTTTCCGGGAAAAACTCCTTGAATTCACCGTAGAGCTGTGCCGCAAGCGTCTTATTGGGTGCCATTACAAGAGTGGGTCGTTGTACACTCTCAATGACGTTAGCGATGGTATAGGTCTTGCCTGAACCCGTGACACCAAGCAAGGTTTGAGCGGCCAATCCGTACTCTATGCCATCAACAAGTTTGGCAATGGCGTCAGGCTGATCACCTGCTGGCTGGTAGTCCGAAAATACTTTTAGCTCGCCTAACTTCATCTTTAGAATGATACCTGATCATGCAGCGTTTTATATCTAGTGGTTCGTAGATTACTGACCGTGCTATATCAGTAGTGTTGTGAACGGCTCGTGACTTGGGCTTGATCTACACAGGGGCACAATAATTACCCACCGAAGAGCCGGTGCTTAAGCAACATCACTCACTCGCTAATTCAATACACGAATGAACTGTTGCTTGGTGATTCCAAGAGCGCCATTTCACAATTCGCTGGGAGCGAATCCGTGAAATGGCTCCCCGACCTGGGCTCGAACCAGGGACCCAATGATTAACAGTCATTTGCTCTACCAACTGAGCTATCGGGGAACATAGCGGGTGCGCATTGTAATTGCGCCTACCCAATGACGTCAACACCGACGTAGTAGTTGAGTTGCATGTTATTGTGCTCACAACACATATTTCACAAATCAAGACTTAAAGCTGCACCTCACCTTAATCTTACTTTCATTCTTGGTAACGATTGCCATACCGATGTCGCGAATCGCAGATAGTTACTCTGCCCAGAAACAACACCGGTTTTACTCTCGGTATTCGACGATCGCTCTGACGCGACTTAGACCAACGCCATCCAGTACCTTACCCAGAGTCTCAGCACCCACTTCGTTTATATTAACTGTGATTTCAAACTGAAGCTGATCGATCAGCTAGCTATTTGCCAGTCCCACTGCTACCCCAGCATAGTTAAGAACAATATGAGTAGTTTTCGTGCTTCCAAAATTATCTCCTTGGTTTGGGTTTACTCTTTTCAAACAAGGCGAACATTAGCAATGGGGCACGCAGCAAAGATGTGGGAGATATCTGCAACGAGATATCAGTTTTTTTCCGAAAATGGGGTAAGACTATTCCCCTTCAAGGCCAAAGATAGGCTTAACAGTCGCCCAATCTCTACAACTGGGGCAATGCCAAGCCATTTTCTTTAGCTCAAAGCCACAGGCATGACAACGATAGGCCGGTTTATCCGCCACGAGGGCCTCAGCAAAACTGCGCAGGATATTTAGGTTTTGCTTTGCAACGCCGCTAGTGTTATCAACGTGAAGATCAATCAGTTGGGTCAGACCACGAATCGTCGGATTGCGTTTCAGGTGATTAGCGATAAATTTCGCCATAGCTTCATCACCAATCTGTTCACGCTTTACTCGCGCCAGTGTGAGAACAATGGAAATAGAGGGCGTAATTTGTAAGCAGGACTCTAGGTATTCACATAGCTCTTCCTGGGGAAGATCCGCTTTCCCATATGCCTCGGTCAAGGTGTCCAAGGATTCTGGCACATACACAGGTTCTTGATCACGGATTCGCGTTAACGTATTGATGGCATCTTCATAGCGACCCTCTGCAATATCGATTTTCCCATGAATTAACGTAGCCCGAGCATTACTCGCATCGTGGCCAATCGCCTCACTAATCGCTTCCCGAGCACCTTCATAGTTGCACCCATTCAAATGATCCGAAGCAATTTCACAGTAGTAATGAGAAATTGCCTTCTCATATTTCTCCGTGTCATTACCCACCGCCAATAGCTGAGCAACCTCAACCGCCTGGTGCCATTCTTTCTCCAACTCGTAGACTTCTAGGATAATCTTTCGGCTTTCAGATAAAGCTTTTCCCTTCTCATTCGACAGGGTTACTGATAGCTCCTCAGCTCTATCAAGGAGGCCTGCCAACAAATAGTCGCGAGCAAGTTCTAGCTTCACATTGAGCATGTCTTCTTTCTCGAGACGTGCATGGGAAAGAATATTTTCGTGGACGACAACTGCTTTTTCCAGCTCGCCGCGACGGCGCAGTAAGCCACCGAGGGCAAGATGAGTCTCTAGAGTATCCTGGTTAACTTCCAGTTCTTCGATAAATGCAACAACGGCACGGTCGGGTTCTTCATTGAGAAGATAGTTAATGCCGTTGTAGTAGTTGGGCCCAAGCGTATCGGCCTGCTTAGTGCCTTCACGTCCTCTAAGCCACCAACCAATGCCGATAGCAACAACTACCAATATGTATAACAACCAGTTATCCATATGATCCATTTCTTCCGACTAACATTCTTTAGTCGCCTATGCGACATGTAAGGTTTAACCAATCCACAATTTAATTGATTGAAATTTACCCGCCAGTGTCGTGTTCAATGGACGTAGCCGACTTCATGTTATCCAGCTGTCGATTAGTCGCTGCAATCTTCTTTTCAACATCTCGATGTCTCAGTCGTAACCGCGTATTCGAGAACAGGTTTAGTAGACTGCCAAGGCTGAACCCAATCACGAACGCGGTCAGTACCCACCAAGATACTGGCCACTTGGGTGAACGATAATCTAAAAAGTTAAGTGATACATCCACACTATTCTCCGATGCAGCGACCAAAGCAATAAGAAAAATGATAACCAGCACCACACGAAACAACCACTTTTTTACTAGATTCATGACGCAATTATACCGGCTTGCACGTCACGACCCTCGATAGATTAAGAATCCAAAGGCTGATTAATTGCCATTTCAGCAGAAAGACCAAGATTGACCCTTTCACGCAGTTCCTTACCCGGTTTGAATTGAGGTACATACTTGCCCATAAGCTCCACTTTCTCACCAGTCTTCGGGTTTCTGCCCAGTCGGGGGGCACGATAGCGCAACGAAAAGCTACCGAAACCACGAATCTCAATACGCTTACCTTCGGCAAGCGCTTCAGCCATGTGGTCTAGCATCATCTTGACCGCTAGTTCCAAATCTTTGGCAGATAGCTGGGTTTGAACAGCTACAATCTTTTCTATGAGTTCAGGTTTAGTCATTGACCCGTTTCGACACTCTAATCCTCGACGTCCGCCTGCGAATTATCGCCTGAAGGTTGGTCCGAATCTCCACCTTCCATCTTCTGCTTGATCAGGTCTCCTAAAGTCGTCGGATTAACTTTAGATTCCTTCTCTTGATGCTCTTTAACCGCCTGTTCCTCATCGTGCATGTCCTTGGCTTTGATTGAAACACCAATTACACGATTCTTGCGATCGACGCTAATGATCTTCACTTCAATCTCATCATCAACGCTTAGCACATTGCGCGCATCTTCGACGCGATCGAAGTTAATCTCGGATGCTTTCAAAACACCTTCAACTTCTTCTGCAAGCTCAATCGCCGCTTGTTTAGCATCAACCTCTTTAATCCTACCGGCAACAATGGCACCTCGCTCATTGACCGCTACATAATTGTTGAATGGATCTTCCTCGAGATGCTTAAGACCGAGCGAAATACGTTCGCGCTCTGCATCGATCGACAGAATAACTGTCTCAATCTCGTCTCCTTTGGTAAAACGGCGCACTGCCTGCTCACCAGGCTCATTCCATGAGACATCAGACAAATGCACCAGACCATCGATGTTGCCATCCAGTCCAATAAAGATTCCAAAATCAGTAATCGATTTAATGTATCCCTTAATTCGGTCACCTTTGGCGTGCAATGCAGCGAATTCCTCCCAAGGATTGCCCTGGCACTGTTTAATGCCTAGAGAAATTCGACGACGCTCTTCATCAATATCAAGCACCATCACCTCGACTTCATCACCAACCTGCACTACTTTGGAGGGATGAATATTACGATTGGTCCAGTCCATTTCCGAGACATGTACTAATCCCTCAACACCTTCTTCCAGCTCAGCAAAACAACCGTAATCAGTAAGATTAGTTACGAGCGCCATGGTACGAGTGCTTTCAGGATATCGCTGCGTAATAGCTACCCATGGATCTTCACCTAATTGCTTAAGACCAAGGGACACGCGATTACGTTCGCGATCAAATTTCAGTACTTTAACGGAGATTTCATCACCGACGGCAACAATTTCGCCTGGATGCTTGATACGCTTCCAAGCCATATCCGTAATATGTAGCAAACCATCAACACCACCCAGATCAACAAAGGCTCCGTAGTCGGTGAGATTCTTAACGATACCCTTAACCGCTTGACCTTCCTGAAGACTTTCAAGTAGCGCTTCCCGTTCCGCGCTATTTTCTTCTTCCAATACTGAACGCCTAGATACCACAACGTTATTGCGTTTCTGGTCCAGCTTAATAACTTTGAACTCAAGCTCGTGGCCTTCTAGCTGCTCATTATCACGCAGCGGTCTAACATCAACCAGAGATCCTGGAAGAAAGGCTCGCACGTCACGAATCTCTACCGTAAATCCACCTTTGACCCTGCCACTTATAACACCGGTGATCACTTCCTGAGCCTGATATACATGTTCAAGCAATTCCCAGGATTCAGCCCGTTTCGCTTTCTCTCTCGAGAGCCTTGTCTCGCCAAAACCGTCGTCAACAGCGTCCATAGACACTTTGACCGTATCGCCGATCTGAACTTCGACTTCACCGCTTTCATTTAGGAACTGGGATCGAGGAATGATCCCTTCGGACTTTAGGCCAGCATGGACTGTAACCCACTCATTATCGATATCTACAACGACCCCGGTGATAATAGAACCGGATTGCATATCGATGGTCTTTAAACTTTCTTCAAATAAATCCGCAAAACTTTCGCTCATAAAAAACTTTTCTTCCCGGGTTCTCACCCTAAACCACGCGCCAACCGCCGTGGGTCCAAATTAATGTTTGGACTGCAGCAAGGGCGTCGATCCGATTGGGCCCAGGATTCAGTCCAGTCTTCCCATCACAATTGCCAGTACCTGACCAAACACCTCATCTATAGTCAGCGACGTGCTGTCAATAATAGCCGCATGGGAAGCTGGTTTAAGCGGCGCGACGTCACGTGTCATGTCCCGCTCGTCACGTTCCCGTATGCTCGTGAAAAGGGCGTGAAGACTAACATTAATATCCTTATCTTTCAACTGCTTATAACGCCTTTCCGCCCTCGCTTCAGCACTGGCAGTGAGGTAAATCTTGACATCGGCATCTGCAAACACCACCGTTCCCATGTCTCTGCCATCCGCCACCAACCCTGGTGGCCGCTTAAATGAACGCTGCAAAAGCCTGATCGCCTCACGGACTTCAGCCATCGGTGCAACTTTTGATGCATCAACGCCTGCTTCATCGGTACGCACATCACGTGTTACATCAACGCCCTCAAGCCATATAGCTAAGGGGTCTTCAGCGTCTCCTGTGGATTTGAAAGACACATTCAGTTTTTCGGCCAGGGTGGCCAAAGCGGCTTCATCCTCTAAACTTACGCCATGCTTCCGGGCCGCAAGGGCAATGAGACGGTAGAGCGCTCCGCTATCAAGAATATGAAACCCCAGGACGTTTGCCAGACGCTGGGTGATGACTCCTTTTCCAGAACCGCTAGGACCATCGATGGCAATTACTGGGACATTCCTAGTTTCAGCCTTGGTCACTGCCCTGCTCACTCGGAATTCTGTTTTGAGTAGCAGTCTCTTGCTTCCTTTGCGCGCTGAAACACCTGTTGCAGGGCTTCTGCGTCTCCCTCCGCAATCATCTGGCGCAAATCGCCCAGCTCATCCAGAAAGCTATCAAGAACTGCTAGTAACGAAGGTCCGTTAGCTTTAAAGATGTCCCGCCACATCACCGGGTCTGACGCGGCAATACGCGAAAAGTCCCTGAATCCCCCTGCCGCATACTGAAAGACCTCCATGCTGTCGCCCTGTGACGACAGCGAGTCGACCAGTGCATAGGCAAGCAAGTGTGGCAGATGACTGGTCTGTGCAAGTACGCTGTCATGATGTTCAATGCTCATTTCAATTACCGTCGACCCGAGACCCTGCCACAACTGCCGGACCTGATCCGTTGCTGCCGGATCTGTCACTTCTACCGGTGTCAGAATAACCCTATGTTTTTCAAAGAGGTTTGGGTCAGCGGCTGCAACTCCATGTTGCTCAGAACCTGATATGGGATGTCCCGGAACCAAGGTTTCCGGCATCTTACCGTAGACTGCTTCACTAGCCGCAATAATCGGTGCCTTTACGCTTCCTACATCGGTAATCAGCGCATCTGGCGAGACTTCGGAAAGTATCGACTGCACCGAGAGTACCGGCACGGCGAGCATCACCAAATCAGCATTCGCGCAAGCATCCGCAACTGACCCGGCAGCGCTATCGATAATACCTTCCCGCAGTCCAAATTCGAGACCTTGTGCATCGAGGTCGAACGCCGAAACATGCTTGACTAACTTTCTCTGCTTCAATCCGGACGCAAACGATCCGCCAATAAGGCCCAGTCCAATAATTGCTACACGATCTATCATTAAGCGAGTACTGTCTTTAGCGTCTCAATGAAACGCTCGTTTTCTTCAGGTAATCCAACGGTAACACGCAGGTGATTAGGCATCTCATAAACGCCAATAGGTCGGACGATGACCCCCCGACTCAGCAGTTCATCGTAAATGGGCGTTGCATCTCTGCCAAAATCAATCGTCAGAAAATTTCCTACCGTCGGAATATAGGACAAGCCAAGGTCATCGCAGGCTGAGGTAAGATATTTGAGCCCCTCTCGATTCAGATCCACAGATTTCTGTAAATGTTCCTGATCATCCAGGGCGGTGTATGCGGCCACCAACGACATGGAATTGACGTTGAATGGTTGGCGCACGCGGTTCATCAGATCAGCTATTTCTGGATGACTGACAGAATAACCCACGCGCAGCGCGGCCAACCCATAGGCTTTGGAAAACGTACGCGTCACTATCAGATTAGGATATTTTTCCATTAGTGAAATACCGTCCGGGTAATCAGGTTCGTCTACATACTCGAAGTAGGCCTCATCCAACACCACGAGAACGTCTTCAGACACACCATCGAGCAGCGCAACAAGCGCGCTCTGATTAACCCAGGTACCAGTGGGATTGTTCGGGTTGGCAATGAAAACCATGCGTGTGTCTGGACCCACCGCAACCAGCGTCGCGTCGAGATCCTGCGCAAAATTTCGTGCAGGAATTACCGTTAACTTCGCGCCAACCGCCTTGGTCACAAGCGGGTAAACCACGAAAGAATGTTGAGACACAACCGCTTCGTTCGAAGGATTGAGATACACCCGTCCAACAAGTTCAAGCACGTCATTTGAACCATTGCCAATAGTCAGTGTTTCTGTAGCGACACCAAGGAATTCGCTTAGCCGGTTTTTCAGCAGATAGGCGCTGCCATCCGGATACCTGGCGAGTTCGGGCAGCACGTTGGTAAGACTGTCTTTAACGAGCTGACTCGCCCCAAGTGGATTTTCATTGCTGGCGAGCTTTACCACGTTGGTAAGGCCCATTTCGCGTTCAAGTTCTTCTATTGGTTTTCCCGGCTGGTAGGGTTGCAGCTCTCTGACACCCGTTAACGCCAAGCTAATAAAATCAGTCATGATGATCCTAGGCAAAACTAGTTTGTTAATGCGCGGGGGTAACTTCCCAGTATTTTTACTTCGAGCGCATCCTTGTCAATATCATTCAACACTTCAATGATGTTGGCATCGTCGCGATGTCCCTCGAAGTCGATGAAGAATACATAGGACCACATTCCGGTCCGCGATGGACGAGTCTCTATCGAAGTTAACGACACGCCCTGACGATGAAAAGGCTCGAGTAATTTATAAAGTGCCCCGGGTTCGTTCTGCGTAGAAACCATGATCGATGTTTTGTCCTTGCCACTCGCGCCGACATCTTCGCGACCGATCACCAAGAACCGCGTGGTATTGTCTGAACGATCTTCAATTTTTCCCGACACCACTCGCAAATCGTAGATATCGGCACAAATCTCTGGCGCAATCGCCGCAGCACCCTTCTCGTCTGCTATTCGACGAGCCGCTTCTCCATTGCTGGTCAGCGCAATCTTCACTGCCCTAGGATAATGTGCTTCCAACCAGAGTCGACATTGTCCAAGGGTTTGCTGATGTGAGTAGATTCGTTCAATATCACCGTCATCGGTACCGTCCGACACCATGAGATTGTGATGGACCCGCAGCTGCACCTCACCGCAGATTTTGAGCGTAGAGTCGAGAAAATTATCCAGGGTGTGGCTAATCACACCTTCTGTGGAATTTTCCACCGGCACAACACCATAGTTACTTGATTCCGACTCTACTTCACGAAACACATCATCCTGGGTCACCATAGGCAATCCAACCACTGAATCGCCAAAATTTTTTCGCGTCGCAATGTGCGTAAAGGTTCCCTCAGGCCCTAGGTAAGCAACCTTAAGAGGCTGCTCAAGCGCAAGGCAGGCGGACATGATCTGCCGAAACACCTGGGTCACTTTCCCATTGCTCAAAGGACCTTCATTCAGCTCCATCACGTGGCGAAGGACCTGCGCCTCTCTTTCCGGACGATAGAAAACCGGCGTATCGTCCGGCGACTCTTTCAGTTTTACATCCGCAACGTCCAGAGCACACTGAGCTCGCTCATTGAGTAGCTTAAGGATCTCTTCGTCGAGCGCATCAATACGATCACGAAGTTCTTCTAACTGCGACTTTTCTTTACTCATTACTCACTATCTTCACTCAGCGCTTCCGAATCTTCCTCCGTGGTTGGTTCCTGAACCTGTGCCAATCCCACCAGGTGTTCCCCATCAGATAGATTAATCAAACGCACGCCCTGGGTATTTCTCCCTTGTTGGGACACCTCCTCGGTACGTATGCGTACTAAGGTCCCCTGGTCACTAATCAATATCGCTTCATCGCCGTCGAACACCTGTATCGCGCCCACAACGTCACCGTTACGTTCCGACATCTTCATGCCGATCATGCCCTGTCCGCCACGGCCAATGACCGAAAAGTCTTCAAAGTTACTACGTTTACCGTATCCGTTCCGGCTTGCAATTAGAATATTACCGTTTTCCTCCGGGATCATCAGAGCGATGACCTCTTGATCGGTCGGTAATTTGATGCCACGCACACCACGGGCAGTCCGTCCCATGGACCTTACATCAGACTCCTTAAAACGAATCACCTTGCCATGGCTACCGAACAACATTATGTCCCGGCTACCATCGGTTATTGCCGCACCAATCAGTGTATTACCTTCTTCCAGTTCAATAGCAATCAACCCGGTGCTGCGCTGTCTGGAGAAATCCATCAGAGGTGTCTTCTTCACGGTACCGTTGGAAGTTGCCATAAAAATAAACTGATCGTCGCGGTATTCCTCCAGTAGCAACATGGCCGTAATCCGTTCCTCGTCGTCTAGAGGTAGAATATTGATTAATGGGCGGCCTTTCGCGGCCCTGCCTGCCGGGGGAATCTGAAACACCCTCAACCAAAAGACTTTTCCTCGATTGGTAAAACATAGAATCGTATCGTGGGTGTTGGCGACCATCAGTCGTTCAATGTAGTCCTCATCCTTCACGGTACTTGCCATCTTCCCGCGACCGCCGCGACCTTGCGCCCGGTAGGTATCCAGCGGTTGGGTCTTCGCATAACCACCATTGGATAATGTGACTACCATATCCTGTTCCTGGATAAGATCTTCCATGGTAAGATCTTCCTGGGATTCGACGATCTCGGTCAGACGTTCATCGCCGTAGGCATCATTCACTGCGATCAATTCCTCACGCACAATCTGCATCAGTTGAACAGCATTCTCAAGAACACCCATGAGCTCCGCGATCGTGTCGATTATTTCCGCGTATTCCTCAAGCAGTCGATCCTGCTGCATGCTGGTCAAACTATTAAGGCGCATATCCAGAATAGCCTGAGCCTGATCCTCGGTCAGGTTATAGGTTCCGTCATCCTTCAAACCAAAATTCTCATCAAGACCTTCCGGTTTAACCGCGTCCGGTCCTGCGCGTTCGAGCATAGCAACCACGCTTTCTGACGGCCATGATTGACTGACCAGCTTTTCACGCGCCACTGCCGTGGACTCCGAAGCCTTGATCAATTCAATCACAGGATCAATGTTAGATAACGCAACCACCAGTCCCTCGAGGGTGTGGCCCCGCGAGCGGGCGCGACGCAATTCAAACATCGAGCGACGGATTACCACCTCTCTTCGATGCAGAATAAATGCTTCAAGCACCTGCTTCAGATTCAGCACCTTGGGCTCATTTTCGACAAGCGCGACGATGTTGATGCCAAACGCACTTTGCAGCTGAGTCTGCGCATAGAGATTGTTCAATACGACCTCGCCAACTTCGCCACGACGGAGTTCAATCACAATGCGAGTATCCTTTGCAGACTCATCGCGTAACTCACTGATCCCTTCAATCTTCTTGTCTTTGACCATTTCCGCGATACGCTCGATCAGCCTGGCGCGGTTGACCTGAAATGGAATCTCTTTGACGATAATGGTTTCTCTGCCGGTTTTCTCATCGACTTCGATTTCACAGCGAGAACGAATGTAAATGCGACCTCGTCCAGTGCGGTAAGCCTGAACGATCCCACCACGACCATTGATGATGGCCCCGGTTGGAAAATCAGGACCCTGTATAAACTCCATAAGCTGATCAACATCGAGGCTTGGATCATCCACCAGAGCAACGCAGGCCTTGATAACTTCCGTCAGATTGTGAGGTGGAATGTTGGTTGCCATGCCCACAGCGATACCGGTCGAACCATTGATCAACAGATTGGGAATTCTTGACGGCAACACCTCGGGCATGAGTAGTGTTGCATCGTAGTTTTCTACTAAGTCGACAGTCTCTTTCTCCAGATCTGCGAGGATTTCTTCCGCAATCTTTTCCATCCGGACTTCGGTATATCGTTGAGCAGCCGCCCCATCCCCATCTAATGAACCAAAGTTGCCCTGGCCATCGACCAGCGGATAACGCATGTTGAAGTCCTGAGCCATGCGAACGATGGTTTCATACGCGGCGTTATCACCGTGTGGATGATATTTTCCAATGATGTCGCCAACGACCCGAGCGGACTTCAGGGTAGGTCGATTGTAGGTGTTATTGAGTTCACTCATGGCGAACAGAACACGACGATGAACAGGTTTCAATCCATCACGCACGTCGGGTAATGCGCGCGCCACGATGACGCTCATGGCGTACTCCATGAACGAGTCCCGAAGCTCGTCTTCAATATTAATGTCGGCTATATCACCTTCGAATTCAGACATTTCCTCTCATTCTTTTTGATTATTTTGGTTGGCTTTTCGAGTGCTCATCTGGCTATCTAGCGATGGAAAAAGCACCAAAGAATCACCCCGAGTTGATTCTTCATTATTGGTAGCTTTTGTTGATAGCTTGAGGTTAGTAAAAGCGGCTATAAATGCCTATCTACGCAAAGCGAAATAATAACATACCGAGTGCCGTAAACCCACTAAAAATTGCACTATAAGGAAACTCTAAAGTATTGTTTTTAAATGGATTTTATTGTCGTATTTACTGATATCAAATTGCGGCAAAAACCACCAAAACCACTCATGTATAATCCCTATCTGTTATCATCCCTAAGATACGTTTTCTTATGTCAGAAGCCCCCCTTCACCACGTCATTAGCGCCCGATGGGTTTTACCCATAGAGCCTGAAGGTAGTGTGCTGGAACAGCACAGCATCGTGGTTCGTGAAGGTCGAATTGAAGCCGTTCTACCGACCAGTGGTCTCAGCGACGTGCATAGGGAACTACCTACCGTCAAATTAACCAGTCACCTGGTGACGGCTGGACTGATTAACACGCATGGACACGCGGCCATGACACTGCTTAGAGGATATGCAGATGATCTGCCCCTCATGGAGTGGCTGAACAACCATATCTGGCCCGTAGAAGGACAGTTCGTTGACGAGGCCTTCGTACATGATGGGACATCACTAGCCGTGGCTGAAATGATTGCTAGCGGCACCACCTGTGCCGCGGACACCTATTTTTTTCCTGACGCTGTAGCCCAGGCCATGACGGAAAACAGTTTTCGTGGACAAGTTTGTATACCTGTAGTGCTGTTCCCCAATGCGTGGGCCGATAGTGAAGATCAGCACATTGAAAAGGGACTCAGGTTTCACGATAGCGTGCGGGACGAATCTTTGATTACCACTGCTTTTTCTCCCCACGCACCCTATACAGTTTCAGACAACGGGTTTTCGAAAATCGTAACGCATGCGGCTGATCTCGATATTCCCATCCACCTGCATCTGCATGAAACGTCCGGGGAAGTAAAAACTGCCATTACTGAGGAGGGGCAGAGACCTTTTGCGCGCATTCAAAAGCTCGGACTGCTCTCGTCGCGCCTACAAACGGTCCATATGACCGAACTGAGTGACGAAGAGATTGAGTGTCTTGCAAAACATAGCGTACACGTAGCCCACTGCCCCCAATCGAATATGAAGCTTGCCAGCGGCATCTGCCCGGTCCAGTCGCTAATGGAAATGGGGGTAAACGTTGCCCTTGGCACCGATGGAGCCGCCAGTAACAACAATCTGGACCTAATCGAGGAGGCACGCTCCGCAGCCTTTCTATCGAAAGTCACTACGGGAAACGCAACCAGTATTAGTGCAAATGACGTGCTGTCGATGGCTACCATCAATGGTGCTCGACTATTGGGTCTTGCTGATGAAATTGGCAGCTTGGAGCCCGGCAAATCGGCGGATATTATTGCCGTAGATTTTTCGGATATCGCGTTTCAACCCATGCACAATCCCCTTTCACAGCTAATTTATGCTGCAAGTGGGCGCCAGGTTAGTCACACCTGGATTGCGGGACAATGCCTGTACAAAGATGGTAAACACACACAGCTCGATATCGGCAATCTCACGACCAGAGTTGAATCCTGGCGCCAAAAAATACAAGGTGAGTTATGAGTGAAAAAAACGTTGATCAGGAAGAAATTGGAAAATTCGAAGCGATGGCAAGAAACTGGTGGGATCCGGACAGCGAGTTCAAACCATTGCACGACATTAACCCCTTGAGGGTATCCTATATAACTAATCGCGTTGACATAAAAGGGAAAAGAATCCTTGATGTTGGCTGTGGTGGCGGAATCCTCAGCGAGTCTCTAGCAGAAACAGGTGCTATTGTCACAGGAATTGATGCTGGTGAAGGAGCAATCACAGTTGCAAAACTACATCAGTGCGAATCTCAGTACCAAATCGACTATCGGCAAATGACTGTCGAGGCATTGGCCAATGAATCACCAGAGCCTTTTGATGTAATCACATGTCTGGAAGTACTCGAACACGTACCAGATCCTGATTCTATTATCGGGACCTGTACCACTCTCCTGAAACCTGACGGGAACCTCTTTCTATCAACGATTAATCGTAATCCCAAGGCATATTTACTCATGGTTATTGGCGCCGAGTATGTGTTGAAACTGTTGCCGAAAGGAACCCATCGCTATAAGAAGTTTCTTCGACCCTCTGAGATTGCAGCGTCACTTCGCAAGCACAAGTTAGATTTACAAGACCTAACTGGAATGACCTATAACCCGTTGCTGAAGTCATATCGACTTGGCAAGGACGTAGATGTCAATTATCTGGTTCATGCTACGAAAAGTTGACATGGATCAACCAAGAACCAATATAGTGCTTACAACACTAGAAAACTTAACCATTCAAGTGCGTTCGATGAAGGTGATCCTTTTTGGGACGTGCCGCTAGTGAGCATGCCGGAAAACTATCAGCCTAATCCTGACCTACTCTGTGGGAAGGTGATTCTGATTACGGGAGCGGGTGATGGTATCGGAAAGAACGCGGCAAAAACCTTCGCCAATTTCGGTGCGACCGTCCTGCTGCTTGGTCGCACCGTTAGTAAACTTGAACAGGTCTACGATGATATTATCGAGCAAGACTTGGCCGAGCCCGGGATTATACCCGCAGATATGGGCACTCTCGGGATGAATACCCTTGAGGAAATCACGGAAGTGATTAACTCGCGCTATGGCAAGCTTGATGGTCTTCTACATAACGCTTCCATACTGGGCGAGCGTATTCCAATCGAGCAATACGATCTGGCTGATTGGGACAAGGTCATGCAGGTCAACTTTAACGGCGTAGTACTGCTTACCCGATTCCTGTTGCCATGTCTCCAGCAATCAGATGCTGCTTCTCTCATATTCACAAGTTCTACTGTAGGCAAAACACCTCGCGCTTACTGGGGACCCTATTCCGTATCCAAGCACGCGTTGGAGGGCTTTGCTCTGCTGCTAGCAGATGAATTAGAAAACACGTCCAATATTCGCGTAAACATCGTAAACCCCGGCGCCACCAGAACGTCTATGCGCGCGGCTGCGTACCCTAATGAAGACCCTCTCGCACTGAAAACACCAGAGGATTTGATGCCCCTTTACGTTTACATGATGGGGGAGGATAGTTTAGAGAATGGTGAGACTTTCTTGGGGTGAAACGCCATACAATAGAAGGTAGCAGGTACATCTACGGCATGGACGCCAAACTTAAGCCCACAAGGACGCACTTGCAGCGGTACGGAAACGCCTTACAGTTTCCTTAACGCGTTAAGATTCTTCGGCCTTCGACAGCTCATAAAGATCATCAATCTCCCGCTTTTCAAGTTCCACAAACCGTCCCACCTTCACGGACGAGGGTACAAAAAAGCTCCCGAAACGTACACGCTTCAATCGGCTGACGGACAACCCCTGGGATTCCCAGAGCCGCCGGACTTCACGGTTCTTACCCTCCATGAGTACGACATAGTACCATTGATTTGCACCCTCGGAATCCAAGCTCTTTTGAATGTCTGTAAACTTCGCAAGCCCGTCTTCCAACATAACGCCTTCACGCATATTCTGCAATGCTCTATCGCTGACGTTGCCCAATACCCTCACCGCATACTCACGGTCGATACCAGTTGATGGATGCATCAATTTATTTGCCAGCGCCCCATCGGTCGTGAAAAGCAGCAGTCCACTCGTATTAAAGTCGAGTCGGCCGATCGATATCCACCGCTGATTTTTTAGCTTCGGAAGCTTTCTATAAACTGACGCTCTGCCTTCCGGATCATCACGAGAACAGATTTCACCGGGGGGCTTGTTGTACAGCAGATGGCGATGCCGCGTTTTCTTCTGACTGAGCGTACGTCCATCAACCTGGATCGTATCGTCCTCTTCAACGCGGTCTCCCAAGGCAGCAACTTCACCATTGACGCGGATGCGTCCATCCGAGATCCACTTTTCCATGGTTCGACGGCTACCGAAGCCTTGATCGGCCAATTTTTTCTGAAGTTTTTGGGACATGGGTGCATTCTAACCCGACGTTACAAACGCAGGCGTGACTATTTGTCCTCTTCTTTGTCCTCGGACTCGTCGTCCTCAGCGAATGCCGCATTAAGAATTTCTTGCGGTACGTTGGCAAACTGTTCGCTTTCCTTAGTGAGTCTTTCCTGTACCGAGTTCTCTAGCTTTTCCCCAGCATCTGTATTCTCTTCAACCTGAGCAGCTTCGGCCTCTGCCGCATCCCCTTCGTCTTCCGCTGGTTCCTCTGCCAAATCGACAGCGTTCGTTTCTGCATCCACCGCCGCCTCTACCATATCGGCGGCTGTGCTCTCGTCCGTATCTTCTAATTTGGGGAACAAATTATGGATGTTGTTCTCAATGACCTTTACGTCCTCGGTAACCTGATCTAATTCTTCATCTGTAACAGGATCAGGAGCAAACTGCGCAATATCTTCTAGATCTATTATCCTCGTCTCTTCGACTACATTCTCTTCCAAATCGAGTTCCTCACTTATATTATTAAGGTCCTTGATCTCCGAAAGTTTGGGCAACTCATCCAAGCTAGAAAGATTGAAATAATCCAGAAAGTTTTTCGTAGTCGCATAGGTAGCAGGCCTGCCAGGGACATCACGATGACCAACCACACGAATCCATTCACGCTCCAGCAAAGCACGCATGATATTTGTACTCACAGAAACGCCACGCACCTCTTCGATATCGCCACGCGTTATAGGTTGTCGATACGCAATTAACGCGAGGGTTTCCAGCAAGGCGCGAGAATAGCGCTGTGGTTTTTCCTCCCACAGACGGCTCACCCACTCACCATACTCAATGCGTACCTGAAAGCGGTAACCCGTGGCAACCTTCTTGAGCTGGAACCCTCTGCCTTCGCAGCTTGCTTCTATCTCTTTTAGCACCTCACGTATTTGCGCACGTGTGGGCTGTTCTCTTTCAAAGAGAGAGATCATGTGATCAATGCTGAGAGGACTGTCAGCGGCAAGAATTGCGCCTTCGATGATTTGTTGTAATGATGAAAATCCAGCCACTATCCGCTCACTGCCTCTGAAACTCTAACGTGAATTGGTGAATAGGGTTCCGTCTGAACAATATCTAACAATGACTCCTTTATTAATTCCATCATCGCAATAAACGTTACCACAACCCCAGACCGACCTTCCTCAATGGAAAACAGAGACAAAAACGGAACGAATTGTCCACTCGCCTGATTTACTTTCTCAAGAATATCTGACATGCGTTCGCGCGTAGACAGGGGTTCCAACGCGACGTGATGACTTGTAAAGTTCTCGGCCCGTTTCAGAACTCGCGCCAGTGCAACCAACATTTCCTGAAGTTCGACCTGTGGCATTGGTCTGGGTTTGTCTGACACTGGTGCTTCCGCGCTCCCCAACCAAAAATCACGATTCATTCTGGGCATGTGATTAATATCGACCGCCACTTCCTTGAAGCGCTCGTACTCCTGAAGTTTTCGAATCAATTCGG